>Ga0209550_10004648_pt1 | contig 12985 bp, 9 predicted proteins | sample LauGreSuBDMM15SN_2_FD_187567 | JGI IMG/M metagenome (GOLD analysis project Ga0209550, IMG submission 187567) | Freshwater lake microbial communities from Lake Michigan, USA - Su13.BD.MM15.SN (SPAdes) (version 5) | ecosystem: Environmental > Aquatic > Freshwater > Lake | place: Lake Michigan, USA... | reverse complement strand
AAGTGTCTTAAATGTAACTATGAACTCTAATCTTATCCATCAGTCTTATACTATAATTGACAGTTTAGGAAGAGTGGTTTTAAATGGCAAACTGAATGATGTTGAAAACACTATCAATGTGGAGCAATTGTTGAAAGGTATTTATTATCTAAAGCTATCAGACAATAAGTCTAGTAAGTTTATAAAGGAGTAATTAGTACTTCCTATTTAACTAAATTAAGCCATTCAGAAATGAGTGGCTTTTTTTATACGTTTTACATCAGTAGCTGAGAAATAAGTCAATCAATGGAATTTGTTTACTACTTGTAGATAGGTCATTACAAAGCTCTATCGCTGAGTTTATTGAAACCAAAAGCCTCTAGATTACTCTAGAGGCTTTTAGTTTAAGTGACCGCAGAGGGGTTCCCTGTCTGCCGAAAGGCAGGTATCCAGTTGAAATAAAAACTCCTTTAGAATAATACAAGGAGTAAAGTGACCGCGAAGGGATTCGAACCCCCAACCCTCAGAGCCGAAATCTGATATTCTATCCAGTTGAACTACGCAGCCATTATTTTAATTTATGATTTAAGAGCTATGATTTAAGAATAAATAAATCTATACCAATAATTTTTTAACTATCGTAGAAATGGTTTTTCCTTCGGCTGTTCCACCTAATTGAGCTGAAGCAATTCCCATTACTTTTCCCATGGATGCTATTCCTGAAGCGCCAGTTTCGGCAATTATTTTAGCAATTACAGCTTCTACTTCTTCTTCGCTTAATTGGGCTGGTAAGAATTTTTCTATTACGGCAATTTGGGCTAATTCAGGTTCTACTAAATCCATACGGTTTTGTTCCGTGAAGATTTTGGCACTGTCTTTTCTGGTTTTTACCAATTTTTGCAACAATTTAATTTCGTCGGCTTCAGAGATCTCTTCTTTATTTCCTGAAGCGGTTTGTGCTAACAAAATTTCCGATTTAATGGCGCGAAGTGCTTCCAATGCAATGGTGTTCTTTGCTCTCATAGCATTCTTAATTTCGTCCATTAATTGTACTGATAAACTCATATCTTATTTTGTTAATTTGGTTATTTGTTGAATAGTTGAATCGTAAAATAAAAAGTTATTTTTAAACGGTTCTGTTTTGCCCCAGATGGAAGTGGGAAGCTTTTATGGAAAAAAATGTATTTTTTTTGGACTTAAAAAGCGACTTTAGAAGCTCTTTTAAGTTCACAGAAAAAACCGTTTTGGACATAAAACTTGTAACGTACCACTGGATTAAGGCCCTGCAAATTTAGAGAAATATTATTGAACTCGCAACTGATTGCTAAATAGTCAAAAGAACCCTAATTGTTGTGAAGACTACAAAAAATAACCCGAAATCGTATTGATTTTCGGGTTAGCTCTCCTTTATTACTTCTTAAATTAATCTACATTGTCATGCAAAAAAGAATTATTACTTCTCAATTGGTTGTCATTATTACTGTCGGTTCCAAATGACATCCTAGAATTAGAGTTGTTTTGTTGAGGAGTTGAAAGATCTACTCCAGTTCTTTTATAGGCAGGTTCTTTCTCTAATTCTTCTAATTTTGAAGGATTGTTGTGAAATTTATAATTGAAATCTTTCAACTTTCTTCTTCTATCATCGGCAATAATTCTTGCAGATTCTTCAATTGTCATTTCCATTGGTGAAATTTCTTCCGCAAATGGATTGGAGTTAGAAGTCATTTCTACTTCTTTCATCGTGATGTTTAATTCTTCTGCAATTGGTTCTTCCACTACTGCTGCAATTGGAGTAGTGTTTGCCAATTTATTTTCAACATCCATAAATTCTTCTAAAGAATATTTAACAATTCCGCTTTCGTTCAATTCGGTCATTGGCACAAATTGAACTGGTTCTTTCACAAAAATATTTTTAGTTTCCTCTGTCAACTGGAAAAGGATGTTATCGCTATTTGAAGATGGAGTCTCTGTTTTCGCTATTGGTAAATCGAAGGAGAAGGTAATTTGCTCTTCTTGTTCGAATATTGGTTGGATTGAATTTACTTCAATTTCGTTTACTTCAGGAGCTGAGAAATAATATTCTTGATCTAATTCTGGAGCTACAATTTCGAAAGTAACTTCTAAGTTTTTCAAGAATTCAGAGGTTGGAACTAAGTCCATTGTAAATGTTGGCATTTCCACACCTGGAGTTTCAAATACTTCAGCGGGAGTTTCCGCAACGATATCAAATTCTACTTCGTCTTCTATTAATTCGAATACTATTTTCTCTTCTTTTGTAGAAGTTTCAAATGTTGAAAAATCAAAGCTTGGGATTTCTTTATTGCTTGATAAATCTTGTACTAATTTTTGTTCATTACCAAGTGTATGAATTATCTTTTTTGGCTCGGTATTTACAATGTCATTTTGTTGTTCCACATTAAAGCCAGTAGCTATAATGGTTACGGCAATGTCGTTACCAAGAGATTCGTCGTCACCAACACCCATGATAATATTAGCATTGAAACCAGCTTCTGTTTGAATGTGATCGTTAATTTCTCCGATTTCATCAATTGTGATTTCGCTAGTTCCAGAAACAATAAGCAACAATACGTTTTTAGCACCTGTAATTTTATTATCGTCTAAAAGTGGAGAGTCAAGTGCTGCAATAATTGCTTCTTTAGCTCTATTTTCTCCGCTTGCTACTGCAGAACCCATAATAGCAGTTCCGCTATCAGATAAAACAGTTTTAGCATCTTTTAAATCGATATTTTGAGTATAGTGGTGTGTAATTACTTCTGCAATTCCTCTTGATGCAGTTGCCAACACTTCGTCTGCCTTAGAGAATCCAGCTTTAAATCCTAAATTTCCGTATACTTCTCTTAATTTATTATTATTGATAACAATTAAAGAATCTACTTGCTTTCTTAATTTTTCAACCCCTAATAAAGCTTGTTCGTATCTTACTTTACCTTCAAACTGGAATGGTTTTGTGACAATTCCAACGGTTAGAATTCCTCTTTCTTTCGCCAATTGAGCAATTACTGGCGCAGCACCCGTTCCTGTTCCACCACCCATTCCTGCGGTAATGAAAACCATTTTGGTATTACTGTCTAACATTTTTTCAATCTCACTAATGCTTTCAATAGCCGATTGTTGTCCCACATCTGGATTAGCACCAGCGCCCAAACCTTCAGTAAGGGTTACCCCTAGTTGAATTTTGTTTGGTACTGCACTGTTTTCAAGGGCTTGAGAATCGGTATTACAAACGATAAAATCAACACCTTTGATGCCTTGCTTAAACATATGGTTGATAGCGTTACTTCCACCGCCACCAACGCCGATTACTTTAATTACATTTGATTGGTTTTTTGGTAAATCAAATGATATACTTCCAAAATCTGAGTTGCTCATCATAATATTGGTTTTTAAACTTTAATAATTATTTTATTTTTTTACTTTTTACTGAGTCGAGTAAAAAGGGGATTTAATTTGTTATTCTGCGTTGTCTAAAAATTCTTTTATTTTATCGACATACTTATCAAAAAATGATTTTCTAATTTTTACTTCCGTTGATTCAGGCTGCTTTGGCAATTCAATTTCAACTTCTTTTTCCACTTCCATTTCAATTTCAGGCGCTTGGTCAACTTCTTGAACTGATTCAGGAGCTCTATACACATTCACTTTCTCTGGTGCAGAAAACGAAACTCTAACTGCGCTTTGCGAGTTATTATCGATGGAGTTCATTACTAATCCAACAGCAGTTGCGTACAATGGACTTGAAATTTCTTCGTCTGAATCTCCAGCTAAATGCTCATTTGGATAACCAATTCTTGTGTCCATTCCAGTGATGTATTCCACTAGTTGTTTCACATGTTTCAATTGTGCTCCACCTCCTGTTAAAACTATTCCAGCAATTAATTTGCGTCTTGGATCTTCATGTCCATAGGCTTTTATTTCTACAAATACCTGCTCTATAATTTCCACCACTCGGGCATGAATTATTTTAGACAAATTTTTCAAAGAAATCTCTTTCGGTTCCCTTCCTCTTAATCCTGGAATAGAAACAATTTCGTTCTCTTTATTTTCCCCTGGCCATGCTGATCCGAATTTAACTTTCAATAATTCGGCTTGTTTTTCGATGATCGAACAGCCTTCTTTAATGTCGTCAGTGATCACATTACCTCCAAAAGGAATTACGGCAGTGTGGCGAATAATACCATCTTTAAAAATGGCTAAATCCGTAGTTCCACCTCCAATATCAATTAAAGCTACACCGGCTTCTTTTTCTTCCTGACTCAATACTGCGTCTGCTGACGCCAATGGTTCAAGGGTTAATCCTGACAATTCGATTCCAGAACTTTGAATACATCTTCCAATATTTCTGATGGAAGAGGCTTGCCCAACCACCACATGAAAGCTAGACTCTAAACGTCCACCGCACATTCCTATCGGCTCTTTTATTTCAGATTGACCGTCAATTTTGAACTCTTGAGGCAATACATGAATAATTTCTTCACCAGGCAACATCGCTAACTTATGCACTTGATTAATTAACAAATCAATGTCTTTATCTCCAATAACCTCTTCAGCATTGCTTCTGCTGATATAATCGCTGTGTTGAATACTGCGGATATGCTGTCCTGCAATACCAACAACTACGTCTTTAATTTTGTACCCTGAATTGGCTTCAGCATCTTTTACTGCAAGTTGAATGGATTGGATAGTTTGTGTAATATTATCTACTACGCCTCTTTTCACACCAAGACTTTTGGATTTTCCAACTCCTAGAATCTCCAATTTTCCGTATTCATTTTTTCTACCAATCATTGCGACAATTTTGGTTGTCCCAATGTCTAATCCAACTGCAATATTCTCTTTTTCCATAACCTATTTTTTTGTACAAACGACTTGCTGAGTATACCTAAGATTTATTTTTTTATATTTTACTAACGAACTATCTGCTTCCGCTTTTTGAAAAAACGCCTTATAATTTTTGAATTTTGACTCCACATTTATAGTTCTGCCAAAATCAATTTTGTAATTATAATTTCTATTGGACATAATTATCGCTCCAGTTGGCAAAATTTCTATTCCAATTATGTTTTTTTTCAAAAAATCATCATCATAAATAAATCGAAATAATTTATTTAAATCTTTGCTATCTTCATCGTTTATTTCGCCTGAAACTAACGGTACTCTCGCCGTAAAATTTTCAGATAACGGCATTTTATTCCCCTGATAATCAAAATAAAAGGATCCATTTTTGTCAAAAACCCTTGCTACTGGCGACTTCTGTTTTACAAATGCTTTTAGCACTCCATCGATACTTATAAACACTTCCGATTTTTCAATCATGCTATAATTGTCGAGAGAATTTTCCAATTTGTTCAAATCTACCGCAACTTTTTGAGGTTTTTGCACACTCCAATTTTTTTCTATTAACAATTTATTAACCGTTTCGTGAGTAATAAAAAGTTCGTCATTTCCGATAAAAATCACCTCCGATTTTACGATTTTCCGTTCCGAATTTCGTTTCGCAGAAAAAGAAAATAGAAAAATAACCACAAAAATCATCAAAATCAATCTTGCGTTTATCCAACTATTTTTTATTGTCTCTTTTTCCATTTTTATAACTTGAAAATCAATTAATCTTGACTTTGATTTTTATTAATTACTATTTTGTAATTTGTATTTAATTGACGGCACTAATTCACCAATATCACCAGCGCCAATGGTAACGATAATTTTTGCTTTACTTTTCAAAATTTCTTTAATCAAATCGGATTTTGAAACTACTTTTTTATGATTATTAGTCATTTTATCTGAAAGCCCGTAGGATGTGATTCCCTCAATTGGTAATTCTCTAGCAGGATAGATATCTAATAATAGTACTTCGTCAAATTGGGATAGGCTTTTAGCAAATCCATCTGCAAAATCTCTTGTTCTGCTATAAAGATGGGGCTGAAAAACTGCCAATACCTTTTGGTTTGGATACAACTCTGAAACGGCTTGAAAAACAGAGTCTATTTCAGTTGGATGGTGCGCATAATCATCGATATAAACTAAATTCGATTCCTTTATCTGATACGAAAATCTTCTTTTTATTCCTTTAAATGACTTTAAAGCTGCTGCAATATCCTCATTAGAAGTTCCAAATGTTTTGGCCATTGCCAATGCCATCAAAGCGTTCGTTAAATTGTGTTTTCCAGGCAATCCAAATTGTAAATCAGAAATTATTTCCTTTGGCGTTTGAACATCAAATACATAATTTCCATTTTCAATTCGTACATTAATTGCTTTGTAATCGGCATTTTCATTTACAGCTACAGTTACCCCTTCAAGATCCAAGTTTTTAGCAATGAAAAGCTGACTTTTATCTGTAATTTTATTTGCAAATTCCAAAAATGAAGCTTCAATTGATGCACTATCACCATAGATATCCAAATGATCCGCATCCATTGAAGTTACACAAGCAATATTGGGATACAAATGCAAAAAAGAACGATCAAATTCATCAGCTTCAACGACGGTTATTGTTTTTCCAGATCCTATTAAATTAGAATTATAATTCTCTACAATTCCTCCTAAAAAAGAAGTTACATCAGCACCACTTTGATATAATATATGACCTAAAATACTTGATGTGGTTGTTTTTCCGTGAGTTCCAGCAACGGCAAAACAAAAAGTATCTTTAGTAATTAAACCTAAAACTTCGGCTCTTTTTTTTACGATAAATTCTCTTTCTAAAAAATAATTCCATTGAGAATGAGTTGTTGGAACTGCTGGCGTAATCACCACCAATGTATTTTCAATATAATAATCGGTTGGAATAAGACTAATCTCATCTTTAAAATGAATTTCAATTCCGCTTTCAATTAATTCTTTTGTTAATTCTGTTTCTGTTTTATCATAACCAGACACCTTTTTCCCGATGGACTTGAAATAGCGCGCTAAGGCGCTCATTCCGATTCCTCCGATTCCTATGAAATATACGTTATGTATTTGGTTTAAGTTCATTTATTTTGATTACAGTTACTTTATCAGTTTAACAATTTCATCAACAATATCTTTTGTAGCATTTGTTTTAGCTAACTTTTTTATATTCTCAGAAAGTTGCTTTTGCAAATTATTATTAGTTACTAAATCACTAAAAACGGAATTAAAATTTTCGTCCAATTCAGTTTCTTTAATCATCAACGCCCCCTTTTTATCTACTATAGATTTTGCATTTTTAGTTTGATGGTCTTCCGCAACATTTGGTGACGGAATAAACAGTACTGGTTTCCCCACAATACTCAACTCAGAAACCGATGAAGCACCAGCGCGAGAAATCACAAAATCAGCAGCGGCATAAACCAAATCCATACGGTCTAAAAAAGCGAAAACCTGAATAGAATCGGAATTGTATTTTTTATATTCATCAAAATAAAATTTTCCGCATTGCCAGATAATCTGTACCTTTTGAGAAGCAAAAAAATCGAGTTCTTTTTCAATTAATTGGTTCACTCTTCGAGCACCCAAACTACCTCCTAATATTAGAAGTGTTTTTTTGGAGGAATCCAAATTGAAAAATTTGATTGCTTCCTCTCTCTTGCTATCGATAGCTATTAAATCTTTACGAACGGGATTTCCTGTTAGTATCATCTTTTCATTTGGAAAAAAACGTTCTAAATTTTCATAGGCAACACAAATTTTATTGGCCTTTTTACTCAATAATTTATTGGTAATTCCAGGATAGGAATTTTGCTCTTGAATTAACGTTGGTATATTTAAAAAGTTTGCCATTTGCAATAATGGTCCCGAAGCAAATCCTCCGGTACCTATAACCACATCCGGTTTAAAACTCTTAATTATAACTCTAGATTTTAATAAACTACTTATTAATTTTACTGGAAATAGTAAATTTTGCATAGTTATTTTTCTTTGCAAACCAGCAATCCAAAGTCCTTTTATAGCGTATCCAGCTTGAGGTACTTTTAGCATTTCCATTTTATCTTGAGCGCCAACAAATAAAAATTCTGCTTTTGGAAAACGCGATTTTAATTCATTTGCAATAGCAATTGCTGGGTAAATATGTCCCCCGGTTCCGCCACCGCTAATTATGAATTTAGCCCCATCCTTACCTTTCCAAAGGGAAGGAGCCAAAACTGAATTGCTACTATTTGTATTTACTGCTTTCATTATCTATTCTAATTCCCCCTTTGGGGGTTAGTGGGATTATTTCTTTTTCAAAACAGGTTTCATAGGATTAGCCGAAGCATCTTCTATTGAATAATTATCGTTTTGAATCAATTCTTCTTGCTCAAGAGTATTTTCTTTTTCGATTTGCTCGTCTATTAATTTTTGCAATATCTGTTCTCTTTTTTCTGCTTCACTTTGCTCTTGAGCAATTTCATCTTCTTTTTTGGTTACCCCAATAATAATTCCAAGAGAAACACAAGTCATCCAAATTGAACTTCCTCCACTACTTATTAATGGCAATGTTTGTCCAGTAACTGGTAATAATTCAACTGCCACACCCATATTGATGAGTGCTTGAAATATCATTGGAAAACCGAGTCCGACGACCACTAATTTTCCAAATAGCGTATTGGCTTTATGGGCTGCGACTATGAATCTAAAGAAGAGCAGCAAGTACAAACTAAGCACCAATAAACCCCCAATTAAACCATATTCTTCAACAATAATTGCAAAAATAAAGTCGGAAGACGATTGAGGAAGCACATTTTTCTGAACGCTTTTGCCAGGTCCTAATCCGTAAATTCCACCAGAAGCAATAGCTATCTTGGCATTTTTAATTTGATAATCGTCTTCGCCGGGTTTATTGGAAGTATAATTTTCAATTCTACTAGTCCAGGTTCCAACCCGATTAAAGAACTTAGAATCAGGAAATGCTTTTGACAGTAGTACAAAAAACAATAGAAAAACGATCCCTGAACCGATAATGATTCCAATGTATTTGAGAGGATAATTCCCTACAAAAGTCAACATAATTACCATTGAGAAAATCAACGCTGTGGTAGAAAAATTGGCTGGTAAGATAAACCCCAATGTAATAAATACCGGAATCCATAAATCAATAAAAGAGGACTTAAATGAAACTGGTTCCTCCGATTTTCTAGAGAGGTATCTTGCTACAAAAATCATTAATACAACGGATGCAAATGTTGATGTTTGAAATGTAATTCCAATGAAAGGTACTTTTATCCAACGACTTGCATTTGCACCAGCAATAACAGTTCCTTTAACCAAAGTATAGGCCAATAGGACCCAAACTATCGGTAAAGCAATTTTAGAAATAGGTCTAAAATAATGATAGGGAATTTTGTGTACTCCGTAAATAATCAAGAATCCCATAAATATATGAGCTAAATGGGTCAATAAATAACTAATAGTATTTCCGTCACCATCGTTCATGTAAGCCAAATTACTACTGGCGCTAAAAACAGGCATAAATGAAAACAAAGCCAATAGGGCCACGAAAGTCCATATTACTTTATCTCCTTTTAAATTGTTTATTAGTTCTTTCATAATTATTCAGGAATTGGGTTTTGGGTTTTGGGTCAAAGACCTAGCGCCTAAAACCTAGAACCTATTTACAAATGTTGTACTGCATTTTTAAATTGATTTCCTCTATCTTCATAGTTTTCGAATAAATCGAAACTGGCGCAAGCTGGAGATAAAAGCACTGTATCTCCTTTTTCTGCTAATCGTTGTGACATCGTAACTGCGTCTTTCATACTAGATACTTCAATCATCATATCAACAATATTTCCGAAAGAATCGATAATTTTCTTGTTATCAACACCAAGACAAATTATTGCTTTCACTTTTTCATGAACCAAAGACATCAATTCGGAATAATCATTTCCTTTATCAACACCACCAACAATCCAAACTGTTGGCGTATTCATACTGTCTAAAGCGAAGAAGGTAGCATTTACATTGGTCGCTTTAGAATCGTTTATATATTGTACATTTTGGATTTTTAAAACTTTTTCCAAGCGATGCTCAACCCCTTGGAAATTGGACAAACTTTCACGAATAGTTTGTTTACGAATTTGCATCAATTTCGCTACCGAAGTTGCTGCCATAGCGTTTTTCATGTTGTGTTTTCCTTCCAATGCAATGTACTGAGTTTCCATTACAAATTCTTCGTCGTTGATGTTGATTTCCATAGTATTGTCTTTTAAAAATGCTTCTTTTTCAACTGTTTTTGAAATTGAAAAAGGAATTAATTGTGCTTTTGTTTTATTTGTTTTAAACCATTCGGTGATTGCTTCATCATCAGCATCGTAAATCAAAAAATCATCCTCAGTTTGATTCATTGTAATCCTAAATTTTGAAGCGATATAATTTTCATATTTATATTCATATCGATCCAAATGATCTGGGCTAATATTGGTAATAATTGCTATTTCAGGCTTGTAATTTATGATTCCATCCAGTTGGAAACTACTTAATTCTAAAACGTAGACATCATAATTATCTTCGGCAACTTGCCAAGCGAAGCTTTTTCCAATATTGCCACCCAAGCCTACATTAAGTCCTGCCGATTTTAGCAAATGATAGGTTAACATTGTAGTTGTCGTTTTTCCATTACTACCTGTTATTCCAATCATTTTTGCTTTTGTAAAAGGAGCTGCAAACTCAATCTCAGAAATTACTGGAATCTTCTTTTCGACAAGCATTTTTACAATCGGTACTTTTTCGGAAATTCCTGGGCTTTTCATCACCACATCGGCATTAAGAATTGCTTCTTCTGTATGCTTTTCTTCTTCCCAAATTATTTCGAATTGATTAAGAACTTCCTTATAATTTTGTTTTATTTTTCCAAAATCTGAAACAAAAACATCATATCCTTCTTTCTTTCCTAGGATTGCGGTTCCTACGCCGCTTTCGCCACCACCAAGTATGACTAATCTCATTTTATCTTAATTTCAATGTTACAATTGAAACTATTGCCAATAATATTCCTACAATCCAAAATCTAGTTACAATTTTGCTTTCGTGATATCCCTTTTTCTGATAGTGATGGTGCAGCGGCGACATTAAAAATATTCGTCGACCTTCACCAAAACGTTTTTTGGTGTATTTGAAATAAGCTACTTGAAGTACTACTGAAAAATTCTCTGCTAAGAAAATGCCACATACTAAAGGAATTAGCATTTCTTTTCGAACAGATATTGCTAAAACAGCTATAATACCTCCTATTGTTAAACTTCCTGTATCACCCATAAATACTGATGCCGGATAGGAATTATACCATAAAAATCCAACTAACGCCCCAATAAAAGCAGCGATAAAAACAGTCATTTCCCCAGAATCCGGGATGTACATGATGTTCAAATAATTTGAAAAAACGATATTTCCTGAAACGAAAGTGAATATTGCCAATGCGAGTACTGAAATTGCAGAGGTTCCTGCAGCCAAACCGTCAATTCCATCTGTTAAATTGGCTCCATTTGAAACTGCTGTAATAATGAAGATTACAAATGGAATGAATATTAACCAGGCCCATTTTTGATATCCTTCGCCAGTCCATGCTAAAATTTCAGCATAATCGAATTCGTTATTTTTGAAAAATGGAATTGTGGTAGCAGTAGATTTTTCTTCAAGTGGCGCTTGATAAATTACATTTTCAGCTTGTACCATAGGTGGTTTAAAATTAGAATCATTTCTTACGGTAACATCTGGATGCAAATACAAAACAGAACCTACAATTATTCCTAAACCTACTTGTCCAATTACCTTGAAAATTCCTTTTAAGCCTTCTTTATCTTTTTTAAATATTTTAATATAATCATCAATAAAACCAATTATTCCCATCCAAATGGTAGTAACAATTAAAAGTATGATATAGATATTGTTCAATTTTGTTAATAATAAAACAGGGATTAAGGTGGCAATAATGATTATTAAACCTCCCATTGTTGGGGTACCCGCTTTTTGAGATTGCCCTTCCAAACCAAGCTCTCGCACTGTTTCCCCTACTTGTTGGTTTCTTAAAAAATTGATAATTCTTTTACCAAATATGGTTGATATCAATAAAGATAAAATCAAAGCCAATGCTGATCTGAAGGTTATATATTGAAATACACCAGTTCCTGGGATATTTAAAGCTTTGTGCAGGTATTCAAATAAATAGTATAACATAATCTTAATTTTATTTGTTCAATTGATCCAACATTTCTTTTACAATTTTCATATCGTCAAAATCATGGCGCACCTCATTAATTTCTTGATAAGTTTCATGACCTTTCCCGGCAATTAGGATAATATCATTGGCTTGCGCCAATTGACAAGCGGCTTTAATCGCTTGTTTTCTATCAATGATAGCAACAGTTTTTTTATAATTATGAGGCGCTACTCCGCTTTCCATTTCTTCAATAATGGTTTGAGGATTTTCGGATCTTGGATTATCAGATGTAATAATAATTTTATCACTTAAATCGGAAGCAATTCCTGCCATCACTGGTCTTTTTGTTTTATCTCTGTCGCCTCCGCAACCCACAACGGTAATTAATTGTTCGTTTTTAGTTCGAATATCGTTGATGGTTTTTAGTACGTTTTCTAAGGCATCTGGGGTGTGTGCATAATCTACAATGGCAGTGATTTTTCCATTGGAAATAATATATTGAAATCTGCCCGACACACTTTCTAACTCTGATAATAATCGAAGTACTTCTAATGATTCCATACCTAATTCTACTGCTGTTCCGTATATAGCAAGTAAATTATAGGCATTAAAAGTTCCTATTAAACGAACCCAAACTTCATTATCATTAATTTTAAGTAATAATCCAGACAACTGATTTTCTAAAATTTGTGCTTTATAATCCGCATATGTTTTTAATGCGTAGGTCCGTTTTTTGGCATTGGTGTTTTGCATCATTACTACCCCATTTTTATCATCACTATTTGATAATGCAAAAGCAGTTTTTGGTAAGTTATCGAAAAACAATTTTTTAACATCTCGATATTCTGAAAATGTAGAGTGATAGTCTAAATGATCGTGCGACAAATT
>Ga0209550_10004647_pt1 | contig 12986 bp, 11 predicted proteins | sample LauGreSuBDMM15SN_2_FD_187567 | JGI IMG/M metagenome (GOLD analysis project Ga0209550, IMG submission 187567) | Freshwater lake microbial communities from Lake Michigan, USA - Su13.BD.MM15.SN (SPAdes) (version 5) | ecosystem: Environmental > Aquatic > Freshwater > Lake | place: Lake Michigan... | reverse complement strand
TGATTTCTATATTATATATAGAAATTTCAATTTTAAATTAGTTATATTTATTATGATTTATGTATTTTACAATTAATATATAAATATGCTTAAATTGTTTAAACCTTCAGATGAAACTAAATTAGTTCTAAATACTTTAGATCCAGCATCTTTAATTAGAACACTTAGTTACATAGGAGGAGGGGCTCACGGTAAAGTATATAAAATATATAACATGCTTGATGATCAAGTATATAGTTTAAAAAAAATAGATTTGATGAATGAAATATCTTCAAACGATTCATTTTCATCATTAAAAGATAACTCTCAATTACTTTTAAGGGAAATTAGAGTTCTTGCACAACTTGACCATCCAAACATTCTTAGATATAATACTTCATGGATAGAATTTGATAAAAGAAAGAGACCAATATTATGTATTCAAACTAAGTTTTACGAACATACACTTACTGATATCATATTTAATGATAATTTAAACAAAGAGAATATATGGAAAGATATTATAAATGCTATAAAATATTTGCATTCAAAAGGTATTATGCATAGAGACCTGAAATCTGACAATATATTTGTTGATACAAATATGCAAAATGCATATGTTGGTGATTTTGGATTAGCCAAATATTGTGAAAATAATGACAGTCGTATTATGTCTGATTTATATATGGGAACTGAACTTTATTTGCCTCCAGAATCAAAATCTGATACACCTTTTTATACTTTTGAATCAGATATTTATAGTTTAGGTATTATTTATCTTCAACTTTTTAGTGAATGTCAATCATTAATGGAGTTTATTTTTATTTTCAAAACAGGTATTGATAATTTTAACGTACCAGATAAGATTAAATTAATGTTATCAAATGAACCATCAAAAAGACCTAAGATAAATGATATAGTTTAAACAATAATAAATGAAATATTTATCTCTCATATTTAACAAATTAATAGACTCTTATTTAGTTTAAATGTTCTGTTTGACATTTTACAAGTAAGGATGGGCAGATAAATATACGGCCACCATTTTTTTTTATACCATTGTTGAAAGAAACATGTTCGCAATGAGGATGTAAAAAATTTCCCGAATCATTGTATACAGCTCCATAATACATACAATTTTCTAATTTTGATCTTTTATAAATTGCTAAACCACCAAAAGATGAATCGGTTTCTATCAAAGGACTATTGACTGGAATTATTCTTTGATATGTTTTAATATATTCTCTTGGAGGCATGTGATTTTGATGATACCAGCAGTCGTGTTTTATTGGTTTATCCCATATCAAACCATGAACCTCTTGTATCCAAACGTCTTCTGAAATGCGCAATGCCCAAATGTCGTAATATCTACCTATGCAATTAGCTGTCATAACATCCCAATCATTCACATTATAATTAAATACCTCATAAATACTTTTTGGATTAAAACCAACTAATAAACCGTCCAAATCTATTTTTATCATATAATCGTATGATGGGTCAACTTTATCAAATAACAGATTTCGCCCATGTGCTAATACATTCGTCCGTACATTTTGATATTGTTCATTAATACCTATTTCGTGAACAAACTCAAAATTATCGTTTAAATCCTTAAATTGTTGTAATTGAAGAACCGTGTTATCAGAAGAATCATTTTCATAAATAAATATCTTATATTCATAAAATAACGACCCAATCTCTACTAATTTGTTTAAATTTTCTATAACCGTTGTTTCACTATTTTTTGTACAACCTACTAAAGCAACTTTGTATTTGTAACATTCTGCATGACTGTAATTTATTTTATTCGTCCAATAGTTTAGTTTTAATTTGTCTAGGTTAAATGTTCTGGATTGAAAAGATAAAACAGTTTTTACGAGTAAATCTTCATTTACGTCAGACCATCTGTCAATCAATAAAACAGGAAGATCTTCAAATAATGGGTCTAAGTCAGAATGAACTATAATGGGAATACATCCTAGAATGAGAGCTTCCCATGTTCTATGGCAATCTAATCCCCCTCCAAATGGACTAATAACAAATGCATATTCTAACTGCTTTTCTAAAGTTGTCAATCTTAAGACAGGTGTTTCTTCATAATGCACAAGATTTTTTGGTACATTGTTATATGCATCCATACGGTCACCACGATGTATCTGAAAATGATAATTTGCATAACATTTTATTTTCCGATCATAAAATGGTTTTGAGTCTTTTATTAATCTTTTAATTTCTTTCTCCTGTGTATACTCGGATATTTTTGATCCCCATCCAGGCATTCCTCCATTTGCAATGGTATGGTAGTCAAGACCGATAGGTAATCTTGTTACTTTTGGGTGATTTATAACACAATTTTGAGCATACCAATGGATAATCATTGGAGATGAAATAATTTTATTGTTTTCTGATGTTAAACTTATTGTATCATCAGAGTCACCAGAAACAAGAACAATGCGGACAGTTAATTTATTAAGATAATATTCAATAAAAGTAGGAATTGCTGTATTGCATATGTAAACGGATGATCCATTTGTTAAGAGTTCAAAAATATTGGGATCAATTGCTGGGCTTGATGATTGCAATAAGCTGTTTTTAAAATCGCATTTCTTTGCAAATTCACGAGATGCAACGTATTCGATTTTATTTGAGTTCAAATCACACATAATTTTTTCTTAAAATATTACTCTTTATATTTTAATTTAAAATGTAAATAAAATTAATCTTAACAAAAAGAGGTAGTTTATAAGATAATTATAAATTCTTAATTTATAATTATTCTAACTTCTAACATGACCATCAGTCCAATTTAACTATATATTTTTTCGTAAATTCAATTAGTTTATTTTATAAAAATAATATATAAATTTGATTAATGTAATATAATTTTAATTTATATTTATTATTAATAATTATGTTTGAATATATTTTTGGTTTTATTGGAATTGTATTAACACCATTTATAGATTTTACTCTTTATTCAGTTTCATCTTTTTTAGTCAATCCACAACATTTTAAGATATCAACTCAAAAACGAGCACTTGAAGACTGGCATGGTAATGTAATAAACTATTTACTTACTTGGTACTTAATATATTATAGATTTACATGGGGAATACCACACTTATTTGATGGATTCTTGTCGGTGTTGTATTTCTTGATTGTTGATACAACATTTTACTTTTTACATAGAGCTTGTCACGTTTTCTTATATTATCAGATACATCAAAAACATCATTTATGCAATCCTATTGGTTCTCATTGTGCAAGATACAGCCATTGGATAGATGCTACACTTGAAAATTTTAGCTTTTTTACTCCATTTTTTATTTTTTATTACAATGCATATTGTGCATTTGCATGTTTAATACTTAATAGTATATGGGCTTCTTATATACATACTTATCCATTAAGAATAAAAAAATCAGGATTTATGAATTCACCTTATTTACATTGGATTCATCATCAGTATGGTAGTACATCATCATGTAACTATTCTTTGTATTTCACAATATTGGATCGTTTCTTTGGAACATTAAATGAAAAAAGTAAAATTCAAATAAAATAACAATAAAATATATAATAAATTTATTTCTATATTTATAATATAGAAATTTTTATTTTAATTTAATCTGGTAAGAAAATCATGTTTACTAACTAAATCAATCGCAAACACTCTATCATTATTTTTAGACGCTTCCTCAATAGTAATATTATCAGGATATATATCATTATAATTACTATCCATAACAGAAATAAATGTATCAGGAATGGTTTTATTATATTTATATAAAATATATTGACTAAAAAAATTTCTTACGTCTTTGATTAGAGTGTTTGGCATAAAAGACAAATTTTGCAAATTATTGTCGTCTACGATTTTCATGTTAAATGTAAACTCTATAGCATTATCATTACAATTTGATAAAAAATATCTACTATTTGAATGAATATAGGGTAGTAACACTCCATTTGCCGAATACACTCTTTCAGCCATTTTATTAAAAAAATTTACTGTTTAAATATTATAATTGTTGTTTTTATTGATTTTTTTTCACATTCCCCCATTTTTTAACATAATATTCCATAAATATGGATAAACAACCTGATATTTGTTTAATAGGTGGTAATTTTGTATTCTTTGAATCCCATTTTTTCAATACCTCCATATTACTGTGATATTCTCTTTGAAATTTATTTTTGTTTGCATAACCAGTATATAATGGTTTTTGAGTCTTTTGATAAAAGCGAAAGAATTCCCCATATAGTAAACAAAACTCTTCAAATTCTAATCCATATTCAGCTCTTCGTTTAAACTCCATTTTTTGTTTTTCAAATTCTTGTTCAACAGCTTTTTTATTTTCTTCAATCCTTCTCTGTTTCTCAAACCTTTGTTCATCTGCGTATTGTCGTTCTTTAACTTTTTGGGGTTGCTGTTCATCAAGATAATCTGAACACAATCTTCTTATTTCATTCCAACTAGGACCTATATGTTTAATATCTTTATATTTTTCTACAAATTTAGTTGTTATTGATCTCATTTGCATATTTGGAGTAAAAACATCTGTAACTTGCTTTATTAATGTAAATGGACACTTCAAACTTTCTTCAGGATGTTGTTCTTTTTGTCTTTCAAATTCAGAATTTATTATATTTCTTTCATATGTTTTTCCGGAAGTAAGAACCACTGGATCTACCATAAAAGCATATGATATTGGACACAACAACTCGTCAACGAGAGCGTCTGCTATTTCCGCTTCTTCCGGATTTTCATTTTGTTCTAGTTGAACAAGAATATTTTTCTCAATTTCTAATAATTCAACAAGCGAGTTTACAATTTGTCTTTGCTCAGAAAGAGTCTTTTTCTGATCACGACCACTTAAAATTGATGAATGCCATTGACACTTACTTGGTCCGTCGGTAGACATAGTTATTTATTTATTATAAATAATTAATTATTTATAATTGTGTATACTACTCTTGTAAACAATTTTATTCTTAGCCTTTAATCAAGAATATGTGCTTCTTTATTATAGTAATCTTTTTTAAAATACTCTGTCAATTTTTCTGAACGATTAAAGCAATAAGGACACCATGTGTTTGTGTTTTTAAGACTACTAAATTTAGCAAACCAAGTATGATTTTCTTTACATTTCCATTGCATATGAATTTCATTATTAATATATTCTTTTGATAAACATTCACCTCCTTTACTAATAGCCAATTCTTGGCATTCTTTTAAAGTTAACATTTTCTTTTACTGATAAAAATAATATATTTTGGTTGATTATTTCACTTTTATTTTTTATTCTTTGTTAAACGACGTTTTTTAGCAACTGCTTCTTCCTGTTCAATTTCGGAAAGCCATCTGTTATACCCATTTTCAAATTGTTCAATTTCGGAAAGCCATATATCCTTTTCACTCGTAGATTTTAAGTTATCCAATTTTTCTTTCAAAGAGTCAATATCCTTCTTAAGTTGCTTAATCTTATCGGCAGTAAAGGTTCTAACTTGCATTCGAAGAAGATAATCGTATCCTCCTTCGCCTTCAGTCTTTTTTGGGTCTTCATCATAGCCTCTCTTTTTTAAGTCATCAATAATGTCACTTTCATTTTCATTCATAATATTTATAGTCTTACTTACAACTTCTGATACAAAACGCTCTTTATTTCCAAGATACCTAATCTCTTTCTCTAATGCATCAAGCTGATGTCTTTTTCTCTTTTCGTAATATCCAAATCTTACAGAACAAAAAGTATCTAAAATTGAATCAACAGTGTCGTGCTTCTTTATCTGTATTTTTTCATTGAACATCACCATATTTGATGTGTATAAATATGAATGCAATTTAAGGGTGTCAAGATCGCATTGAAAATTTTCTTTATCTTCTGTGATTACAAAATGAACTTTTTTTGTAGATGAATAATTTGATACAGACTTTATTTTCTTATCTGCTTTTAAATCTTCACAAAATTCTGCAAATTTTTCTGTAGCCATAGACACAGGTAATTCTTTAACCTCAATAGTACCCTTTTTTCCTTCCTCAACAATTCCATATGAAATAAACTTATTTTCAGCATTTTTCTCTATCTCTCCTATAAATCCACGATACCAAGGTGTGAATTCAGGAAACATGCTAACAATATTTGTTGGATCATCAGGATCTTGAATAAGTACTTCACCGTCATTTTCCAACCAAATTTTAATAGCTTCTACAATTTCAAGAGGATTAAAAGAAGGAACTTTACTTGACCAACCCGTTCCTATCCCCTCACATCCATTGATCAATATCATTGGAAGAATAGGAACATAATATTCAGGCTCTATAAAGTTCCCTCCATCATCTCTTACATATTTTAGAATAGGTTCATCTTCTTCTCTAAAAATAAGTTCTGTGAGTGCGTCCATTTTTGTAAAAATATACCGGCCGCTTGCAGCATCTTGACCCATAGATAATCTCGTACCGAACATACCATCGCGATACAGAAGAGGTATATTATTGCTTCCTGGAAATTCTTGTGCCATTCCAATGATAGTTTCTAACAAATTATTCTCACCGTGGTGATAATCTGAATGTTCAGCAGTGTATCCAGCCAATTGTGCTACTTTAAGACTTTTTGCAGAGTACTTCAAATTTCGTTTCTTTACAGCGTATAGAATTTTTCGTTGTGATTCTTTCAAACCATCAATTCCATTTGGAATGCTTCTAGCACAATCAGCGTATGAGAATTTGATAAGTTCTCCGTTTATAAAATTTGTAATAGTCATTGAAGTTGTCTTTCCTTGGTCGTCAAGAGAGAAAGTGTAAGATTCTGGATTATATTGTTCAAGCCAAATTTTTCGAGCATCCGCACTTTTTTTGTGAAAAGCTTTCACCATACTTGCTAAAGATTGGTCATCATTGACAAATTCTACCATTTTCAAACCAAAAGTATCTGGAACATCTTCAGCTTTTGTAGTACCAAGTCCCTTGTAATACTTGACATTCAATTTACTAGTTTGTTCGCCAAGAAACTTGTGAAATCTACGTTCATCATAAAATAACAAGTCACCTGTCTTTTTGATTACACGAGCAATCGGTGTTTTCATACTAACTATAAATGGCTGATCTCTTTGCAAAAGGGTAATATAAAGAGAGTGGAAGAAATTAAGTAGTAAATTTTCAATATGAATCCCGTCCGTGTCAGAGTCTGTTACCAGGCAAATTCTCCCATATGCAAGTTTCTTAAAATTGCTTTCATCTTTATAATCTACACCAAGTTTCAACTCAAGAGCGTGTATCAATGAGCAAATAACCTTGTTTGCAGAAATAGTTGCAACTGGTTTATCTCGCACATTAAGCAACTTTCCTCTAATTGGTAATATACCATTCCAGTCACGACCAGATCTTCCGTACAGACCCTCTTCAATTCCTGCAACCACGTATGTTTTTGCTGAAAGCCCCTCTGTAATAAAAAGAGTGCAATTTATACTGTCTTTAGTACATGACTTGTTTGCTCGATCGTATCCTTCAATTTTTGTCTTTTTTGATACTTTTTCGGCTTTTTTAAGAACTACTAGTTCTTTTGCACGAATAATATCTTCAATGTTGTCCATAATTGACCATTTGCAAATTTCGGAAATATGTGTTTTTTTAACAACAGCTTCTACAGCAGGAGATTCTAGCTTATTCTTGTCTTGTCCATCAAACTCTGGTCTAACAACTGTAGATACAACAAACAAGCGAAAGAACTGACGAACATCAGTAATATTAATTTTAGGTGTTTTACTCTTTGCACTGTTTCCGTTAAATTTGTCTACAATTGGTCTAAATAATGCTTCAGACCAAGAGTCTACATGTTGACCTCCTAAACGAGTGTATACACCATTAACAAAAGAAATTGTTTGATATTCTTTTGATGGCGTAATCAAAACTTCTGCATCTTTTATTTTAATGAGAAGAGACTCATCTGTTGGTGTATCATAAAGTGCCGAATATTGAGTAAGTGTCTTTATTGGAATAAGTTCGTCGTTAAAATATACTTCTACTTTAGACAACATCGATGCGTCAATAATATAGCGAGAGTATAAACGAATAATATCTTCTGTATAACCTTTATTTAGAGCAAAATGTTCAAAATCAGGAATCCAAGATACTTCTGTATAACCTAGTTTACCATTTGTTTCTTTATTAACTTCAGGTCCAGATGTATCTCTCATATTTCTAGTCCATGTTTGAAAAAGTGTTTTCTTTGCTTTCGGGTCAAAACCTTTTACTGTAAATTTTGTAGAAAAAACATTAGTCAACTTAATACCAAGACCATTACGACCAGATACAATTCTTTCTTCCTCATCTTCATAATTTGAACCCGTTAAAAGTTGCCCAAAGATCATGCTATGATTATAGCAATCTTGTTCGGCATCTTTTTCGATAGGTACAACATCTCCGTCATTCCAGATAGAAGTTTCTCCTGTAACAGAATTGATAGATACTTTAATCATTGTACATGGTGTTTTAGTTTTACGGCTTCTTTCAACATTATCTATTGCATTTGAAAGTGCTTCAATAAAAATACGTAAAATAGCGGGAGATGTAGAAATTTCTTTTTGATAAATTCGCCAGCCATCATTTGTTTTATCTGCTACAAATTCAGTTATACTACGTGGACGTGTGGAACCAACATACATATCAGGTCTAAGGAGAATATGCTCAATTTGATCTTTTTTCTGATAACGTTTTTTATCAACAACAGTCTTTGGAGGCATTGTTTATTTAATATTAAAAGTTGTTCTTTTTAATATCAATTTTATTTTATAATTTTCATTTTTGTCTATATATTATTCATCACAATACTTATAAACTCATCCTGAAAAATAGAATCTTCTATATTTCCGTATTCAAATGATATATTTTTGTTCGATTCTATTAACTTATATGTTCTTTCTCTTACCGAATCAAATAACATCTTTGTCAACATCTTTCCACCATAATCTGTTATTATATTTCCCGAATTATCCTTATACTTTATAAATACAGGATTTGAATAATCTTCTTCAATAAGTCTATCATTTAAAGGATAAGATAAAGCGTAATCCGCATATCCTTCTGGTCCTGTTAATATATGATCAATTGTTAAAAATTTTGCGTTTTCCAATAACAACTCTTGTGTAATTGCCAAATCATTTAGTTTATCAGATGATGTAATAAGTGGTCTGGCACAATTCTTTCCTGTGAGTTTTGCCATTGTTCTATTGAACAAACCTGGTTTTGTTTCTAGTTCTCTGATAGAACTCTCATTCATAACAATATCTTTATAAGCAGTTGGATTTTTTACACATTCTTCTGATGCAAACTTACTTGCTTTCCTCTTAAGAGGTAAATGTACTCTTTCTATCAAATGAACATTTTTATAATCAACAACGTGTTCACCGTTAAGATCAATATGATGAAATGTACCACGTTCTGTATCAGTACAAACGATTTGAGATTTTCCTGAATCATCTGTGAGAATATGTTTATGAATTACCTGAGCCGCTCCTTTTTGACCTTCATAAAAATCGTTCTTAGTATATTTTTGATCTATTATACTGTCAACACGAGCCTGAGATAAATCAACATAATTTGAGTCCTTAGTAATGTCATCTTATTTTTTTAAATAAGATGACTATGAGATATTTATGAATGTTCTATTTTAAAAATTATTCATTGTAACTTTTTGTATCCGATTTCATTCTATTATTAATAAAATGGTTGAATTTCATTTTTCGAATAAGCTTCTTGTAATCGTTTTGCTGACATGGAAAATCCAGAATAATAATTGGAACAAAGTATAATTTCTCCTTGTGTTAATAGTAAAAAATCAAGAATTGCATCACTATTCCACTTGCGAGTTTCTTCTGCCGTAGTTCGTAATTTTTGCGATAAACTTGATTCATGAATATTTTCCCCACCCAAATCAGGAATTGTGGAAAAAGAATATACATTATTAAATTCTAATTTACACCTTTGAATACTATTCAAATTATCGCTTGCTACAAATAAAGGAGCCTTTTCTAGTATATGACGATTATTATATATAAATTCATCCAGATTACTTTTGTTATCGGTATTACGAATATGAACAGATATGTATTTTTCTGGTAACATACTACGTCTCCTTCTAAATTCTGTTAATATTTCTTCTGTAAATTGTAATTTAGGAAATACTTGCATAATATCACGAAACATTGCACAATATGCATAAACAATAACAGATTCTTTGTATGATAAATGAAGAGGAGATGATACATGAATACCATTTATTGACATATGTCCGTCTGTAACCCATATTACATGATTTAATTCTTCATGTGTTTTACCTTGTAATTCAGAAGGAAAAACGTCTTGTTTTAATAAATTGGTAATCAGTTCAGGTGTAACTCCTTTGTATACAACTGGAGACAAAATACTAAAATAAGCTTGCCAGTCATCTCTAAACCAATTTTTTGTTGTATCTAATACAAGTATTCTATCTTCTCTTTCACAGTAATTTATCGTTTGTTGCATTACTGACCACATATCATTTATACCTCCTTGTGGAAAACAAATCAAAAATTTTTGTGTCATTTTTTATTAAAAATATATTTTTAAATAAAAATTATTATAACTAGTTTTTAATTAATACTCTCCTTTCCGCATTTTGCTCAAAACACCTTCGCTCACAGTAATTTGGTGTTTTGACTCTAAATAGGCTCTAATTGCCTTAAGACTTGAAGTCTTGAACTTGGCAATAACAGAGTAGATTATTTCTAAATCTTCATCTGACCATTTTACCTTTTTATTCTTTTTTGATTCACTTGAACAAGAACTAAGTGGAGTAAGAGTTGATATCATTAAATTATTCTGAATGTTTTTAATACTATTTTTCTGATAAGTAGGTCGTTTGGCTATTTCGTCATTTGTTGCCTGTGCTTTTTCGGCAGCAACCTTATATATCAAGCTAATTTCGCGCTCTTTTTCTGCTTTCATTTTTAAAATTGCGATTTCTTGATCTTTTTCAGCATTTTCTTTTGTAAGAGATTTTACTTTTTTTTACATGTTAAATTATGTTTGGCATAACTACTTACAGAAAAATTTTTATCACAAAATTTACAAGTAATTAACAATGATATAATTTCTTGTGAATTTTGTGATTCTTGTATTTTAAGACAATAGTGTCTGATGAATACGCAATAAGTATTTTGTTTTGAATTGTTTACTGCAAAATGGACAAGTTAATTCGGTAGTTGTTTCAACTTTTTTAGCTTGATCTTCTTGGATTTTTAAACAATACTTCGTTTTTTTCTGATGTTGTTTTAGCATCTTAGTATCTCCAAACATATTATTACAAAATTGACAGTGTTCCATCTTTATTCTTTTCATTCTTTTTGTTTGAACCGAGAATGAAAATTTTATTCTTTTTTAACATAAAATATCACTTTTTCCTGATAAAAATAAAAACGTCTAAAAATATCTAAAATAAGATTAAAAAGAATGAAAATAGTCACTGTTTTCTGATAAAAGTCATTTTTTCAAAAATTTTGAATTTGTGTGTGTGTAAGACTCTTTTTTAAAAATCCATTTCTCCAAAAAAGAAAAATAATAATCTAGGATGCGCAACTAAATTGTGATAAAATAAAAAGTTTTTATTTTCTTTTGTTTTCTAAATAATTTCAAAAATTCGTAAAAAATTTCCTTTGGATTATCTTTAAAAAATATTGGTATCAATTTTCTATTCTGGTGTCATAATTGTTTGCGTTATATTACATTTTGAACCAAAAGATAACCCAAAAACATATATAGGATAGTCTGCAATCATTTCGTATGTAAGTTCACAATGTATAACCAAATTTTCTCTGTTATTGAGACATAATCTCTACAAGGGTAGCAACACTGTAAAAAATGGAACACCTTCTATTTTATATCCTAGTATTCTAATATCATTTGAGAATGAATCACCATTAATTTTATATGAAATTATATCTTTAGAATTGACATATCGAAAAAGATTAAATTCATAGTTATTTTTAGAATCTTGTGCATTATAACCAACGTTATATCCGGATTCAAACCAGATTTCTGAGATTTCCAAAGCTTTTTCTAAACTTGTAGTGTTCTGTGCTAAAAAAAATGTATTATTATCAACCAATTCATTTTGAAAAAAATAAGGTAGTATTAATCCCTGTTGTACAGAATTATTAATTACATGTTTATTTTTCTTCTCCAAATTCCATTTTTCAACAGAATCTTCACCATTTAAGACAACTTGTTGTGGGTGTTGATCAAAATCAGTAATGTCAATGTAAAAATTTTCAATAATTTTCTTTTCGTGATAATGTTGTATTTTTTTACCAAAAGAACGTAATGATAATCTAAGTATATAAAGTAAGCGTTTTAGAGTTTCTTCTGATTTAACGACTAACTTATTATTATGCATTACCGAACTTTTTTCATTAAAAATATTACTTACTTTTTTGTATTTGAATTTTTCAATTATTTCTATTTTTTTTGCCGCAAATTGATTAATAGTTTCTAAATCAGATAATAGAAGTGTGTGGTTTTCTTTTAGATATTTTGAAAATAACCAAAACATATATTCAATAATACAACGCGTTAGTTGTTTGTATTTATTATGTTTTTCTAAAACGGATACAGATTTTGTTGGATAATTTTCAGCTTGATTTATTTCTAAGACGTCTTTAAAAGGATCTTCATCTTCATCTTCAAGATCTTCATCTGTAACAGGAATTGACACTTTTGTATTACAAAAAGTAAAATAAAGTTCTTTTATTTTGTCATTTACGACACGTTTTCCTATTAAAATCATATTACTGTTTTCATTTGCAAATTTTAGAGCCAATTTACTTGGAATTGTTGTAGCAATCCAATTCTTTTCTTCAATAACAGAAAATGGTTGAATAGGTTCGGTAAGTAAAGTTCCAATAGCTTCTTTAAATTTAAATTTTAACATTCTGCATTTTCCATAAGAATCAATACCTTGCTTAAAAAA
>Ga0209550_10004646_pt1 | contig 12987 bp, 13 predicted proteins | sample LauGreSuBDMM15SN_2_FD_187567 | JGI IMG/M metagenome (GOLD analysis project Ga0209550, IMG submission 187567) | Freshwater lake microbial communities from Lake Michigan, USA - Su13.BD.MM15.SN (SPAdes) (version 5) | ecosystem: Environmental > Aquatic > Freshwater > Lake | place: Lake Michigan... | reverse complement strand
TCCGCCTTGACCCCTGGCTTTGTGAAGTTGATAATGCGTTGTAATACACATGCACAGGAGTGTTATAAACATGACCGCCAGAACCATCAACGTACGCTTGCCCGAGGCGCTTTACAACCAGATCGAAGAGCTGGCCAAGGCGACCGCACGGACCAAGAGCTTTTTGGCCATTGATGCGCTGACCAACTATGTGCAAAATGAATCCTGGCAGATTCGTGACATTCACGAAGGCATCAAGGAAGCCGATGCAGGCGAATTCGCAACCGACAAGCAGGTCAAAGCGGTTTTCGCTAAATACGGCGCTTGATTCATGTTGATCAAGTGGACCAAGACAGCGCTCGCGTCTCTTGACGAAATCGCCGGCTTTATCGCCAAAGACAACCCGACCCGTGCCACCAGCTTTGTGCTGGAGTTGCAGGCCGCTGTGACCAAACTTCAGGCCCATCCTGGCATGGGCCGGGCTGGCCGCGTCCCTGGCACGCGTGAGTTGGTCCTGCACAAAAACTACATCGCCATTTACCGCGTACGTGGCGACGATGTTGAAATTTTGAGGTTGCATCACACAGCTCGAAATCTATGACCAACCGGCTCAGCCGTTCCTAAAGACCTACCCAAAACAACGCACCCTGCACTGGACGATGATCAATCTCATGCTTCCAAAAATCGACTGATTACTGTCAACAAAGTGTCAACGGTATAGCCAGATTACGCAGTTTTAAAGCGACTCAAACAGTGTTGAGTACTTGAAATGCTGTGGAATGCATACCCAATGCGCCCCATGCTCAAGGATTGCAAATTCCTCTAGGACGGTTCGACTCCGGCCCGCGCCTCCAGTTGATTCACAAGCTCAGCCCCGAAAGGGGCTATTTTTTTGGTGGTGAGGGGGTCAATCCCCCCGAACTCAGGGGATCGGTGGGTTCTTCGTCGCGGGAGGCGGCGTCCGCTTTGCGAAGTCCCTCAATGCGCGACTTGATAAGCATTTGTGGGCGCTTGTGCTACAGTATTTCAATGAATGCCGTTTTGTCACCCATCGTTTCTGAGTTCGAGACTCAGGAAGCAGCCGATAGCCATGACCAGTGGTTTAGGTCTAAAGTTGAGGCATCATTGTGTCTGGCAGACGATCCCACCACACCTCGTCACAGTACCGACGAAGTGGCACGACGCATGGCTCAAGTGATCAAAGCCGCAGAATCAAAGCATGCTACCCGTCGTCTGGCTTGATGTCGCTCTCTAAGACCTACAAGCCATAACCGAATTCATCGCTGAGTCGAATCCGGCTGCAGCCCAACATTTGGTTGATCGACTGATAGAGGATGCTGACAGCTTGGGCATCCTCCCTGTCCAATATCGACGTGGACGCGTCGCTGGCACCCATGAACTGGTGAGCCATCCCAACTACATTTTGGTCTATCGTTTTACGGTTCGGGCCATTGAAATTCTCAATGTGCTTCACGCCCGTCAACAGTACCCCTTTTAGTGTCAACAAAGTGTCAACGGCATAGCCAGATAATCCAGTTTTAAAGCGACTCAAACAGTGTTGGGTACTTGAAATGCTGTGCAATGCATACCCAATGCATACCCAATGCGACCCAAGCTCAAGGATTGCAAATTCCTCTAGGACGCTTCGACTCCGGCCCGCGCCTCCAGTTGATTCAGAAGCTCAGCCCCGAAAGGGGCTATTTTTTTGGTTGTTTGAGTTTGATATGTTGGCTCCGGCAAGCGGGAAGCAGCTCAGTTTGGATGTGCAGTAGCCCTGAAACATCCGTCTGAATTGGCCATTGGGGTTCACTCAAACGAAGCTGTTGGGGCACTGAAAATCAATTTTTGCGAAAAGGCGACCTTGACGAAGGGCTGAAGGGCCAGCTGCATGGGGCGTCCAAAGCGTGGCATGCCGTCGGCATTTCTTTTGGCCTGCCATGCCTCGGGTTGAGCCACCATGGCCTTGTAGGACGCCATCAAGGCGCCGCCATGCTCCATGTGGGCTTGGGCGTTTTGCGGTGCCAATTGGGTGGCTTGCTCCAAGCTGTGCAGTGCCAACTCATATTGCTGCATGTCTTTCAACAAGCGGCCACGATGCAGGTGGGCCAGCGCCAAATGGGGGTCCAGGGCAATTGCTTTTTCAAAGCTGATCAATGCCATTTCAGGCTTTTTCAATTGCTGAAGGGCCACGCCGCGTTCGTTGTGGGCTTGGGCAAATGCGGGTTTGATCTCGATGGCTCTGTCAAAGCTTTCCAAGGCTGCTTGAGGGGACTTTTTTTCCAACAAACTGCGACCTCGCGCATGCAGGGACAGTGCGTCTTGGGGGTTGATGGCAATGGCTTGGCTGAAGCTTTCGATGGCTTCGTCCCATTTGCGCAGTGCGTGCAAGGCCTGGCCCCGGTCAAAGAACATGGTCGCTTCATCTGACTTCAGCCCTAGGGCAAGGTTGTAGCTGACCAGGGCCGCATCCCATTTTTTGAGTTGGGCCAAGGCCTTGCCGTGTGCGTGGTGCATATGGGCATCTTCAGGTTGAAGTGCACTGGCTTGGTTGTAGCTGCTTTGGGCGGCATCCCATTGCTTGAGCGCCAACAAAGATTGGGCACGACCCAAATGCGAAGCGGCATGTGTTTTGTCCAAGCGGATGGATTTGTCGTAGCTGGCCAAGGCCGGTGCCCATTGCTGCAGTTCTTTGAGGGCCTCGCCTTTTTGAAAGTGGGCCAGGGCATGGCTGGGCTCCAAGGCAATGGCTTTGTCGTAGCTGTGGATGGCTTCGCGCAAATCCAGGTCCGCCACGATGGTCCAGTTGCTGGCCGCCCCCGCAGTTGTTGCGCAAAAAGACAAGAGAATGCTTGCGGCGTATTTGTTCATGGCCGAACTCCATCAAAGGTAGGGCAGGGTGTCGAAAAACCAGCTTGTCCTCTTGTAACGCAAATTGCGGGCCCGGTTTATTTGACAGACCCGGCTGGGGGCGAAGGCCTGGCAAGACCTCAAGTGGCCTGTGGGTGATCACGGCCAGCCAAGGACAAAATTTCTCAATCTCATGGCTGTGCGCTGTGTATAGTTGAATTGCTTCAATGTCATGATCATTGCGGCCCAATGGCCAGCATTTCATCCGATCCACCAGAATTCAGACCGCATGGAACACCCCATTCATTTCACATCCCAAGGCCTTCAATTGGCCGGTGTTTTACAGATCCCCGACAACTTGCCGCCAGGTCAAAAATGCGCCGCCATCGTGGTGCTGCACGGTTTTGGCAGCAACAAAAACGGTGGTATTTCACTGGCCGCGTCCAAGTTGTTTGCTGCCTTGGGCTATATCACCCTGCGCTTTGACATGCGCGGCTGTGGTGACAGCCAAGGCCAACGTGGCAAAGTCATTTGCATGGAGCAGGTGCAAGACACCCAGGCCGCGATTGACTTTTTACAAACCCGTGCCGAAGTCGACGCCTCCCGCATCGGTGTGATGGGGCACAGCTTTGGCGCTGCCGTGGCCATCTACACGGCCGGCATTGATCAACGCGTGGCCGCTTGTGTGTCCACCGGTGGTTGGGGCGACGGCGAAAAGAAGTTTCGCAAACAACATGCCAGCGATGCCGCTTGGAAAAAGTTCACCGACATGATGGCCGAGGGCCGCCGGCGCTTGGCATTGGGCGAGTCGATGATGGTGCCGCGTTATGACATCGTGCCGATTCAACCCGGCTTGCGCAACCAATTGGCACCGGGTTCGATCACCGACTTTCCCTACGAAGTGGTGGAGAGCATGTTTAATTTCCGCGCCAATGAGGTGGTGGGCCAAATCGCGCCACGGCCACTGCTGCTGCTGCATCCCTCGAACGACACCGTGACCCCCACCGAGCAGTCGCTGGATTTGTTCGCCCATGCCGGCCAACCCACCGATTTGCACCTGTTTGCCGAAACCGACCACTTTATTTTGGGCGAGGGCAATGCGCTGGTGATCGACTTGGTCAGTGGGTGGTTGCAAAAAAACTTGCCTTTGAGTGTGTGAATCTTTAAGCCTCTACTGGAGAAAACCATGACGTTCCTTCGCTTTGCTGTGCTGCGGTTTTTGCTGTTGTGCATGGGTTTGATGCTTGGTGTGGGTGTGATGGCGCAAGCCCCCGCCTTTCCCAATCGCCCGATCAAATTGGTCGTTCCCTTTGTGCCCGGCGGTACCTTGGATGTCGTCGCACGCCTGTTGGCGCGCAACATGCAAGACAGTTTGAAACAGGCCGTGGTGGTGGAGAACCGCGCCAGCGCAGGCGGGGTGGTGGGGGTGGACTATGTGGCCAAAAGCCCAGCGGATGGATACACCTTGGTGCTCAATGCGGCCACGCCCATGGTCACGGTGGTGAGCTTGCAGGCCACGCCCTATGACTTGATCAAAGACTTGGTGCCTGTGGCCCAAGTCAGCACCTTTGATTATGTGTTGGCGGTCAACGTCAAATCCCCCATCAACAGCATGCAGGACTTGATTCAATTGGCACGCAAGCAACCGGGCAAGCTCAATTACGCCAGTGCGGGCTCGGGCTCTGGCCAGCACATGTACATGGAGTTGGCCCGCAGTGCGGCAGGCATTCAAATCCAGCACATCCCCTACAAGGGCAATGGCCCAGCCATGCAGGCTTTGCTGTCGGGTGAAGTGGATTTGATTTTCGACACCAGCTTGGGCATCTTGCCCCAAGTGCAAGGTAACCGTTTGCGGCCCATCATGACCAGCAGCGCCAAACCCATGGCCAGCATGCCCCAAGTGCCCACCATGGACAGCCTGTTTCCAGGTTCTGGCAGTCAAGGCTGGCATGCGGTGTTCGCGCCTGCGGCAACCCCCAAAGAGGTGTTGGCTGTGTTGACCGAGGCCATTCGCAAGGCGGTGAATTCGCCTGAGATGTCGGCCAAGTTGCGCGAACTCGGGTTGGAGCCATCGGGCATGGGCCCAGACCGTTTCACCGACGTGGTGCGCCGCGACATGGAGCGTTGGGGCAAACTCATCCGCGACAACGGCATCAAGGCCGACTGAAGTCCGTGCCCCCCATTGCTTTAACCAACCACATTTCACTTCAAAGCCATTTGCATGCCATCGACAACACCTGCCCCAGGCCAGCCACTCCCCTGTGACCTGATGATCACCCACATTGATTGGCTCATCACCGTTGACCCGCAGCGGCGCATCATCCGCGATGCGGCCTTGGCCGTGAAAGACGGCCAGTTTGTGGCGGTGGGAAAAACCGCCGATCTCTCGGGCCAATGGCAGGCGAGCCAAACCATCTCTGGCCTTGGCCGGGTGGTGATTCCCGGCATGATCGACAACCATTTGCATGCCTCGTTCCAACTGTCTCGGGGCTTGGCCGATGAGGCCAATGCCCAACAGTTTTTGTTTGAACACATGTACCCCTACGAGGCCGCCAATACCCGCGAGGACGTGGCGGTGAGTTCTGCGTTTGCCGCCCTGGAGTTGATGCGCCATGGCGTGACCTGCTTCACTGACCCCGGCAATTACCACCCTGACGCAACCATTGCGTCAGTGCTCTCCACGGGCATGCGCTTGGTGGCGGCCTGTTCATGCTTTGATAAAACCAAATCGGTCATGGGCCTGCTGCCCGCCAGCATGATCGAATCCACCGGCGCTTGCTTGGAAAAAACCGAGGCTTTGTTTGAGCGCTACCTGGGCCAGCACCATGGCCGACTCACCATGTCAGCGTCATTCCGAGGCATGAACAACGCCAGTGACGAACTCATCACGGGCTTGAAAGACCTGGCCAATAAGCACCGGGTCAAATTGCAAACCCATGCCTGCTTCAGCTACCAAACCCACGACGCCAGCGTTTCGGCCACGGGTAAAGCCGAGATCGAACGCCTCGAGTCACTCGGGGTGCTGGATGAAAACATGATCTTGGTGCATTCGGGTTGGCTCGAACCCCAAGAGCTGGCTTTGCTGGTCAAGCGCAAGCCCACCTTGGTGTGCAGCCCTTCGTCGTCGGTGCACAACGGCTATGGCTACATGGCAGCGGGCAAACACCCCGAGCTCATGGCCATGGGTGTGAATGTGAGTTTGGGTTCCGACCACGCGTCATCGGGCGTGGTGGACATGGTGCAAGAAATGCGCATGGCGGCTTGTTTGTACAAAGAGGTGCGCATGAACCCAAGGGTGATGCCCCCCGAGCACGCCATTGAAATGGCCACCTTGAATGGGGCCAAAGGGGTTGGTTTGCAAGACCGCATTGGCTCCATCGAGGTCGGGAAGGAAGCTGACTTTGTGGTCTTTGATGCCACCCAGCCCGAGTGGCAACCGCTGTACAACCCAGTCTCCAATTTGGTCTACAGCGCCACGGGCAACAGCGTGAAAGATGTGTTCATCGCTGGCGAACAGGTGCTCAAGGACGGCAAGCTGACCCGCATTGACCATGATGCCTTGATGCAGCAAGTGGGTGAATCGGCCCAGCGCATTGCTGCGCGCTTGGACATGAAAAAACTGCTCAAGGGCTATTGGCCGGTGCATTAAAGCCCACGCTGCCATCGGCACTGCGGCGCAAAACGCGGCCGGGCAGGGCGCCGGTGTGCTGGGCGTTGTCGATCACTACCACTCCATTGACCAATACGGTGGTTCGCTGGCCAGCGGGGTAGCGGTGTGGGTCTTGGTAGGTGGACAGGTCCAAAAAAACATCGGGTTCAAACATCGTGACGTCGGCGCACAGCCCGACGCGCAAAAGCCCCCGGTCGCGCAAGCGCAGTGCACGTGCCGTGGCACCGGTCATTTTGAAGATGGCGTGCGCCAGGGGGGTGACTTGTTCGCGGTGCACATAGCGGCCCAACACGCGGGGAAACGTGCCGTAAAAGCGCGGGTGGGGCATGCCTTGACTGACCACGCCTTCGTGCGAGACGCAATTGCCATCCGACCCAATCAAGGCCGCAGGCGAGCGGATCAATTCACGCACATCGTCTTCTGAAATCGAGGTGATCAAAACCCGGGTCGCCCCACGGTCCTCGCACAAGTAATCGCACAAGGTGTCGACCGGGTCCATGCCCCGTTCCTGGGCCAGTCCCGCGATGGTTTTGCCCGCATGCTGCGGTTGGTGGGGGGTGATGGAGATGCGCACATCGTCCCAGGAGGCAATGCGGCCCCAATTGTTCAAGCCATCGCGCTCGACCTCTTGTCGGATGCGTTCGCGGGTGGCTGGATCGGCCAATCGCTCCAGCATGGCTTCGACACCGCCGGCTTGCACCCATTGGGGCAAGATGTTTTTCAGCGGGTTGCTGCCGGCGGTATACGGGTAGGCGTCGCAATCGATGTCCATGCCCGCATCACGCGCCGCTTGCATCTGCGCCAATGCCTGGGCGGTTTGCCCCCAGTTGTCCACGCCAGAGCATTTGAAATGAACCACTTGCACATGGATGCGACAAGCGCGGGCAATGTCGATGGCCTCTTGCAGGGCGGCCATCACGCCATTGGATTCATCGCGCAAGTGGGTGAAGTAGGCGCCATGGTGTTGCTCGACCAATTGGGCCAGTTGCAGCATTTCCTCGGCCTGGGCATAGGCACCCGGCGTGGTGAACAAGCCGCTGGACAAGCCCAAAGCCCCGGCTTGCAGGCCCTCTTGCAGCAGGTCCAACATGTGGGCCATTTCAGCTTCGGAGGGCGCGCGTTGTGCCATGCCCATGGCCATCAAACGCAAGGTGTTGTGGCCCACCAGCATGCCGGCATTCACCGATGTGGCTGGGAAGCTGTCGAGATATTCGCCAAAGCCCATTTCTCGAAAAGGCAACCAGGGTGCGCTGGGGTTGAGGTAGTCGGCCAGCAGTTTGACTTTGCCGGGCAAGCATGGGGCCACCGAAAAGCCGCAGTGGCCAATGATTTCCGTGGTCACACCTTGGCGCAGTTTGCTTTCGGCTTTGGGGTTGATGGGCAGGGTGAAGTCAGAGTGGGTTTTGATGTCAATGAACCCAGGGGCCACCACCAGTCCGCGGGCGTCGATCACCCGCTTGGCCGTCACGCCCAGGTGGTTTCCAATCGCCATCAGGCGGCCTTGGTGGATGGCCACATCGGCCAGAACCCCGGGCGAGCCGCTGCCGTCAAAAACGGTCCCGCCTTGGATCAATACGTCACAGTTCATATGGGTGTCTCTGTTCAATCAGTTCAAGGGACCTAAAAATACTTCACCCATGAAGCTGTCTTGTTGGGCATCGATGTGTTCGGGCCAGGCTGTGGGGCTTGGTGGCCATGGCCTTCTTTGGTCAACCGGTCGGGGCAAACCATTCCAGCCAATTTGCTCCATTTCCCAATAAAGCTGCACGGCATTGCCATCGGGGTCTTGCAGCCACACATGGTGGCCCATGCCGGGTGACAGTGCCGGTGGCATGTCGACGGGTTGGTAACCGGCTTGACCCATGTAGTTCACCGCCGCACGCAATTGGGCATAACTGCCCAGTTGCACACCAAAGCCCAGCAGGCTTCGCGAATGCTGGATGCCCAATGGAGCGCGCAAAGCTTCTGGGTACAGGGCCAGTGCGTGATGCTCGGTATTGGTGCGCAAAAAATAACAGGTGTGGCCCATGACATCGGCTTGTTCGCTCAGGCTCAAGCCCAGTCCATGGGTGTAAAACTTCAGCACGGCCTGGACATCGCGCACAAACAAGCGCACGGGCCCCACCTTGGTGATTTTGAAGGGGCGCGGCAACAGAATGCCACCCACATCAAAAGTCTCTGTCAAGGCGTCTTCGCGCCGATAGCCACTGGACAAAGCCACGCCTTGGGCCATGGCTTGATTGACCTCTGCAAACTCGGACCGATGGGGCAATTCGGGTGGCTGTGTGTAGCGAATGCCATGCATGGCCATGGGTTTGGAATGCCCGGACCAGCCAATTTGTTCGATGCCGTAATACAGCTCGTTGATGTGCCCTTCAGGATCTACCGGGTAAATGTGCCAATTCGATCCCGGGGTGTCGCGCCCCGAACGCAGCACCCGCGAGTCCAAAGATTCAAACCATGCCAAGCCATGGGCCACTTCGCGCAAAGACGAAACCTGCCAAGTCAGTTGGTTCAGGTTGAGCTGTGGGTGGGCCTGGTAATGGGGGTTGCTGGCATGCATTGCTGCCTGTGGAAAAAGCACAAACGAATGGTGGTCGGTGCCATGGCGCATGAAGTAACCCAGGCTGGGGCCGACCTGAGCCTTCAGGGTTTCAGGCACACGGGGACCAAAATCCAACTCATCAGAAATTTCAAAACCGAGCAATCGACCATAAAAGTCCATGGAGCGGGCGACAGATTCGACATTGATACCAAAGTGCCCCAAGCGGCGCACTTGAAAAGGCCGTGGCAAACGCAAGCCGTCAACGATGTGGGTGGTGGGGTTTTGAAGAGCCATATATTCCATTCTGACAAGGGTGAACCCGTCTGTGCAAACGGGTTGGCGATGCTTTATCCTACAGCTTCAATTTTTATTCCTCCAAGGCCCCATGAACAAAGCACAACGTTTTCATCCCCACGGCGTGATCCCTGCTGTGTTGCTCCCATTCTTCGATGATCTTTCCATTGATGAGGTGAGTTATCGCGCGCACCTGCGCGATGTGGCCAGCGTGCCAGGCATCAGCGCCATCACGATCAATGCGCATTCCACCGAAGCCGCTTCTTGCACGTTTGAAGAGCAAGTCCGGGTTTTGGCCATCACCAAAGACGAAATTGGCGCCCAGTTGCCCATCGTCAACGGCATCTACACCGACAGCAGCATGGAAGCCCAACGCTTGGCCAAAATGGCCCATGACGGCGGCGCAGCTGCCTTGCTGGTGTTTCCTTCGGGCATCTATACCTTTGGGCAGCGACCTGAAATGGCGATCGAGCATTTCAAGCGCATTGCCGATGTGACCGATTTGCCTTTGATTGCTTTTCAGTACAACCCGGCTGGGGGGCAAGGCTACCCCCTGCCCACATTGCTGCGCATGATCGAGGCCGTTCCCACGATTGAGGCCATCAAGGACTGGTGTGGCAATGCGCAATTGGCCGATCGGCAAATTCGCGCCTTGCAATCCCGCCAACCCCCGGTGAATGTATTGAGCACCCACAGTGCCTGGTTGTTCAGTTCTTTGGTGCTGGGCTGCAATGGCCTGTTGTCGGGCAGCGGCTCCGTCATCGCTGACTTGCAGGCCCAGCTTTTCCAGGCCGTGCAAAACAAAGATTTGGGCCTGGCCCAACAAATCCACAACCGCATTTATCACACTGCCGAAGTTTTTTACACAGAGCCTTTTGTGGACATGCACAACCGGATGAAAGAGGCTTTGGTGTTGCTCGGCAAGTTGCCACGTGCTGTGGTGCGCCCGCCGCTGGTGAAGATTCAGCCCGACGAAATTGAACGAATTCGCCTGGCCTTGATCGCCGCCGGATTGCTCAAGGCCTGAAGCGGTTTATTTTTAAACCCATTTTCAACTTAAAAAAAGCCATGAAACTCACCTTGTTGAACCCATGCCTGGGCGGGTATGGATGCGCCCGTTTGAAGAATCGCATCCGTTTGGCGCTTTCTTTTTGGGGGCTTGCCAGCGCTTTGTGGATGGGGGGCACGGCGGTTAACGCTGCCACGGCGGCCAGTCCGGTGGCGGGATACCCCAGCCGGGCATTGACCTTGGTCTGCCCGTTTGCCGTGGGTGGCTCTGCGGACATCATGGCGCGGTTGTTGGCCCAAAAACTGGGCGAAGCCCTGAATGTGCCGGTGGTGGTGGAAAACCGGGCCGGTGCTGGCGGCATGGTGGGGGCTACCCATGTGGCCAAAGCCAAACCCGATGGACACACTTTGTTGCTGGTCACGGGTGCGTATCCGGCGGCCGCAGCCCTGAGCACCGCACCAGCGTTTGATCCGATCAAGGACATGGCCATGGTGTCCTTGGTGACCGCCTATCCTTTCATCATCAATGTTCCGGCCAACTCTGCATTCAAAACCTTCCCCGATTTGGTGGCACATGCCAAAAAAAATCCTGGCTCCCTCAATTACGCCACGTCGGGCGTGGGGTCGATCAGCCATTTGTCGGCCGAATTGATGAACGCCATGGCCAACATTGAAACCGTGCACATCCCGACCAAGGGCGGCAACACGGCTTTGAGTGAAACCTTGGCGGGCCGGGTGGATTTTTTGTTTGAGGCGCCGACACTTTCATTGCCGTTCATCAAGAGTGGAAAACTGCGGGCCTTGGCCGCCACTGGCCGCGAGCGCTACAAACCCATGCCAGAGCTGGCCAATGTGAGCGAGGCCTTGCCGGGTTACGAGGTGTACTCATTCATTGCCTTGGGCGTCACTGGTGGCACACCCGATGCGGTGGTGCAATACCTCAACGCGGAGATGCGAAAAATAGTCGGTCAAGCGGACGTGGTGCGGCGACTGGTTGAGCTTGGTGGAGAACCCCAGGCCAATTCACCTGACGAGATGAACCGCTATGTGGCCAGTGAACTGCGCAAGTGGCGCCAAGTGATTGACTCTAGAAAGATTGAGCGCCCATGAGCAACAGCACCCTGGTTCAGGCTGAGCGGCTTGAACATTTTGTCCAAGCGCTTTTTGTCCACGCAGGCATGGCCAATGAGCCCGCACGCAGCGTGGCCAAGGCCTTGGTGTGGGCCGAACTGCGTGGGATTGATACGCATGGCGTTGGGCGGGTGGGTTTTTACTTGAACTTTATTCACAAAGGGGTGATCAACACACAACCCACGTGGCAAGTTTTGCACGACACGCCAGCGGTGCATGTGTTTGATGCGAATGCCAGTGCTGGCGCGGTGGCCATGTCGCACGCGGTGGCGCAAGCCACCGTCAAAGTCCGTGCCCTGGGTTTGGGCTTGGTGATGGTGCGCGGCACGACCCACACCGGTGCTTTGGGGTGTTTCACCCAAGCCTTGGCCAAAGAGGGCATGGTGGGTGTGGCGTTTGCGGCTTCGTTGCCCTTGATGGCGTATCACGGTGCCAGCGCGGCAGGTGTGTCAACGGCGCCCTTGTCAATTGCCGTCCCTGGCCCCGATGACGAACCCATCATTTTGGACATGGCGTCGGGTGCCATGTCCATGGGGCAACTGCGCTTGGCCAAACAAAACCAAACCCCTCTGCCTGCTGGGCTGGCGTTGGACGCCCAAGGCCAACCCACCACCGACCCACAACAGGCCACCATTCCCATGCCCATGGCTGGGCCCAAAGGATCGGGTCTGGCCCTGATGTTTGAGTTGATGTGCAGTTTGGTGGTGGGCAACCCCATCATCTCCGACTACTTCAGCGACAAACCCGCAGCCCGCAAGCACAGACAAAATGCCTGGTTGCTGGCCGTGGACATTGGCCGTTTTTCTTCTGTGGTCGATTTTCAGCAAGAGGTCGCGCGAACCGTGGCCACGCTGCGCGGGCTCGCGCCCAGCGATGCCAGCGAGGCGATTCGCATGCCTGGTGAGCGCGGACAACGCTGCCATGCCCAGCGCATGGTGGCGGGCATCCCCTTGTCGGCTGCGGTTATCAAAGAGTTGAGTGCATGTCCCCGCCCAGATGGCATGGACTTGCCTTGGTAGTGCGTTGGCACTTTCAGCGCTGTCGCGCACTGGGCAGCCACCAAGCAAAAATTCCCCCATACTTCGCCGCAGTTTGATGCGGCATGGCCCAGCGGTTGTGCTGTCAATACAGGAGTGCTCATGTCGAATGGCTCGGTCTTAGACCGCTTTTCCCTTCACGGCAAAACAGCTTTGGTCACGGGTGCCGGTCAAGGCATTGGCAGGGCGATTGCACAAACCCTGGCCAATGCAGGTGCCATGGTCGGTTGTTTGGATCGCAACACCCAAAGCTTGCAAGAAACAGTTGATTTGATCCAACAAGACAAAGGCATGGCCCTGGCTTTGGTGGCCGATGTGTCTTCACAAGAACAAACCCAAGCAGCGGTAGACAAGTTGGGTGGGCATTCAAACGCATTGCACATTTTGATCAATGGTGCCGCCGCTGCCGATCCGAGTGGAACCGTGGTGGACTATTCACTGGCCGATTGGAACCAAGCGATTGCGGTCAACTTGAC
>Ga0209550_10004644_pt1 | contig 12989 bp, 9 predicted proteins | sample LauGreSuBDMM15SN_2_FD_187567 | JGI IMG/M metagenome (GOLD analysis project Ga0209550, IMG submission 187567) | Freshwater lake microbial communities from Lake Michigan, USA - Su13.BD.MM15.SN (SPAdes) (version 5) | ecosystem: Environmental > Aquatic > Freshwater > Lake | place: Lake Michigan, USA... | reverse complement strand
TGCCGCAGGTAGTCTCGCTGGCTGGATTGGTTGATGCAGCCGAAAATGTGACGCCGAGTGAATGGCAGGACGTCGCAGGACTTCCACCATTCTGTTGCCTTTCCTTGCGACGGCATCGTGAAGTCAAGTCAAGTCAAGTCAAGTCAAGTCAAGTCCGTGAATGAAAGTGAATGAATCGTCGCGGGGGCCACACGATCGACAACTGCATTTCCTTTGCTTTCGTGATGTCGGGCTACGAGTTATGGCGCTTGAAGTTACGGCGCCCTTACCTGACTGAGCACGTATCTCTGCCAATGCACCTCTGTCGCGCTGGGCAGCGGCTCGCAGCTGGGCTCGCCAGGCGAAGCCAACTTGCGCCTCATACTGCCGCATTCAGCACGCGGAGCTGCTCGCTGCTGCACCTCTCCTCGTCAATCACCGCCTCCTCTTCACCTCTGCCGCTCAGAGGCACCTTCTTGCCCCAGCTCCGCGCCTCCTCGTCGGCCGCAATGGCCGCGCCCATGCTGCTCAACCTGCCGGTCGGCGTCGGTCCGCTCGCGCTGAATAGAATCCACGACAATATTGGTGCGCGCCCGGTCAAGCGGCGCGTGGGCCGCGGCGTCGGCTCCGGCCGAGGCCGGTACTGTGGACGCGGAATGAAGGGGCGCAAGGCACGCGCGGGCAACCACGGGCTGCTCAGGCACGATGGTGGCCAGACGACCTTACAAAAGGGCCTTCCCAAGATGGGAGCCTGGCGCCCGAAGCTCGAGTATGCCTACATCAACCTGTGGCGCATCCAGGAAGCTGTCGCCAGCGGCCGTCTGCCGGTACCAGAGGAACGACCGATCGATGTGCGCGACCTCTTTAACGCGAAGCTGGTGACGCTGCGCCAGCGGCACGCGGGCATCCAGCTGCTCGGGCGCGGCCACGAGAGCTACAGCACGCCGCTGCGCCTCGAGGTCCAGATGGCTTCGCAGCGCGCGATCGAGGCTGTCGAGAAAGCGGGAGGGTCCATCGAGACAGTCTACTACTCCCGGCTGACGCTGCGCAGCCTGCTCAAGCCGCACCGCTTCGAGGCCGCGCCCGTCGGCAAGCGCCACGGCGCCATGCGCCCACGCCCGGCGCTGCCGCCGCCCAAGCTCATGACCCGCATCTACATGTCGGAGAGGCATCGCGGCTACCTTCGCCAGCTGCAGCCCGGAGACGTAGTCAGACCTCAGGAGCATCCGGCGCACGTCGACCTGTCGGTGCGTCAGAAGCCGCGCTACCCGGGATGGGCGGCCGCCGACGCCGACGCGATGGCCTCCGGGCGGCCTTACATCAAGGCCGACGGCACACGCACCGCTTCTGGGGAGAAAGCGGTCGTCGACGCTGTTGGCAAGGCGCCTTCGTCCCGCGCGATTCAAACTGCCAACCCGCGCCGCCGGGACAACCGGCCCTACGTGCCCGGAGAGCGCGCGTGAGCGTGCAAGCGCCGGCCACTAGGCAGCTCTCTCTCAGCGCGCAGGAGGGGGGGCTGCGTAAGCGCGCGGCGCCGTGTAACTGGAACGCGCGTCTCGTCTCCTTGACGGCGACACCGACGCATGTATTGACATGTTCTCAGAGTTACGTGAAAGGAAGGCTTTGGCGCATGGCCCTAAAAGCAGTTCGTGGCTCGTTCGACGGCCGACAGTCTCCTGGTGCGTCACCGGGGTCCTCCTTAGGTCCTCGTCCGTCCCTGGGTTTTTTCTTTTCACACACCGCACAGGCACCGGCTCAGTCTCGACGCTCTCGGTCCGCTCGCAACGCATCGTCGCGTCTCGCGCGTGCCGGATGAAGGATCGATAGGATTCCTACCGCGCCGCACCGGCGTATACCCGCAGAAAAAATCGGTGCGGGTTCGGGAACTGAAATTACGTTTAGCACGTCGACCGCGCACCGATAGACCGTGAAAAGTCGTATTCGTAACCGTGATGGTTAGGGTTAATGTTGTCGTTAGCTCGTTACACAGCCGTCGCCCCGTCGGCCGTACCATACGCGCCGTCACCCTCAGCAGCATTTATCGTCATGAGTAGATTTGATGCCGGCACCTCGGAAGAGCGAGTAGTACAGCGAGTGTCGCTACGGCTTACACCCCGTACCCCGGGTGCGACACAGTCACAGTCAGACAGTCTCTTATTATAACGCTGTTCCCTGTTCGCGCTGCCGCGGGCGGTCAGGCGCGGTGATTTACTTACTTGCTTACTTACACAGGCACGCAGCACCTGTCAATGTTCTCATGCTGGTGGCGGCGCGGACGGCGCGGTGATCTTAATCGTGAACTGGCATCGCGGCAATTCGCTCTCGATGGTGGCGGAGACGGAGGCAATCACGCCCAAGCCCGAGAGCGCCCCGCGAATGAGACCACTCGGGAACTTGATGTGCAGAGCCGCCATCTGCTTAGCGGTCGAGGCGGAGGTGGCGGTCGGTGCGGAGCAGCGCGCGAGCGTGGGGTGGCTGTTATCCTGTAGCATATACACGCCCTGCGCATTCCCGTCGCACGCACAGCAGAAGCAGCACGTGAGTGGGGCTCTTCTTGATAATGGAGGTCCCAAAATGGCTGAGGAGGGGCGGAGCAGTGCACACACCCGGTTGTTGGTTTGAAGCTTGTCGATCTGCTTGCGGTACACCTCGACCCAAAAGTCCTTGCAGATGAACTTGATGATCTCGAGCGTGTCCGTGAACCGCGGTCGGTCCTTTGTGTACCTTTCCACTAGGCGCTGGCCGACCTGGAAGCCGATGGCCTCAATCTTACGGCTCGCCAGCTGCAGCTGAGACGTCGTGGGCGTTGCGCTATTCGGGCCGAGCGCCATCTGCACCAGCTCCATGTGCAGGAAGCTGAAAGTGGACTCGGCCACTTGATGTCGTCCTTGCGACAAGGCCGACATAGATGTGAGTTTCGTTCAATGATGCGTTCACAGGACTGAAGAGGCATGAAGAGGAAAGTCTCACTCGTGTCCGAGCTATCTGAAACGCGCGCGCGGCGGCCGGCGCGGCGCCCACAGCGCTAGGGGAAGTGCACGTAGCACACGAGACTCGCCGTCTTGTTTGATGACTCAATCATTGGACTCAATCTGTCAAGACACGACGTCTGCCGGTCGTGCGACGGCTCTCCTGTCAGTGACTCCTGAGACTTGACGGATACTCGACTAGGACTCTTGTTTCTCGCGTGATCAGGCCATACCCCGCCCAATTGCCCCCGCCCTGACATCGGACAGAGATCAGGTTCTCCTAACTTTCCCTGCATTCCCGCTATCATCATCCATCTCGCTACAACATCCGATCTTGAGCTGAGGCATCTGGAATGGATTCTCAGTCTGAGGTCCTACAGTAGTCATCTGCGTGCTTCAGGCTGCCCGTGTGCCGCCCTCCGACGCCCATGGCCATGCCACTTGCCCCGCCCGCGGCGCCACTTGCGTCCGTGGCGGCTGCCCTCGGCCGCCACCTCCTCCTGCTGCTGCTCCACGAGGCGCGAGCCGTCCCAGCGCGAGTGCGTGCGGATGCTCCTGCCGAGTTGGCTGAAGAACATGTCCCAAAAAAGGGGTGTGTAGCAAAAGTGGGTGCAGTCGCAGCAGCGGCCAACCTTGACTTGGTTCGAGTACGAGCAGAAATGGCGCCGATGCATGTCGTGCCGTGCCGCCGTTAGGTTGTAAAAGGGCACCATGCCCACACCGTGCTTGGCCGCCGCGCGCTTCGCTAGCTGGTTGAATTCCACATTCTGGTTGCCGAGGGTGCGCTCGCTACTGTCGCGCGCGGCGCGCTTCTGGAGCGGCTCGCACTGGCAGGGCGTGCCTGGCGCCGGCTTCTCCGCGCCCGGGCTGTACGAGCCTCCCTTGAAGTGCTGCGCCGAGAGCTCGCGAAACAAGCTCACGCGCCCCGCGCCGGCCGCCGCCCAGGCCTCCATAGTGCTGAAGAGCGTGTGGAGCATCTGTCCAAAGTTCGCGTTCGTGTGGTAATGAAGTCCGTAGTTGATGAGCGCCACGTCCACGCCCGCGCCTCGGAGCACTGCCGACACCTTTTCGTGCTCCAGCACACCTACCGCAGTGCAGAGCAGCCGTGCGCCGTTGGGCAATCGTATCCCGCGTATCTGCATGCCGATGCGCGACGCGAGCTGATTGATCTCGGGGCACGGGACGGTTTCTGCCGCAAGGTCTCTCCCCGTGCACAACGGGGGCTGCGGCACCACGTGCGAGCGCTGCAACGAGCAGATGGCCGCCTCGCACACCTGCGTCATGATCGAATCGCCATGCATCCACAGCGTCCTGTTGGGCATCATCGAGAGCACGTTCTCCCAGATGCCGCCGAGCCCGGCAGGGCGCACGAGGTGCGGCTCCAGCGTCGGCCAGTCCTCGTCGCGCGTCCACCGGCTGCACTTGCTCCCGCCGTCCCGCGCTGCGCGCTCGGCCGACCAGTAGAATTCGTGCGAGAAGAGGAACTCGGAGACGCACGGTGCGGGCAAGGTCTCGCACAGCACTGACTTGGTCACCTGGTGCGCGCGATGCGCGTCGACATTGCGCCGGCGGTTCAGCGCTTCACACTCGTCGATGCCCAGCGGCACCGCAAGTGCGGCGTGGATGGCGGCGCCCAGCATCCGCCGACGAAACTTACCCGGAAGGTTCATCCTGGATGAAGACCGCGCGCTCGTGCCGGGTACGTCCCCAGCGGACGCGACCAAATTTTGGGGCAACAGCCGAACTTCAAAGCGTGTCTTCTCGGGGCCGCGTGGGCAAAACTCTCTCGCTCATCTCACTTTTCCCGCGGTCGGTCCGCGTGTGTCGGTGTGTGACAGCACCTGCGGTGCAGTTGGCGTCGCTCGTGACCGACAGGACTGTGGAGAGTGGCACGTCAAGCTTTGGGGCATCATGTTCGCGGGCGCGAAAGAAAAGGTGTTAGGTACGGCGAGGCGACTTGTAAGCCAAAACAAGGTGCGGCTCAAGGAGGATGGGTTTGACCTCGACCTCATCTACCTCACCGAGCAAATCATATGCATGGGCCTGCCTGCTCAAGGGTCCGAGGCGCTATACCGGAACCCGATCGACTCGGTTGTGCGCTTCCTCGAGAAGAACCACGGTGGGCGGTACAAGGTGTTCAACCTGTGCAACGAGCGGACGTACGACATCAGCAAATTTGGCGACGCGTGCGCATCCTTCCCCTTCGATGACCATGGTGCGCCTCCTCTCGCGCTCGTGGTCGCGTTTTGCCAATCGGCCAAGAGTTGGCTACTGGCGGGCATTGATAACATGGTGGTTGTGCATTGCAAGGCGGGCAAGGGGCGCACGGGCTTGATGGCGTGCTGCTTGCTCATGCATCTGGGCTACCATCGCACTGCAGCTGAAGCGATCGCCTTTTACAACGGGCGGCGCACCAAGGACGGCCGCGGGCTGACGGTGCCGTCGCAGCGGCGGTACGTCTATTACTACGAGCGCGTGCTGCGCGGCATCAGCTTCGAGGGTGCCCAGCGCACGCTGCGCGCGGTGCGCCTATCCGGGCTTCCAGCAAAGAAGGTAGCCAAGTTATCGCTTGGGAACAGCAGTGCATTGGGCGAGGCCAAGTTTACGCGGCTCGTCGTTACCATCCGCAAAAACGGTGCCGCGATCCCAGAAGCCGGCGTGGTGATCGAGATCGACCCTCGGCTTCCGCTGGGTGCACCGCACACGGCGCGCTGCAATCTACTGGTGAGCGCTGACCTATGCGTCAGCCTGGCTGATGAGGCAGGCCATGAGCTGTGCAAGCTGTGGATGCATCCTAATTTGGAACCGGAGGAAGCTTGCTTCGTGCTCGCGAACGACAAGTTCCGGAGCGAGGTGGACGTGAGCGACAAGGGTGCGCTGCCCGACGGCTTCACGCTCGCCTTTCTCTTTTGCGACGGTGCCGCTGACGAAACCTCGGGCAATACCTCGGGCAATACCTCGGGTAGAGACAGCAGCTTCGAGCTCGGCGTGTCGGCCAATACCTCGATGAACTGCATGAGCGACGCCATGACTTCGAGCTCCTCCTCAAGCTCCTCTCGCCGTGAAGAGGCGTGTGAAGAGGCGTCCTCTTCGCGCCGAGAGGAGCGCCGAGAGGAGTCCTCCGCACCCGCAACCGCAAACGCCTCCATCTCCACGATGCCGCCGCAGCCGCTGCCCCCGCCGCCGCCGCCGCCGCCTCAGGGCTACGTCGGCGCTCACGTCGGCGCCAACGAGGCTCCTTCGATCCCCTCGGGGGGCGAGGTGCTCGAACAACCGCCGCCCCCGCCTCGGGCCGCGTACGCCGACAACGACGCGGGCGACTCGCCGGGCGCTGCCCAGGACACGCCAGGTCACAGCGCGCGGGACGAATCGTGATTTGAGCACGGGCGCCGTCGGGTCTGGATAATGGATGTGAGCCTGGGCAGCCACGCACACCCAACCGCCAACTCAGGCGAGACCGGACGGCCCGACGGGAAACGGCGAAGCTCGGACGTCGGAGTGCGGAGTGCGAAAACCCTAGTCTGTGCGTCACGACCTAGAATTAAAATGTGCGTCACGACCGCCATCGGCACATCCACAATCATCCGATCCACCGCGTGGGCACAGCCGCGCGGCGCCGGTACTCGACATGGTTGCGATCCCCCAGGTGCGCCGTGCGCGGTGGGACCCGAGCCCGTGTCGTGCCCGCACGACACCCCTCTGGTGCGCGAACAGGCGAACAACGTCTCGACTCTCGCCTGTCGTCTCACACCCCGACAGTCGTCATCGGCGCCTGGCATCCCGCCGCACACTCGACGACTCGAGCACGCCCGCGCCCACGCTGGTCGTCGTCGACGAACTCGATGGCCTCCCGGCCGTATAAGCTCCCTCCTGCGGCTGCGCTGTCACCATCACCAAACCGATCCAGCAGCTTCAATACATGCACGTCACTGACGTATGTGCGCTTTCTCGACTCCTTGTCGCACCAGCTTGCAAAGCCCTCGGACCAATTGGTAGTCTCCCACCCCACCCGACTCCAAAGCGCCAAAGCGCCAAGATATTGGTCACGGCCCGCTCGTGTGCCCAAGGCTCATGTTGGCCACGCTCCTGCGCCCACTGCTGCGGCCTGGGCTTGCGTACGCGTGGCTCCTACTCCTCGGCCTCCTCACCCTTGGGCTTTTTGGCCTCTCCGCCCTCCTCCTTCTGCAGCGTCGCTTCGAGCGCCCCGTAGTCGACCGCCCCGCGCGGACGCTTCGAGCGGCGCGCGGGTGCGCCATTGTCCTGCTCCGGCGGCGCCGGCGCTGCGCTGCCGCCCGCGGAGCCCTTCGCCTTTGCTTCCATCATGGCCAAACGGTTGGTCTGCCAGGCGTCCTCAAACTTGAGGGCAGCCTCTAGGCGCTCCGTCGCCTCGTCCGCCCTCCACGTGGCGCCCAGCAGCGAAGGCTGCGTGAGCGCCGACACATGGCTCCCTACCGCGCGCGCGAGAGACGAGACGAAGCCGCCGGCGACCTGGTAGCCCCCCTCGAGCACTGAGACGAGCCGCCCTTGCGCACACGCCTCAGCGATGCGCACGAGCTCGGACGTCATCCAGACGTAATCACGATCATGCAGCCCGCCGGCCTCGAGCGCATCGTGCGCATGGGCATCGAAGCCCGCTGAGACAAGGATGAGATCCGGCGCGAACGAGCGCAGGGGGATGAGCATCTGCGTCAGCATCTCACGCCGCCACGCCGCCGAGCGTGTTCGAAGGCGTACGGGCACGTTCCGCACGATGGGTCCGACGCCCACATCCGTGCTGCTGCTGTTTGGACCCCCGCTCCCAGGGTAGAAGGCGCCCATGGGCCCTTCATACTCGGCGGCCTCGCCGGGCGGCGCGTCGGCGCCATACCCGTGGATGGATGCAAAGAAGATCCGTTCCTTGTCCAAGGGACCGAGCCACGGCTTGTAGGTGACGCCGCTCGCGCTGACGGAGCCCGTGGGAGTCTCGACAGATTCGGTCCATGGCTGCGGCACTACGGCCTGCACGCACGCCTCCGTCCCGTTCCCATGGTGGACGTCGAAGTCCACAATGGCTACTTTGTGGATGACATTGCGGTGCACTGCCATGCCGTACGCCGCGCCGATGGCAGCGTTGGCCAGCACGCAAAACCCCGCCGATTGCCCGCCCACGGCCCCGGAAGGCCCCGCGTGGTGTCCTGGCGGGCGCACGGCGCAAAAGGCGTTCCGCGCCTCGCGAGGGGTGACGCACACGGCACGCACCGCTTCGACCACCGCGCCCGCGCCGCGCATCGCCGCGCTGAAGGTGTGCTGCGTCACCTCGGTGTCGCAGTCGAGCGACGCTTTGAATGGACGTGACGGCGGCGGCGCGAACGGGTCGTCAGTCGCCAACCCCTTGGTCGCCGCCGCCTTGGTCGCCGCCGCCGCCTCGGCGGCCGCAGCAGCGGCGAGCCCGTCACACAGCTTGCGCACCCGCTCGAGATATGTGTACTCGTGGCATCGCAAGACGTCAGTGATGTGCGCGAGGGGCGCGGGCCGCCATTCGAGCTCCGCGTAACGGCAGCCGCGCAGGTGCCCAGCGGGAGAGAGGAGTGCGCGGAGCCGGGCAGCGCACTCTGGCTGCCCGAAATGACGCCGCTCGGCCGTGCCGGCGAACATATCGGCCTCCACGCCAGCCGGCGCGTTGTGGAGGAGCGACGCCGGGTGGGCCAACAACCACGTCGGCAACTTGCGCCCACAACCAAGCGAGTGACGCAAGCTGTTGCCAACGTCGGCAAGGTCGGACGGCGTGCGCCCAATGGTGTCCTTGGCGCGCGGGTCCGCGCCCAAGGAGAGCAGCTCCTTCGCCACGCCCTCGAGCCCAGCCGCCGTGGCGAGATGGAGGGGCGTGAGGCCGTCGGCATCCGCGGCGGTCGCGGCGGGCTGACCACCGCTCGCGAGCAGCGGCAAGGCATTGGGCACACATGCCTTGCCGCCGCGCAGCGCATCGTGCAGCGCGGTCGCGCCCGACTTATCGACGAGCGCCGCCGCCTCTCCGGCCGACGGATGGCCGAGGAGCAGCTTGAGGGCGCCTGTGCCCACGGCGGCATAGAAGCCCACCGCTGCGTAGTGCACGGGGGTCTTGCCACACGTGTCGACCTGGGTGATCGAGGCGCCCGCCGCGAGGAGCAGCTCGACCGCCTTGGCGGCAAAGGCGGCGAGCGCCGGCAGCGCCGCGCACGCGCACGCGAGGTGCAGCGCGGAGCGGCCGTACACTTTGCGCTCGGGTTCTGCACCGGCGTCGAGGAGGAGCTTCATGCATGCAAGGCGCGCCTCCGCGTCCGCGTTGAGTGCAGCGGGCGCTGCGTCCTCGGACGCGAGTGGCGTGGGCGCCGCCGACCCCACAAGCCGCACATCGTCGCGTGCGGACTCACGCTTCCAAGGATCGTTCGGTGGCGCTGAGGCGAGGGCCAAGTCGTTGGCCGCTGCCAAGATCGTGGCGTGCAGTGGATACTCGCATTGCTCGTTGGCCTGGTTGAGGTCGAACATCACCGTACGAGCCGATCCGTCGGGATTCTTCCCGATCGTGATGCTGCCCGTGCGTGTACCCTCGCCGAGCACCGCGGTGAGGCTCTCCACCTTGCCGGCGCACGCCAGCTCGTGAAGAGGCAGGCGCGAGTACGTCGCCTGTGCAGGACTGTCATCATCGTCCGCGTCGTCGTCGTCGTCATCGTCGTCGTCATCGTCTTCGTCCTTTCCGTCTCCCTCGTCAAAGCTGTCGTCATCGTCGTCGTCGTCGTCGTCGAAGTCGCCTGCGAGGAGGGCCTCCATTGTTTGTCTGATCGCGTATTAGGAGCACGCAGAACAGGACTTCGCGATGTGTTTGACGGGGTGCCAGACCGTCTTTTCATCTATCTCAAACTCACGTGCCTGGGACACCCGCGTTCCGGGTGTCCGGGTCCCCCCTAGGCCGGTTCTTGAAGGGTGTCCCCTCTCCGTCATGGAAGCCGCAAGGGAGCCGGGTGCGCGCTATGGCGGCGCGGCGCACGCCGTGGGAGTCTTAGACCCTGGCACGACGTCCTACGGCACCATGCCAGTGGCGGCGTACGAAGCTTCGGCACCGCCTGCCTACGAAGTGTCGGGGGCGCCCGCCTACGACGCCGCGGCCGCTGTGTACACGTCAAATGCGGCCATGTATGATGCCGAGGCGGCAGCTGCGTACGGAACCGCGTCCGCGTCCGCCGGCGTCCACGGCGCGGACGACTCACTCTTTGACGATACGGAGCTGAGGCAAGGCCGCAAGCCCAAGCTTCCGGGCGAGCCGGCCAAGCCTCGCACGGCGGCCATGTTCTACGCGGCGCACCGCAAGGAGGAGATGCGGCGAGAGGGTCACGGGTTCCAGATCTCCCTATTCAACGCGCAGTGCCGCGAGGAGTGGCGCGCCATGTCCGATACGGCGAAGCAACCCTTTGAGTATCTCGAGCGCAACGACCGCGCGCGGTACGAGGAGGAGGTGCAGCGCTGGCAGAGCATGCCACAGCCGCAGGCCGTGCCGGGCATCGACCCGTCGCGCTTCACCAAGTGCGGCCGTCTCAAGAAAGACCCGCAACGCCCGAAGCATCCGCACTCGGCGTACTTTTACTACATGGAGGCGCATCGGCAGACCGTGATGACCGAGTATGCGGGTGCGAGCGTGCCCGATATCACACGCATGCTCGCGACGCAGTGGAAGGCCCTCGGCGCCGAGCAGCGGGTGCCGTTCGAGCAGCTCGCCGTGCGCGACAAGGAGCGTTTCAACGCCGAGATGGAGCAGTGCGCTGATTGCCATCTGATTGCCATCTGATTGCCATCTGATGAGCTCATCTCTGTTTGCCATCCTCGAATGGGCGCTGATGAGCGCGAATGGCCACGGATGACTGCTGACGGATGACCTCTGAGGACCTCCGACGGCCTCTGACGACCTCTGATCATCGCTTGAGTGCCTCCCTCATCAGGTACCAGCCGAGCTCCCTGATTGCCTCTGATTGCCTCTGATTGGGCCTGAGTGCCTCCCTCATCAGGTACCAGCCGAGCTCCCTGATTGCCTCTGATTGCCTCTGATTGGGCCTGAGTGCCTCCCTCATCAGGTACCAGCCGAGTGCTGAGTTCAGCGCCATGAAGGAGCAATACCATCATGCCAAGGAGCAGCGCAAGCAGGAGCGACATGCGCATGCAAGCCCCGGCTTCGGCGCGGACGGCAGCTTTTCGGGCAGCAGTGCGGTCCACGCCACCTACTACGCGCACGACGCGGCGGCCGCGGAGGCTGCGGCTTCCCTCTCCCTAGTGCCGCTCGGCAAGACGCGAGATTCGTCACACCTGTATGCACAGCATGTGGACGCTGACGAGCCCGAGGGCGATGCGGTGCTCCTCGTAACCACCATCGACGAGAATGCGGCCGCGGCCAGGGCGGCCGCCGCCGCCGCCGCCGCCGCCGAAGGGCATCCGTACGGGCATGCGAACGGCTACGAGTACGAGCCCGATGAGCGAGAGCGGCGCAAGCGCGGCCGGCCGAAAGGCAGTAAGAACAAGCCCAAGGACCCGAACGCGCCCCTCAAGCCGAAGGCGCTCATCGGGCCCGACGGCCAGCCGCTGCCCAAGCGCAAGCCGGGGCGGCCGAAGGGCTCCAAGTCTCGGCCAAAGGGGGATGGGGCCGACGGGGGCGCCGTGGTGAGCGCCCTTGGGCCCGAGTGCGCGGCGGCGGCGGCGCTCACCACGGCGCTCACGCAGCCCTTCCCAGGCGCGTACGCGAGCGCCGTGGCGAGCGGGTACGCGAGCGGGTACGCGAGCGGGTACGGTGGCAGCTACTCGGCCACGTATGCAAGCGGCGGGTACGGGGGCTTCGCCCAGACCGGAGGTGCGACCTCCGCAGCCGCCGACGCCGATGGCAACGGAGACGCCGCGCACTTGTTGAGCTCGTTTGGAGGCGCCAGCAACGGCGGGTACGGGTATGTGGCCGCTCCGCCGACGACGGAAGCCCCCGCCTACGCTCCGCCTTCGTCCTCCTCGGTCGCCTCCTCGGTCGCCCGCATCATGAGGACCGTCGGCGTCGGCGGCGTCGTCGGCGGCGGCGACGGCGCCGGCGCCGGTGGAAGTGGCGGCGGCGGCGGTGGTAGTGGCGGCGGACGAGGTGGCTACAGCAGTACGGTTGCCGCTGGCGGCGGCGGCGGCAGCGGCGGCTTTGTAACCTCAAGTGGCGGCATGCTGATGGTGTGTGACGATGTAGGGCGCGCCACAGCGGCCCCGTCGGCCGGCCTGCCCGCGCGGGCGCCGCCGCCCACCACGGCGCCACGGCATGATCCTCATGATGATGAAGCAGCTGCTCACTCACTCTCCTCGCTGTACGGGTTCCTCCAAGGCGACTGATGCACGCCAGCTACCCAGCCTTTGACTGACCAGGCGCGACTGAAGTTGCGTAGAGGCACGATCGAGGGGCTAGGCACGTCCTGGCTAGAGGCACACGACAGGGCCGACCTAGACCACAGGGTACGAGGTGCACGTCGGTACACGTCGGCGTAGACTACACGGTAGACAAATCTGTCTGCGTCGTGAATGCATCATGGGGAGTACTCTGGGGCATCATATTTCATCTTGTTTGCGCGGTGCGAGCGGCGAGCGGGTCTGTGCCAAGAAGTTCTCAGATCGGATCGGTGAAGTTTAACTAAAGTTTGTAAGTTAAACATAGAAGTACCGTTATTCGACCGGCGGCTGTGGGCTGACGCGATCTGTCATCTGATCGCTACATGTAAGTTGTAACGAAGTAGGCACAGTGTAGCAAGTCGAGGGCCTTAGCCGCCCAGCCTTACACGTACTCGTAACAGCTAACACGAAAACGAAGAGAAAAGCGGTAAGTAAGCGCATACGATAACGGGATACGAAAGACTAGTAAGTAGAAGGGAGTAGTAATCGCCCGGGCCCCGGCTAGGCGCTTGTGCCAGCCACGAGGCACGAGCCAGGATCGATATCCGTGCTGGTGATTAATCCTGGCAAAGAGATTCATTCATGACGACAACTGAGATGGAGACTTGGAGGGGATGGGCCGAAAGAAGT
>Ga0209550_10004643_pt1 | contig 12989 bp, 12 predicted proteins | sample LauGreSuBDMM15SN_2_FD_187567 | JGI IMG/M metagenome (GOLD analysis project Ga0209550, IMG submission 187567) | Freshwater lake microbial communities from Lake Michigan, USA - Su13.BD.MM15.SN (SPAdes) (version 5) | ecosystem: Environmental > Aquatic > Freshwater > Lake | place: Lake Michigan... | reverse complement strand
CGGCGAACTCCGCATGGTCCGCGCCGAACAGTTGGTGAAACCCAGCTGGGCAGATCGTTTTCACGATGTGATGCGAAGGAAGAAGAAAGAGGGGAAGTAAGAAATGACGGTATTTAAAGGCCTGCTTACCTTCATAATTCTTTGGCTTGCCGTTGTTCCGGCTGCGTTTTCACAGTCAGGAATGACCGTGGTGGTTGATAATATCGAACTGGCGAAAATGTTTGCCGACGATCAAGCGATCCGACACGAAATTAGTGAGCGTGGGGGTTGGGTGAAAGTTAAGGATGACAAAGCCTTTTTAGTCCGGTGGAAAGCCGAAGATGCGGAGCGATTAGCGCGCGCGCAGAAGCTTCTTGCAGCAGGCTCACTTAAATCAGGCCTGGATTTCTATCGAGCAGCTTTCATCTTTCAGCACGGTCAGCGACCTGGGGATTATTTGAAAGCGCACCATTTGGCGGTCATTGCAATTTCGAAGGGATATGACGCGCGTTGGATTTCCGCAGCGACCCTTGACCGCTATTTGCAGGCAACAGGTAAAAAGCAAATTTATGGCACGCAATCTCGATCGAACGAAGTCGGTGAATATGTGCGCGAACCGGTAGAGTTAGGAATTGTCAGCGATGCTGAACGTACGGAATTAAAGGTTCCCGCGCTGGCGGATGAAGAGTGAGCAGGATTGACATGATATCATGATATGATATCACTATAGCATCATGGGTAGATTCCTCGTAGATGTGCCGGCGGACGACGTTCGCAAGCTGGATGAAATCGCGAAGCGCGAGGGGAAGTCGCGCGCCGCTGTGTTGCGTGAGGCAGTGTCCAGTTATCTCGAAGAAAGTCGTAAAGAGGGCTTTGAGAAATATTTCGGTCTTTGGGAGCGGCACGGCTCGACTGTCGATGGCCTCGCATATGAACGGCAGTTGCGCGAAGAGTGGCCGGACATCGGCAACGTTGCGCCGCCTAAAAAGAAACGCAGTGCTGCGTGAGCGAGCGTTTTTTCGACACTAATATTGTTATCGACATGCTGCACAATCGGCCAGCGGCATGGGCAGAGGTGCGCAACGTCGCCCGTGCCTGGATCAGTCGGATGACTTGGATTGAGGTGATGTCCGGTGTTCCTGACGATGCGGCAACCGAGACTGAAGAATTTTTGCGTCTTTTCGCAATGAGCGAGATCGACGAGGAAATTGCGCGACGTGCGGCGGCGCTTAGGCACCAGCGCAAGTCGTTGAAATCTCCTGATGCCGTTATCCTCGCTTCGGCGCAGGTGACAGGGCGCATTCTCGTTACACGAAATACCAAGGATTTTCCGGCAGAAATGCCGGGCATAAGAGTCCCCTATGAAGCAGATTGGGAAACAAAATAAATGTGCGGCATTATCGGAATTGTTGGCAAATCGCCCGTCTCGGATCGGCTCGTTGATGGGCTGAAGCGGATGGAATATCGGGGCTATGACAGTGCCGGTGTCTGCACTGTGTTTGACGGCCAACTCATCCGCCGCCGTGCGGAGGGCAAGCTGGCCAATCTCGTCAACGTGCTCAAGACCGACGATGCGGCTGGAAATATTGGCATAGCGCACACCCGTTGGGCCACACATGGCGCGCCGACGACGAGCAATGCGCATCCGCACGCAACGGGCGAAGTGGCGCTTGTGCACAATGGTATCATCGAAAATTTCAAACAATTGCGTGACGAACTCACTGCGCGCGGGCGGACGTTTGAAAGCGAGACCGATACGGAGGTTGTGGCGCATCTGGTGTCCGAGCAGGTCGAGGCTGGGCATTTGCCCGCGGATGCCGTGAAAGCCGTGCTGCCTCGTCTGCGTGGCGCGTTCGCGCTCGCCATCGCCTTCCGGCAATTTCCTGATTTCTTGATCGGTGCGCGGCTCGGCAGCCCGCTGGTCGTCGGCTATGGCGATGGCGAAACCTATCTCGGTTCGGATGCTCTGGCGCTCGCTCCGTTGACGCAGCAAATTGCGTATCTGGAAGAAGGCGACTGGGTCATAGTTTCTGCCGATAGCGCCCAGATTTTTGACAAGGACAACAATCCAGTGGAGCGCGAGATCACCACCTCCGGCGTGTCTGCGGCGCAGATCGAAAAGGGCAATTACCGCCATTATATGCAGAAAGAGATTTTTGAGCAGCCGACCGTGGTTGCGCAAACACTCTCCAGCTACATTCGCCCGTTGGAGCAAACCGTTGCCCTGCCGCAGATGGATTTTGATCTTGCCGGTGTCAAACGCATCACCATCGTCGCCTGCGGCACGTCTTTTTATGCGGGGATGGTTGCTAAATATTGGTTCGAAACCTTCGCCCGCGTGCCTGTTGATATCGATGTCGCGTCGGAATTTCGTTATCGCGACCCCGTGTTGGAGGAAGGCGGTCTTGCGCTGTTCATCTCCCAATCGGGTGAGACCGCAGATACGCTGGCGGCGTTGCGCCATTGCAAGGACAATGGGCAGACTATCGCGGTTGTCGTCAACGTGCCGACATCGAGCATGGCGCGTGAGGCGGACCTATTGCTGCCCACGCATGCTGGCCCCGAAATCGGCGTTGCGTCGACTAAGGCGTTTACATGCCAACTTGCGGTATTAGCTGCCCTTGCGGCGCATCTGGCACTGGTGAAGGGCAAGTTGAACGCAGAGGAAGAACGCGAAATCGTCCGGCATTTGATTGCGGCGCCAGCTGCGCTGAACGCCGCTTTGACCCATGATGAAGAGATTGCCGCTATGGCGCACCTTATCGCGCCTGCGCGTGACGTGCTCTATCTTGGCCGTGGCCCGGATTATCCATTGGCGATGGAAGGCGCGTTGAAGCTCAAGGAAATCAGCTATATCCATGCCGAGGGTTATGCCGCAGGCGAAATGAAGCATGGGCCAATCGCGTTAATCGACGAAGCCGTGCCCGTCATCGTTCTTGCGCCCAGCGGGCCGCTGTTTGAAAAAACCGTGAGCAATATGCAAGAGGTCCGCGCACGTGGTGGTAAGGTCGTGTTGATATCCGACGCCGAAGGCATCGCCGAAGCTGGCGAAGGCTGCCTCGCTACCATCGAAATGCCGACCGTCCACCCGTTGATCGCGCCGTTGGTCTATGCCGTGCCTGTCCAATTGCTTGCCTACCACGTCGCTTGCGCCAAGGGCACGGATGTGGACCAGCCGCGCAATTTGGCGAAGTCCGTTACCGTGGAGTGATTTTGCGCAAAAATCGCGCCGCCGACTTTTGTTGAGTATCGGGGTTGTTCATGACCCAAGCGGCGTTATGGGTGGGCGTATGAGCACGCCTGCCAAAATGATCATCATATGCATCCTGTTGTGGGTGGCAGTGCATTTGTTGCTTTATGGATATTTGAGGCGCCGGATCGCCGCTGCGAAGCGTGACAAGGATCCGGAGGCATAGCTTGATTTGCCATTTTCGCATGCCTATAGCGGGAGGGTAAAAACAAGCGGTCCTAACGGGCCGCTTTTTGGCTTTTGGAATATGCCAAATATTTGGTCGGAAGGAAGAAAACCATGTCGATTACGCCTTTGATGCCCGTCTATCCGCGCTGTGGTTTTCGGCCGGTGCGTGGTGAGGGCGCTTGGCTGATTTCTGAAGACGGCAGCCGCGCGCTCGATTTTGCTGCGGGTATTGCGGTAAATTTGCTTGGCCATGGCCATCCGCATCTGACCAAGGCCATTCAGGATCAGGCTGCAACGCTGATCCACGTATCGAACCTTTACGGCAGCCCGCAAGGCGAAGCCTTTGCCCAAAGGCTGGTCGATACCACCTTTGCCGACACGGTGTTCTTTACCAATTCTGGCGCTGAGGCTGTTGAGTGCGCGATCAAGACTGCGCGCGCTTATCATCAAAGCCAGGGCAGTGACCGGTTCGAGATTATCACTTTCAAGAACGCCTTTCACGGCCGGACGATGGCGACGATTTCGGCGAGCAATCAGGAGAAGATGCACAAGAGCTTCTTGCCATTGCTAGAAGGCTTCAAATATGTCGATTTTGACGATTTGGAAGGCGCAAAGGCCGCCATCGGACCAAAAACCGCCGCGTTTCTGGTTGAACCCATTCAAGGCGAGGGCGGCGTTCGGCCTGCCTCAGATGCATTCATCCAAGGCCTGCGAGCGTTGGCGGATGAACATGATATCATGCTGATCCTGGATGAGGTGCAATGCGGTGTGGCGCGTTCAGGCACGCTTTATGCTTATGAACAATATGGCATCATTCCGGATATCATGGCGACGGCCAAGGGCCTGGGCGGCGGTTTTCCCGTCGGCGCATGCCTTGCCACCGAAGCGGCTGCGCGCGGCATGGTCGTTGGCACGCATGGGTCGACTTATGGTGGCAACCCGTTTGCGATGGCGGCCTGTCAGGCGGTTTGGGATGTCGTCGCGAACGAGGAATTTCTGGCGCAAGTGCGGTCGACTGGCGACAAATTACGTTCAACGCTTGAGCAGTTTATCGGCAATTATCCGGATTTGTTTACTGGGGTGCGCGGCAAGGGATTGATGCTTGGCGTGATGATGACACATGAAACGCGTGCCTTTGTCGCCCACTTGCGGGATAATCATGGGCTGTTGCTGGTGGCGGCGGGTGACAACACCTTCCGCGTGCTGCCGCCGCTGAACATCGGTGATGCCGAGATTCAGACGTTCATGGAAAAGCTGTCGGCGGGTGCCGCCAGCTATCAGATGCCACAAGCGGCATGACGCGCCATTTCCTGAACTTGCGCGACGCCGGCGGCGATGCAGTTGCAGCGATGCTGAACGACGCCATAAGTAGAAAAAATGCACGCGCTGGCTGGCCAAAGGGCAAATCAGATGCCGATGCGCCGCTTGCTGGGCACACGCTGGCGATGGTATTTGAGAAAAATTCCACCCGCACGCGCACATCGTTTGAAATGGCGATGAAGCAATTGGGCGGTGATAGCATCTTTATGGCATCGGGCCAGATGCAGCTTGGCCGTGGCGAGACCATTGCCGACACCGCGCGCGTATTGTCGCGCTATGTCGATGCCATCATGATCCGGACCGATGATCATGCAAAGGTCGAGGAACTGGTCCATCATGCGAGCGTGCCCGTCATCAACGGCCTGACCGATCTGTCGCATCCTTGCCAAATCGTTGCTGACCTGTTGACGGTTATGGAGCATGGAAAGGCGTTGCCCGGCCTTGAAATTGCATGGCTTGGTGATGGCAATAATGTGCTGAATTCGGTGGTTGAGGCAGCTGGACTGTTCAAGTTTAATGTGCGTATTGCGGTCCCGGAAGGCTATGAAAGCGACAGTAATTTTATGGATGTCGCAAGGGCTGCTGGAGCTAACATCACGCTCACCCGCGATGCCGGCGAAGCGGTAGCGGGCGCCGATGTTGTTGTAACCGACACATGGGTATCCATGGGACAAGAGCATGCGCATGATAAGATAGCGGCGATGATGCCCTATCAGGTGAACGAACGTCTGATGGCTTTGGCGAAGGCAGATGCCAAATTCTTACATTGCCTGCCAGCGCATCGCGGCGAGGAAGTAACTGATGCCGTGATTGATGGGCCGCAGTCTGTTATCTGGGATGAAGCGGAAAACCGGCTGCATGCGCAAAAGTCGATTTTATTGTGGTGCCTTGGAAAATCATGATGGCCGAGCAATCGGAAACATTGTCCAACCAGCCCTTGCGCTTTTCCATACCGGCGCGGGATGCGCGCGGACGGCTGGTGCGTCTGGACGATGTGCTGGGTGAGATTTTGGCGGCCCATGCTTACCCTCCGGTGATTGAGCGGACGTTGGCCGAAGCTTTAGTTTTGACTGCGCTGCTTGGTGCTTCGTTAAAGGAGCCGGGCAGCCAGCTCACGCTGCAGACGCAGACGGAAAAAGGTGCAATCCGGCTATTGGCCTGCGACTATAAGGATGGCGCATTGCGCGGCTATGCGCAGTTTGATGCCGCGACTGCCGCCACCCTGCCGCAGGATTCGACGCTATCTGGCATCTTCGGACAGGGCTATCTTGCGATCACTTTTGATCGGATGAAGCCCGCGAGCGAGGGTGGTGGCCGTTATCAGGGAATTGTCCCGCTTGAAGGCGAGACGCTCGCCGATGCGGCGCAGAATTATTTCGTACAATCCGAACAAATCCCGACCTTCATTCGCGTTGCTGTGGACCATATTGATGGCCGCTGTGTTGCGGGCGGCCTGCTGGTGCAGCATTTGCCCGAGGGGGAGGAAGGTCGCGAGCGGTTGCATGTGCGGCTCGACCATCCTGAGTGGGAACATATCGAAGTCATGTCTTCGACCATCGCTGACGCCGAGCTTGCCGACCCGGCGCTTCCGCTTGAGGAAATTGTCTGGCGCTTGTTTCATGAAGAAAAAGAAGTACGCATTGAGCAAGGCGATTGTCTGTCAAAGGGTTGCCGCTGCGATCCCGTGCACATCCGCGATGTCATTGCCAAATTTCCTGCCGTTGACCGCGCCGAAATGGCAGATGATGCCGGAGACATCGTCGTTGACTGCGAATTTTGTTCGCGCCGCTTTCCGATAAGCCTTGCCAGTTTTAACAATTGAACCGCGCATCAACGACGGCAGCGTCGTTTATGGTTTATGCGCTACATATCATCGTGCAAAACATCACAAATGATGTTATATAGATCGCGAAAAATAGGTCGCTTCGCTGTATAATATTGGTTTGCGGATAGAACCTTATGAACAATATTTTCCGTCTTTATGCCTTCCCCGGTGCGCTTTTGCTTTCGCTGGCGGCGGCGGGGGTTGCAAAACCAGATGGCAATATGGCTTTGCTTGATTCACTTGATCGGGGATTGTGGCAATTACGACCAACGGTCGGGAGTGTACCGACTGCCAAAATCTGCCTCGGTAAATCGGAAAGCCTTACCCAAATCCAACATAGTGGCTTAGTGTGCGCACAATATGTCGTGCGTGCTAGCGAAAATTCCCTGACGGTCAGTTATACCTGCGAAGGGCATGGTCAGGGGTTGACGGTTATTCGTAAGGAAACAAACCGGATCATCCATATCCAATCGCAAGGCATTCGCAATAATGCGCCATTTTCGTTTTCAGCCGAGGGCCGCAAAACCGGTCCGTGCTAAAGGGTAATTTCAGAACGCAGCTATGCCAGTAATGGCGCGGCCCAATATAAGCGCGTGCACGTCATGCGCGCCTTCATAGGTGTTGACTGTTTCTAGGTTCGCCATGTGGCGCATAACCTGATATTCCTCGCTAATGCCGTTGCCGCCATGCATGTCGCGCGCGGCACGGGCGATATCGAGCGCTTTACCGACATTGTTGCGCTTAACGATAGAAATCATATCGGGCGCAAGCTGGCCTTCGTCCATCAGGCGGCCAACGCGCAAGGATGCCTGCAGCCCCAAGGCAATATCCGTCATCATGTCAGCCAGCTTCTTTTGATATAGCTGGGTGGCGGCAAGCGGTTTGCCAAATTGGTGACGATCAAGGCCATATTGTCGCGCCGCGTGCATGCAGAATTCTGCTGCACCCAAGGCGCCCCAACTGATGCCGTAGCGGGCGCGGTTGAGGCAACCGAACGGGCCTTTTAGTCCCTGTACATCGGGCAGCAATGCATCTTCGCCCATTTCGACATTGTCCATCATGATCATGCCCGTCGTCGATGCGCGTAACGACAGCTTCCCCTGAATTTTCGGCGCAGTGAGGCCCTTCATTCCCTTTTCAAGAACAAAGCCGCGAATGCCGCCGCCATGTTCTTCGGATTTTGCCCAGACGACAAAGACATCGGCAAAAGGTGCGTTTGAAATCCATGTTTTCGATCCGTTGATGACATAGCCGCCGTCAACCTTCTTAGCGAAGGTGCGCATGCCCGCAGGGTCCGATCCCGCGTCTGGCTCGGTCAAGCCGAAGCAGCCAATCAGCGTGCCCGCAGCCAGCCCCGGCAGATATTTGCGCCTTTGTTCTTCCGATCCAAAAGCATAGATGGGATGCATCACGAGTGACGACTGCACCGACGCCATTGATCGATAGCCCGAATCGACGCGCTCAATCTCGCGCGCGATTAGCCCGTAAGCGACATAAGATGCGCCAGCTCCGCCATATTCGGCTGGGATGGTCGCGCCAAGCAGGCCGGTCTGTCCCATTAACGGGAACAGTTCCGGCGCGTCACATTCCGTTCGGTAAGCATCGATCACGCGCGGCTGTAATTCGCTTTGCGCAAAGGCGCGCGCGCTATCGCGGATCATGCGCTCGTCTTCGGTCAGTTGGTCCTCTAAACGAAAAGGGTCAGACCAATCGAATGCTGCCAACTCGGCCATTTTTGTCTCCATCGGGAAGGCCAACTGAATAGCGACCTACGTCCTGTGTGCCTTTATAAGCGTGCGGGCGAGACAGCAACCCTTGCCATCAACTCTGCGTCTTGCCATGCGCTGTGGGAATGCAGGACAAAGACTGGGGATGATAATGGCATTAGCAGCCGAAACGAAAACGCTTCTCGAAACGCTGGGCTGCATTGTTGATGGCGGTGATCTTGCGGTGCACAGCCCCATTGACGGCAGTCGCATCGGGGCGGTGGTGACAGCGACGGTTGACGACATCGATGATGCCGTCGCGCAATCACAGGCCGCCTTTCTCAATTGGCGCAGCGTTCCCGCGCCGCGCCGCGGGGAGCTTGTCCGCTTGTTTGGCAATGCATTGCGTGCACAAAAATATGACCTTGCCCGCCTTGTTACCATTGATTGTGGAAAGCCGCTGTCGGAAGGACTTGGCGAAGTGCAGGAGATGATCGACATTTGCGATTTTGCTGTGGGTCTCTCGCGGCAATTGCATGGCCTGACCATCGCTAGCGAACGGCCCGGTCACCGGATGATGGAGCAATGGCATCCCATTGGTCCAGTTCTCATCATTTCCGCATTTAACTTTCCCGTCGCTGTCTGGGCTTGGAACGCCGCGTTGGCCTTGGTGTGTGGCAACAGCGTGATCTGGAAGCCATCGGAGAAAACGCCGCTAACCGCGGCTGCGGTCCAAGCGATTTTTGAAAAGGCGATTGCCGCGTTCGGCGATGCACCTGCGCATCTGTCGCAAGTCATTCAGGGCGAACGCGACACTGGGGCGGCGTTGGTTGCTGATCCACGTATTGCCTTAATCTCCGCCACAGGCAGCACGGAAATGGGTCGAAAGGTCGGACAAGTTGCTGCCGCCCGCTTTGCCAAAACCATCCTTGAACTTGGCGGGAATAACGCCGCGATTATCAGCGACAAAGCGGACGTCGCATTGGCACTTCGCGGCCTATTGTTCTCGGCATTTGGGACAAGTGGTCAAAGATGCACCAGCCTACGCCGCCTTTTTGTACATGACGCGATTTATGACAGCTTCGTTGGGGCGCTCAAGTCGGCCACTGGCTCAATGTCGGTGGGCGATCCTCTTGACGGCAACAATCTTGCAGGGCCATTGATTGACGAGCAGGCTTTTGCAGGCATGCGCGCAGCGCTTGATGAGGCTAGAAAAATTGGCGGAAATGTAACCGGCGGCGAACGCCTTGCAATGGATGGCGTCTATGTCCGCCCTGCGCTTGTCGAGATGGCAGCGCATGATGGCCCTGTATTAAGGGAGACATTTGCGCCTATCCTGTACATCTTCCGCTATCATGATTTGGCCAAAGCCATTGCCCTGCAAAACAGCGTCGGTGCAGGATTGTCATCCTCCATATTCTCGACCGACATCCGCGAATGCGAACTATTTATGTCCGCCGAAGGAAGTGATTGCGGCATTGCCAATGTAAACATCGGCACGTCAGGTGCTGAAATTGGCGGAGCATTTGGCGGGGAAAAGGAAACCGGCGGCGGCCGGGAGTCCGGCTCGGACGCATGGAAGGCCTATATGCGCCGCGCGACGAACACGATAAATTACTCCGACAATCTGCCACTTGCGCAAGGGGTGACATTCGACATAGGCTGAACGCCCAGAGGAGAGCGAAATGCGGGTTGATAAACTACCGCCGGTGAAAGCAACGCTGCAACCGAGCAACCATCCCTATCTCAACGGGGCGTGGACGCCGCAGCATGAGGAAGTTACCGCGACTGACCTTGATGTCATCGAGGGTCGCATTCCCGACGACATTGACGGCATCTATTTGCGCAATACCGAAAACCCGCTGCATCAACCCTTGGGCCGCTACCACCCGTTTGACGGCGATGGCATGATCCACCAGATCGATTTTTCCGGCGGCAAGGCCAGCTATCGCAACCGCTTCGTTCGCACCCGCTGTTTTCAGGCGGAGCAGGATGCGGGCGGATCCTTATGGGGCGGGCTGATGGATAAAACGGGCGTGTCCAAACGCCCCGGATTTGGCGCGCATGGCAGTCTGAAGGATTCCTCCAGCACCGACATCATTGTGCACGCAGGCAAAGCTGTGTCGACTTTCTACCAATGCGGAGAGGGCTATGTTCTTGACCCCGAAACATTGGAGCAAGAGGGCGTGGCGTCTTGGGTGCCGCTTGATGGTATTTCCGCGCATCCCAAGGTGGACGGGCGCACCGGCGAATTATTGTTCTTCAATTATTCCAAGCACGCGCCTTATATGCATTATGGCGTCGTTGATCATGATGGCAAGCTGGCGCATTATGTGCCCATTCCGTTGCCGGGGCCGCGCCTGCCGCATGACATGATGTTTACGCAAAACTGGTCAATATTGTGCGACTTTCCGCTTTTCTGGGACGAAGAATTGCTGAAGCGCAATGTCCATGTGACGCGGTTGCATGAAGGGCTACCGTCGCGTTTTGCGCTCATCCCGCGTTATGGGCAGCCAGAAGATATCCGCTGGTTTGAGGCCGACCCGACATTCGTCCTGCACTTCATTAACGCCTATGAAGACGGCGACGAAGTGATACTCGATGGCTATTTCGAAGAAGACCCTTATCCGCCGCCACTCGAAAATGCGGACGGCTACGGCCATATGATGGCTTATGTCGACGAACATAGCTTCAAGCCAAAGCTGCACCGCTGGCGTTTCAACTTGACCGACGGCACGACGCGCGAAGAGCGGCTCGATGACCGCATTCTCGAATTCGGGATGATGAACCAGCGTTATCTGGGGCTGCCCTATAGATATGCCTATAGCACGACTTCTAAGCCCGGCTGGTTCCTGTTTAACGGCTTTGTGAAGCATGACATGGTCACGGGAGAGTCATGGTCCTTAGAGCTTCCTGAGGGGCGCTACGGCAGTGAGGCACCCTTTGCCCCGCGCGTCGGTGCGGTGGACGAAGATGATGGCTATCTCGTCAGTTTTGTCACGGACGAAAATCGCGGGACATCGGAATGTATATTGATCGACTGCAAGCGGTTTGCAGAAGGACCCGTTTGCCGGATCGCCCTTCCGCATAAAATCAGCAGCGGGACCCATGCGCATTGGGCCGATCGATTGGCCCTGTAACGCGAAGCTATTGCTATCCTCTCGGCCGGCCTTTCAGCTGTCAGATGAGCAGGCGAACTAACACATCGCGCGGTAATCGTTGACCGACAATATTGGGATTTGCGAGTTGGTGATGATGGTTGCCACGCCTGCCAGTAAATCTCTCACCATTTTACCAATAGAAAGCTTTGCATTTATGTGACTGAGATATGGCAAGCTGCTGAACATGTGAAATATTGCCACAATGATAGAGTCTTTTTGCGGAACTACCCCGCCCCCAATTAACTGGGGATATCATTCATGCCGTATATTTCGAAATCTGCAAAACGAAGCTTAAACAAGTTTGCCACAGTGTCGGTAGCAGCGATTTTGGCTGTTTACTCAACCAACGCGGCGATGGCTCAGGAAGTAGCTGAGGACGAAGTTGCCGGCTTGTCGGATATCGTCGTGACAGCTCAAAAGCGTACCGAAAATCTGCAGGATGTTCCTATCTCCATATCCGTATTGGGCAGCGAGGGAATTGAAAACCGCCATATTCAATCGCTGCTTGATCTGGGTGATGGCGCCATTCCTTCGCTGCGCGTCGCACCATTTTTTTCGCGTCCAGGCGCGCTCATCATCAACGTGCGCGGCGTTGGCGTTTTGTCCGACAGCAACCAGCCAGCACGTGATCAAGGCGTCGGCGTTTACATCGACGGTGTGTATATGGGGCGTGCTCAAGGTTTGGGAACTGCATTATACGATGTTGAGAACATCGAAGTGCTTAAAGGACCGCAAGGTACCCTTTTTGGGCGTAATACCGAAGGTGGCGCGGTAAACATTGTCACCAAAAGACCGAGCGGGGAATTTGGACTTGAGGCCACTTTAGGCCTTGGCAATTACGGAAGCTATAAAGCCGAAGCCCATCTCGACCTGCCCGAGACAAATAACATCAGCCTGAAATTTGATGGGATTTTCACAAAGCGCGACGGATTTGTGAAAAACCCATTCCCGGGTGCCCTAGATTTTGCCAGCTTTGACAAACGCGGTTTCCGCGCAGAGTTGCAGTGGCGACCGTCCACCAATTTTACGGCCAATTTCGCTGCCGATATTGCCCGTGACGCCACGAGCACCAATTATCTGCAATTAGTAGAAGCTCCAGTAGGCGCCCCAGCCACGGCCACCTCACCGGCAATCTTGCCTAACCGTCTTTCCGATTTGCCGATTGTGCAGCCGCGGCGCGCATCGAGTACCCCAGTGGGCATGCCGCAAGATGCCAGTGTCGGAAACACAAAGGGCATTCGCGTCGGTTTGAACTGGGACGCGACTAGCAACCTGACCTTAAAATCCATTTCGTCTTATCGCGATATGACGCAGGCACAGTATGACAACGCGATTAACATTGTGTCGCTTCAGCAACCACGGACATCCGCAAACCCGACGGCCAGCTTCGTTGGCTTTCAATTCGGCCGTTACAGTCTGGCACCATTTGCCCAAGATCAGATGAGCCAGGAATTTCAGGTCATTGGGGATTTCGAACGTTTGAAATTTGCGGCTGGTGCGCTTTATTATCGGGAGAATGCAGAGGATAGCGCAAAAGCGTTCAACACTTTGCAATTCACTGACGCTGCTGGAACGGTCAT
>Ga0209550_10004642_pt1 | contig 12989 bp, 10 predicted proteins | sample LauGreSuBDMM15SN_2_FD_187567 | JGI IMG/M metagenome (GOLD analysis project Ga0209550, IMG submission 187567) | Freshwater lake microbial communities from Lake Michigan, USA - Su13.BD.MM15.SN (SPAdes) (version 5) | ecosystem: Environmental > Aquatic > Freshwater > Lake | place: Lake Michigan... | reverse complement strand
GTTTTAGTTATCTATCGCTGTTTACTTGATCGGTACCTAGTATGAACACATGGGGCAACAAAGTGGGTCGCAGTTCGTGGGACTACTAAAGGCCTCTCACTTCGGGCCAACTGTGCTCGTTGTCGGCATTACATATGTATTGTCACGCACACAGTTTTCAGCCAGTGATTCTTTGTTTATCGCACTTGCAATTCTTCTGGGGCAATTTTTCGTTGGTTGGAGTAATGACCTAATAGATTTTCCACGAGACAGTGCCGCTTTGAGGGTGAAAAAGCCACTTGTGGCAGGAACCATCACCGAAGCGACATTAAGAATTTCGATTGGTCTAGCCCTTGTAGGTGCCTTGATCGCTTCCCTACTAAGTCCATTGGGAGTTAACGGAACTGCAATCCACTTCCTGGGCCTACTAAGCGCTACTGGCTACAACCTAAAACTAAAGTCAGCATTACTGTCCGTAGTGCCTTACATGGTTTCGTTCGGAGCGCTTCCCTGGGCAATCTACATTGCAGCTGGGACTCGCCCACCGACATGGCTTGTCTTAGGTTTCATCCTTATCTCTTCGGCATTTCATTTCTTAAATGTGCTCAAAGATATTGATTCAGATATTGCGCAAGGCGTCATGGGCCTACCGCAAGTTCTTGGTCGCCGCAAAAGCATCGCTATGGCGCTACTCCTAGCAGGACTGGGCGTCTTGGTTGTCGTGCTAGAGATCAGCAAGACAGGATCAATTAAGTTCACTTAGAGTGGGCGTTGTTTTCTAAAGCAAAAAACTCCGGCCCGTCAGGTTCGACGGACCGGAGTTTTGTTTGTTGCGGGTATTGCTACTTCTTTACTGCGATGGTTTTCACTGTGGTCGGTAGCGCTGAGTAAGTAGCGGTTCCGTCCTGTGTCAGTGTCACCTTGCAGGTACCAACCTTTTTGCCTGTTACAACAATGTTGATTCCAACGACCTTCACGGAACATATAGTCGCAGTTGTTGTGGTAGGCACCATTAGCAAACCACGGTTTGTGTTTTTGCTAAAGGAGATTGTTTTCGCGACCTTAACCGATGTCGCAACAGTTGGAGCTGTTTGAGCATCTTTGGCAACTGCGTGAGCAGTTGATGTACCAGTTACCAATGGGTTGCCATCGACAATTGGCCAATCAGATAGACCGCTGCGATCCTGGATCGCAACAGCTGCTGTGTCACCGGAACCAGTTGTTCCCAGGGCAAATGCCTTGTAACTCTTGCCGGCGGCAAGATCAGCATTTGGCGTTACGGTGACCTTTTTTACGAACTCAAGTGGTGACAAGTCGTAGTTAGTTTCCGAAGTAGCGGCAAGGCATGGAACAACATCCTGACGCGCATTTGTGCAAACTAAGGTCGATGCAACTGCAGTGCCAACCGCAGTGTCACCGTTGTACTCCTGGATTCCAACAGTCGCTGCAGTTACGCCAGATACCAATTCGCCGAAAGTAACGGTGAAAATTGGCTTCTTAGCTGTTGCTCCTGCGGTTGTAGAATTGATTTCAAATCCAGCTGTTGGCGCTGTCGCGTCTTCAACTGGTGTTGCCTGACGGCAGTAGCTGTCACCGGTAAGGCCTCCACCTACTGCGCCAGCGGTTAATGGGAAGAAGCCAGCGCCAAGAATTGCACCTTCGATTTGTTCACGCACATCAAAGCTGTTGATTGGATCCGTCATGCCTACAGTTTTCGTTGAGCACAAGAAACCATTTAGTGGATCTAAGTAATTTCGTGTTGCCTGATTTGGATACTGGTAGCCAAAGAACAAGTTGCGAGCATAGATATAGTTCGAACTTGATGTTGTAGAGATGATGCTGGCCGCAGTAGCCAATACGATCGTACCTGGTGTAACAACGCCATCAACTGTTGATGAGTCTCTCTGGGCATTCAAAAGTCGGTCTGTAAATCCAGTCTTCTTGGTGGAGTTACCGCTTAGTACCGGGTTACCACTTCCATCAAGACCACCAAGTGCAGTTGTGTACTTGCCAATCGAGTAGAAATAGATGGCATTAGTAACTAAGTCGCTATTGGTGCCAGCTACGCTTAAACGATTAGCGATCGCGCTGGCATTGTTCTCTGGAATCAAACGCTGTAGCTTCTCGTCGTTTGTGAACACAGCTCCCGTGAATGGGTCCTCTAATGCAAGGAATGCTTCACCTTTACCTGTACCACCTGCAGCAAGTGAATCCCATGCCTGTCGAGTACCTGATGTTACAGGCACGGTGTAAACAGCGATTGGAACACAAGCCTTGTAAGCGTTAGAAGTGGCGTAGTCTGCTCCAGCGGCAGCGGCAGCTGTCTTCCATAGAGACTCACTCAAATCGCCTGTTTGGTCAGTGGTTGCTGTGAATGGTGCCCAATCTTCGGTGTTGTAGATCGAAGAAAGAGTTTTATCAATCGAAGCCCAGCACTTTGTCGTGCCCTGCCAAATGTCCTTAACCTGCTGAGCGGTCAACGACGTAACTGACTTTCCTGGTGTGTCTGTTCCTGGTGTGTCTGTGTCTACGTCAGCGTCAACGGTGTCGAATACGAAAGCAGCAAGTGCATCACGGGCGAACGCAATTGAACGGCCATCTGTTGGTGCGCCTGAGCTCGAAGAACGGAAGTAATCAGCCTGGGTATAACCGGAGGTACCTTGGTTCCATCCCGCTACGTGGTTTCTGCCGCCACTTGAACCGATGAAGTGGTAATCAATAGCAAGATCGCGATCATAGTTTCCGAATCCCGGCTCTTTGCCAGATACCGAGTTGATTGCTGGATTGCACTCCATGTCATATTTCTGATCTGCAGATACTGGAGTCTGGAGGATGCATCCTGGAGCGCGATTAAAAATTGTTGCCAATGCTTGATGCATTGGATATGTCGTGTCGGAACCCGACCCAAAAATCATTGTTGCTTTGCCACTTGAAACAAAGCCTTGCGTCCCATCCGGAGAGCCAACAGGCAGGTCTGCCGAAGCTGGACTAACCAAAGTTGCTGAAAGTGCAACGGACAAAACGGTCGCCGCGACTCTTCCTTTCTTGCCTAATCTTCCGAGCATTGGATCTCCTTGAGTTAATAGATGGCAAATACCATCTGAATATTTTGAATTCTGCGGGCTGAATGTGGACATTTAGTCAACATGGATTAACTTTTTAGTGAACAGACAGTGAACTTTTAACTAACAGAATTTTTAAAGTACCGGCGGTAGGAAATCAAAGATAACGCGGGTAACCAGAATGCTTTGGGCTAGGTAAATAGGGAAAAATATTGAATAAATGGTGACTTTCGAGAAATATTGAAGTGAGATTCGAAAGCCAATTCCAATCACGGCAAGGACAGCAAGTAATAGGAGTAGCTGGGCCATTGGGAAACTTTGATCTCCCAGTGGGTGTGTGGCCAGCCAACCTGGATTTTGGGGGTAATTAATGAACGGAGCGCTAACTAATGATGCGGTAACGGAATACATCGAAGTTGAAGCAAGTTTTGGGTCCCCTGCAACAAGCGTTAACCGATTATCAGCTGTTGCAGCTAGCGGGCCACCGACAGGAATTTCAAGCGATCTGTTAACTACGTAATCCGTTTTCCCTTGAATCGTTGAAATCGAAATTTTGTCGCCATCACTCAAGGATTTGATATCCTTGAAGGCTGCGCCAAAGGCTGCGCTGCGTCCAACCAAGACGGCATTTCCTTCTTGCCCAGGTCCACTAGATCCAAATAAGTGGCCAATGCCTCGGGCGGTATCACGGCTACTGCTGCCTTCAATCACCACTGATTGGATACCCAGGCTAGGTATTTCAACAATTGCAACCGGTGAACCTTGGGCAAAGGCCTGAGCAGGCAATGGGCTTAAATCATCGGTTCCCGCGGCTGAGGCGGCCTGGTTAAATCGAATTTCGAGCTCTTTGACCAAGACCGCTTGGTCGCGCTGATTCGTGGTTGGGCCAATTAAAAATGGAACTACGACAACAGCGGTTAGGACTGAAAGTAATACATACTTTCCAAGTCCCGAAATGGAATTCCGCAAGTTATCCCCTAGACCACCTTGTTTGGAATTCTTTGGGCCGCTCTGAGATTCATTCGAATCAATTGCGACCGAAGCAACAGTCACTTGCGCAGCCTCAAAGTAGAAATTGCAGAACCTGCAAATAGGCCGAGTAAAACAAAAATTACCAACCTGCCAACTGGACTGGCTGCAATCTGGGTTTCTGAGAATGCCGAAAGTCTTACTGCTTGCGTGGTGGTGGAAACTCCACCAGAGCCTCCCGTACCAGGATCAACGGTAGTCGTGGTGCCAGAGTTGGAATCGCTCGTTGCAGATTCGCTTGGTGTCGGAGTTGGTGTTGGTGTTGGGGTTGGAATTTGTGCTTGACCTATTGCTTGCGAGATGCGAATTGCAGACGCAGATAGCTCTCTCGGTAGCGGCGCATATCCTCGAGGTAAATAGTCAGTGCCTTGTCCTTCAATTGCGACCCAAGAGATAAAGCTTTTAAATGTTTCGATTCTTGGATCTGCATATTCCAGTTTTGGAAGGACCATGCTCGAAATCGTCGTCAATGGATAGGCCAATGGATTCGTTGGGGTGTAATCAAACTTGTATGAACCGTCTACAGCCTTCGATGCTTCTTCGTAGGCGGCAAGGAATGATTCCGCAGATGGCTTGACGCCACTGCCACCAACTGAATCAACGATGGTGACACTTGAAAGTGCGCCAAACTCAGCCGCAGCAGTTGACACGTAGCCAATCCAGCCATAACTTGCATCATTTATCGGATCTGGGTCTGGGTTGGTCAAAGACGCCAAGAGCTTTGTCTCGCCTGTTACCGGCTCGACAGAGGAAATAGCGGGGAAAATTTCCATCGGGCCAGAGGCAAACTCATTATTTTGGCCACCGAGAGCAAATACTTCTGGATTGGTTTCATGAAAGTACGAAGTCACCGCCAACGTGGCCGCTGATTGATCTGCCCGAACTCCAACAAACATTTTGTTTGGCAAAGCAATTCCAGGATTCAAGGCGGTGATCGCTGGGACATCTAAAGTTGCAAGTTGGCCAGTGAATATTTTCGTTAAAATTTCTGACGTAAGTTTTAACTCATTGATTCGCTGACCCGTACTAGAATCGCGTAAGTTGAAGGCAAATGAAATTCCAGACAATGCAATTGGAGCAAGCCCTGCAACTTCTGGCGCAGAATCACTATTTGCGCAATCGTTTCCACTCAAACCTTGATCTGTTATTGCGTAGTCGACCAGACCGCACTGAAAATCGTGTAACCCAAACTTGTCACTTTCAGCGACATAATCCACACTGACAGACACTGGCTCTTCGCAAGTCACCGGACCCCATGAAACAAACGCACGAGCCAACGCAGCTGTTCCCTTGCCCGTAACCGCACCTGGAAGTCCTTGCGGGCAGCCCCCTGGGCCAGGAACGAAATCAATGTTTACTGATACAAAATTTGTTGGGTCATCCACCGAGAAAACTCTGATCTCACATAAATCGTCCACATCACACTTTAAAAACGGTGCAGATGGCACCATGATGTCCAGATCATTCGTGCGGGTGACTTTGTAAATCGAGTTGCCCACTCCCAGACTGTCCGCCTTGGCCCAAGTTGTGCCACCACATTGCCTGGCGAGTGTTGCGCCACGTTGGCATTGCTGAATCTTTAAATCACCATCTGGAATTAACCCTGTGTAACTAACAAGGATGAACTGGTTGTTGTCTAAGCGCTCAGTAATCGATAGATTCAGTTCCGGGCCTGAAGTTGCATTGGAAGGGCTAACGAACAGAGCCACCATGGCTGTGACAAACAAGCTTGCTAACATCCGACGCTGAACTTGTTTACCTTTTAGCATGATATTGATACTGTCCTTTATGCAATGGCTTGGGTCAAGCCAAATATGCCTAGTTCAGTTTCAATTAACCCAAAGTACATTTCGAATACAGATAAAAGTCTTGTATTGTTCAGAAATACCGAAATATCGATCAAATTAGGGAAACTAAGTTCACTCTGTGTTAATCCAAAGTACATCTCGAATACAGGCTAACGTAACGCAAAAAACAGGAGTTTACGTAACGTTAATCTCATGGACACGGGTGAGGTTAGATCTTTCAACAGAACCGATGATCCAGAACAAGACCAGCCACGAGTTCTCAAGCGGTCCTTGAGTAAAGAGGATCGGGTTTACGAAGCCGCAGCTGTTGCAGGTGGACTAAGCACACTGGTAATTCTGGCATTTATTGGCTTCTTTCTCTTCGCTCGGTCATCCTTGGTTTTCTCCGAAGTGGGATGGGGCTTTTTCACATCACTTTCGTGGCGCCCAGACGCATCGCCACCGGAGTTTGGGATTGTGGCAATCCTCTATTGGACTGTGATTATTGCAATCATCGCCCTTGCAATCGCAATGCCACTATCTGTGCTGACTGCGCTGTTCTTAGTTGAATACTCCCCTCGTAGCCTGCGGGGACCACTTCGCGCACTCGTTGACTTACTCGCTGCAATTCCGTCATTGATTTACGGATTATGGGGACTGTTCTTTTTGCAACCACACTTAGTCGGTATCGCCAAGTGGCTTAGTGATCATGCAAGTTTTGTGCCATTGTTTCGAGTTAATGAACCTACGTTTACTGGCTCTGCATTCATTGTGTCTGTCGTACTTGCGCTTATGATTTTGCCAATCGTCACAAGCATTGTCCGTGAAGTTTTAGAACAAACGCCACCCGGTGAAAAAGAGGCTGCGCTTGCGCTAGGTAGCACGCGTTCAGGAATGGTGCGAAGCGTAATGCTGCCGTTTGCTCGAGGTGGAATTATTGGTGGCTCAATGCTTGGCTTGGGTCGCGCACTTGGAGAAACGATCGCGGTAGCGATCATATTGAGTCCGAGCTTGGTTATCAGTCCGCGAATCCTTGAAACTGGAACAAACTCGATTGCTAGTTTGATTGCCTTAAAGTTCGGTGAAGCAGATGAGTTATCGCTTTCCGCATTAATGGCCGCTGGACTTACGCTTTTCATTCTGACTTTGACAGTTAACTTCATTGCATCGTTCGTGGTTGCTCGCTCTCGTTCTGGAGCTGGTGTTGATGCGTAATTTTTCTCAAACTCGGGATGAAACACTTCCTACCGATGTTCCTAGAACCCTTAGAAATTGGCGAGTTGATGACTTTTCACTTCTGATTGGAACAGCGCTTGCGGCAATTTCAACAACTTGGATTATTTATACCGCGCTAACTCCTGCCACAGGTAAAACCGGATTCTTCTTGATTTCTTACATTGCGTTTTTATTTCTTTATGTAATGACTTGCACGCTCGAACTTGGTAAGCAAAATGCATTCGATAACATGTGGACAGTTCTGACTTGGTCTGCTGCGCTTTTGCTTTTAGCGCCACTTACAACAATTTTGCTTTACGTGATTATCAAAGGTTATGCCGGGCTTAATGTTGAGTTCTTCACAAAAGATTTAAGCGCTACTGGAACCCTTGATTCAGGCGGTGGTGCCTCAGCAGCAATCGTTGGAACTTTGCAGCAGGTATTTATTGCGGTACTGATTTCAGTGCCATTGGGTCTCTTGACCGCCATCTATCTAAACGAAGTCAAAGGCAGGTTCCGCCGGCCAGTTCGAATGTTTGTTGATGCAATGAGTGGTATTCCTTCCATCGTCGCAGGCCTCTTTATCTATGCAGTCTGGATTATTGCCTTAGGAAATGTATTTTCTGGTTTAGCAGCAGCTCTGGCGCTTTCCATTCTGATGCTTCCAACTATTACCCGAACTGCCGAAGAAGTGTTGCGCCTAGTCCCAGACGGTATGCGCGAAGGTGCTCTAGCGCTTGGCGCCACAAGGTGGCAGACGACTTATCGGGTAGTTATGCCTACAGCAGCTAGTGGACTAATCACTGCAATTGTTCTTGGAGTTGCCCGCGCAGTTGGCGAAACTGCTCCGCTCATCATGACTTCCTTTGGTTCAACTGCAATGAATGCAAACCCACTAAATGGTGCGCAAGATTCTCTACCCCTATTTGTTTATCGACTAATTGCAAATCCATTTGCAGCCCAGCAACAGAGGGCTTGGACAGGTGCGCTGGTACTTGTAATTGTCGTGTTAGTTCTATTTACGATCGCTCGAATCCTGGGAGCACGAGCTTCAGGAAAAAGGAGATAAATAATGTCAATTAACCTTAGCGAAACTCGAGAGTTCCAACTCGAGCCCGCATCCGGAACCCTGATTGCCGATGCAGTTAGTTGCTGGTTTGGCGAGCGTAAGGTACTGGACCGAGTGAGTCTTGAAATGCGTCCTTTGACAGTGACTGCGTTGATCGGCCCGTCAGGTTGTGGCAAATCAACATTTCTCAGGTCATTAAATCGAATGCATGAACTTGTGCCATCAGCACGATTCGCAGGTCGAGTTTTGCTCGATGGCGAAGACATCTACGACACGTCAGTACGGGCAACAACCACTCGTAGGCGCGTTGGCATGGTGTTTCAAAAACCAAATCCATTCCCTTCAATGTCGATTCGCGACAATATCCTCTCTGGCCGCAAGCTTTCCGGCATGACTACACCAAATCCAGATGAAGTTGTCGAAGTAGCACTTACTCGAGCTGGACTATGGAAAGAAGTTCGCGATCGCCTGGAATCTGCTGGTGGCGCGCTTTCAGGTGGCCAACAGCAAAGACTATGTATTGCCCGCTCACTCGCTGTTGATCCAGAAGTCTTGCTTATGGATGAACCATGTTCGGCACTTGATCCAACTTCAACCATGAAAATTGAGGAAACTATTCAAGAAATTTCTGATCGCGTAACTGTTGTAATAGTTACCCACAACATGCAACAGGCACAACGAGTTTCACAGCAATGCGCATTCTTCCTGGCAGCAGAAAATCAACCTGGATACATCGTAGAAGTTGGCGAAACCCGCAAGATGTTTAACAATCCAGATGATCCAAGAACTGAAGATTACGTAAACGGAAGATTTGGGTGATGTCAATGAAGTTAACTCGACTTTTTGCAAGCACTTTCTTGATGCTTGTTGGGATCGTGCCACTATCCACGGCACATGCTTCCAGCATTACGGTTGCGGGCGCGGGATCTACCTGGAGTCAGGTAGCAGTTGATCAATGGCGCGCTGACGTTCGCACCAAACTGGGAATCACAATCAACTACCAAGGAAACGGATCTTCAGCGGGTCGCCAGTTTTATGTTCTAAACCAGGTGGATTTTGCAGTTAGTGAAATTCCATTTACTACCGAGGAAGCTTCACAACTAAAAGCTGCTGGAAAGTCTTACCAGTACATACCGATCGTGGCTGGCGGAACAGCGTTGATGTTTAACCTCAAGGATGCAAGCGGTCGACAGGTAACTTCACTACGACTTTCGCCTGAAACACTTGGAAAAATCTTCACTGGAAGTATCAACGATTGGTCAGATCCTGCAATAACCGCCGATAACGGTAAGGCATTTCCTGCTAAACGAATCGTTCCAGTAGTTCGTTCAGATGGTTCTGGAACTTCGGCACAATTTTCGGCGTTTCTTGCAAAGCAAACTACAACCTGGTCAGCATTTGCAAAGACTCAGGGCGTAAGCGCCAAAGATGGCACGTCGAACTACCCACAGGGTTGGGGTAATTCAGTTGCACAAAAAGGCTCCGATGGTGTTGCCAACTTTGTGGCTAACACTTCAACAGGTGGTGGGTCCATTACTTATGTTGAAACTGCATACGCATTACAACGAGGATTTCCTGTGGCAGCGATCAAGAATGCCAGTGCAAACTTTACGCTTCCTACACCTGCAAATGTTGCAACTGCATTGACTAAAGCAACACTAAATAAAGATAGAACTCAAAATCTAACTGGCGTGTATACGAACAAAAGCACGGGCGCGTACCCATTGTCCAGTTACTCATACATGATTATTCCTACAACGGGCCTTAATGCGGATAAGGCAAAAGTAATCGGCCAATTTGCGCTTTACTTTGCTTGTGAAGGCCAGCAAAAAGCGGCGGTACTTGGTTACTCTCCCCTTCCAAAGAATTTAATTCAAGCAGTATTTGATGGAATTAGTGGACTCCAAGGAGCAGATGCTCCACCAGAATTGAATGCAAAGAATTGTGCGAACCCCTCCCTATCGGGTGATCTGGGTGCTGGTGCGGATGACGCAGGGACTAGCACTGGAGCTACCGCAGGCAGTGGATCCACAACTGATGGCACGACAACCGATGGCACGACAACTGATGGCACGACAACTGATGGCACGACAACTGATGGCACGACAACCACGGGTGGCAACACAGTTATCGATGACACCAAGTATTCACAGATGCAACCGGTTCAGGTGTCAATCACCACCTCAAGCTTTGCCTCTCCAACTACGCTTGGGCTCGGGATGCTTGGACTCATCATGCTTCCAATGTCAATCCGTCTGGTTGGACCATCTGTTTATCGGTTGGCGAAAAGGCTTACTCGTCGAATAAAGCTACCCAGACTTTGGACTTACAAGCAGAAAACCCAAAAACACTAGCGCTCTAAAGCATTGACTTCGGCACTTGTGTTACAGCTGATTTTCTATGTCTGCCAGGAGTTTTAGAGTTATTGGTGTCTTCCGTGGCAGAAAAACTCTGCATAACTAATCCGATTACCACCAAGAGCAGGCCGATTGCGCCATTAATCGTTGCTGCCTCGCCCAATACAACAACACCAAGTACTGCCGCAGTCACTGGGTCTGCCAGCATCATCGTTGAAGCAACCCCTGGACTTATCCCCTTTAGGCCAACTGTTTGAATGCCATTGGCTATACCCATTGTGATTGCGCCAAGGTACACAGCAAGAAGAATCGTTTGAGTAGTCCACTGCACCGCAAGTACTTCACTTCGCACAATAAAGAACAGCCCAACGGATCCGAGTAAAAATGCCATACCTGGAAGCTGCATCGGATGTCCGCCAGCGCGAACTTCGACTTTGGCTGCATTTATGTAGGCACCAATTCCAGAACCAGCGATAACGGCATAGAGCAATCCAGTTGCATCATTAGTTTGCAGCTCGCCGATCGAGGCAAATACTAAACCTGAGATTGCAATTGCAGTTGATAAAAACCAAATTTTGCTTAACCGCTCACGCAAGAATATCCAGCCAACAATTCCCGCCGAGACAGGGACACAACCGACCGTGATTAAAGCTGCAGTTGCTACTCCAGTTCGTTCAACTGAAGCAAAGAAAAAGGCTTGGTAGGAAGCAGAACTTGCCGCCATGATCCAGACACCGGGACGAGCTGCTAGGCGTGCCAGATTCTTTAACTTTCCCCCAAAGAACGGCGCAAGGATAAGCAAGGTGAGTGCACCAATTGCTAGGCGAACAAAGCCGATAACTGGTGACGGGGTGTTTAGTGCATAAATGGCCGCAACTGTGCCCGCTGTACCGGCAAGGCCATTGCCGAGCAAGGAAAGGCCAACTGATCGACCTGCATGCCTTGATTTGGAGTTAGGCATTTTGACACTTATTTGCGTCGATGCAACTCATGACCAAAGCCTATTGCAGGGGTATTGAAACACAGTTGTAACACCGCAGTTACAGGCAAATCGCTAGCATTAAGACATGAATCTTGATACCGCCCGTGAAGTAGCAGATAAATTCTTTCAGAAGTCCGGCGAGATCAAAGAGCTCTCTGGTGAGCGAAATCCTAACTTCTTAGTGACCACCCCAGTCGGAAAATTTGTACTCAAGATTCATAGTGCGGACGAAGTTTCACAGATTAAAATCCAGCAATCTGCGCTTGCCACGCTCGAGCAGCTCGTTAAGTTTCAAACCCCAATAACCGTTCCAGCAACTTCAGGGGAATTGCTGGTAGATATTGGTGAGGGCAACTTTGCTCGAATGCTTACTTGGATTGACGGTGACCTATGGTCACAATCACAAGACATCGGTGAAAATCATAAAGTTCAACTTGGCAGATTGATTGCCACAGTTGATTCCCAATTAGCTACCGTGGATTGCACTAACTTTCGAACTGCATTGGATCAACCATTTGGCTGGAATGCACTGCAAGCAAATGAATTGACTGCCGACATTGCGCTTATTAAAGACGCAGACCTACGCGACCAAGTTTCAACAATTTTTGATCGGATTTTGAATCGTACGCTTGCAAAAGTATTGGCACTACCTCACCAATTAATCCATAACGATGCCAACGACAACAATGTAGTCGTTTGGAGTAGTTCAGTTTCTGGACTGATTGATTTTGGCGACCTGATTTATGCGCCACGAGTTTGCGGGCTGGCTGTTGGGTGCGCGTATCAACTTAATGCCAATGATCCCGTTGCCAGCATCTATGCAATTGTGCGGGGATATCACGAAGTATCGGCGCTATCCCCTGCCGAACTTGAAGTGCTGTTTGACTTGATCTGTTTGCGAGTAGCAACAAGTGTCGTTATGGCCCACAGGCAATTAGCTGCCGATCCCAATAACGAATACCTGTCAATCTCCCAGGATTTCTTCCGCTCACTATTACCCGCTTTAACTTCAGTATCGGATCGCTTGTCACATTATCGATTGCGAAATGCTTGTGGTTACGAAGCCCACCCTAACAGTCGCCATGTCCGGCAGTGGCTGGCGACAACTGACGCCAAGATCTCCGATGTTGTCATGCCACCGTTTGCAGATGCGAAAAAGATTTGGCTGGACTGGTCAGGTGCGAACAAAAACATTGCCCGCTCTTGGGAAGCCATTGAGGCTGAAATGCACGCAGCTGGCGCTGATGTTGCAATTGGCCATTACTGCGAAGATCGCAATGTTTACGAGTCAGACTTCTTCGTTGACGAAGGTAAAGAATCCCGCACTGTTCACTTAGCCGTTGATTTGTTTGCCCCAGCGGGAACTCCGGTCTATGCCGCACTTGATGGCAAAGTCTTCTTGTTCCATGACAACACTGCGCACCTAGACAATGGGCCAATGATCGTTCTGGAGCATGAAACAGATCAGGGCGTTAAATTCCATACGCTTTACGCTCACCTGTCGCGCGC
>Ga0209550_10004641_pt1 | contig 12993 bp, 4 predicted proteins | sample LauGreSuBDMM15SN_2_FD_187567 | JGI IMG/M metagenome (GOLD analysis project Ga0209550, IMG submission 187567) | Freshwater lake microbial communities from Lake Michigan, USA - Su13.BD.MM15.SN (SPAdes) (version 5) | ecosystem: Environmental > Aquatic > Freshwater > Lake | place: Lake Michigan, USA... | reverse complement strand
GCGCTACGCCCGCTCAGGAAGCCGCTGATGCTCGCAACGCCCACGTCGGCGCCTCTTCCGCCGAGCAAGCCCACGCTCGGGCGTACCGCTCGCTCGGCCGCCGCGGCGGCCATGGCGCCCACCGCGGCGCCCACCGCGGCGCCCACGGGCGACGACGCGCCCACGGACGAGCTGAGGCCCAGTGGCCGGTTCGCCCGTGCGTCGGCCACTGGCGACGTCGCGCCCACGGACGCGCTGAAAGGGGTGATCAGCTGCAGCGGGCTGCGGCGCGACGTGTGCGGCGTCACGGTCGGGGCACTTGCTGGGCCCGTGCGGATGGGCGCGCCTGCGACGGGCGCGCTGCCCACAAAGGACGAGGAAAAGGACGAGGCGAATCCAGCGGCACTCTCGGCGCGCGAAGCCAACATGCTGCTGCCGACGCTCGGGCCGGTGGCGCCAAAGCCCGCGCCCGCCACGACGCCCGCGAAACCGGAAGGCGAGCTGCGGCCAGCGCTCGCCGCGCTCGCCGCGCACTGCTCGGCACGGCGCTGCTCGGCGAGGGCGTTCAGGCTGGTGCTGGCCGGTGGCGCGGTGGGCGCGTGCTGAGGCGCCCATGCCTGTCGCTGCGGCGAGATGGGTCGCGACAACGACGCTTCACTTCTCGCTCGGCTCGAGGCAATTGAAGGAAGGTACGCCCCCCCCTGCGGTGCGTAGGGGGCGGCGGGGTACGTAGGCGGTGCAGCATCCCGGAGCAGCAGGTGAGCGTCCGCCGAGCCGCGCACCGCGTCGTTGAGCGAGCGGTGGATGACCCCAGCGAGGCGGTCCGCACGACGCAGCTCATCGAGTACGAGCATCAGCCGCACGCTTTCCGCGGCGAGGGCCTGGTTGGCCTCGGTGCGCGTGCGCTGCAGCGCAGTCTGCGCCAAGCCGAGCTGCAGCAGGCAGGCCTCGTGCTCCGAACGCTCCGCACGTAGCTCGCTGAGTGCCAGTTGCCTCTCGCTCACCGTCGCCTGCGCCTGCGCCTCGCTCGTGGCGACGTCGGTGCGCAGCGCGGCGTAGTTGATGTCGGCGGCAATCTGGGCTAGGCGCGCGGACTCGCCCATCTCATTCAGCAGCTGCGTCTTCATCGCTGCCTCGGCCTGCAGCGTCGTGTGGGCGCGGTGCAAGCTGCCATGCTCATGCGCGAGCTGCGCGAGCTGTGAAGAGCGCTCGACGGCCTCGGCTTCGAGGCGCACGATGGCAGCTTCGATCCGCCCCTGCGCGGCCTCCGCCTCGGCGCGCCGCTGCTGAGCGAGTTCGGCCTGGCGCTCGGCGAGCCGGAGCTCGGACTGGAGCTCGGACAGCTCCATGCGCGCGAGCGTCGCGGCCTCCTCGCGGGCACGCTCGCTTTGGCGCGTCGCCGCAAGCTGCGCCTCCGCCTCGCGCCGCGCCGCCTCGAGATTGGCCTCCTGGGAGGCCGCGTGGCTCTCAGCCGCCTTGAGCTGCCTCTCGAGCTCCTCTTCGCGGTGGGCCGCGCGCAGCACCTGCGCCTCGTGCGCGAGGTCGCTCCCGTGCCGATTCTCCACCTCGTTGTGCAGCTGGCGCTCGCACTCGCCCAGCTGGGCACGCAGCCGAGAGAGCTCGTGCGACTCGGAGCCGACAATCGCCTCGGCGGCTCGCACGCGCCGTGTCGCCTCGTCCGCCGAGTTGAGCAGCTGAGCATTAGCCGCCTCGGCGGCCGCGCGCGCCGTCGCGAGCTGCGAGGCCATCTGGCGTACGCACTCGACGAGTACCTCGCGGTCGGCACGCCCCTGAGCCTGCGCCTTCTCGGCGCTCAGCTCGGTGGCCTTCTTCTCCTTGCGCGCATCGAAGAGTGACTTTTCGAGTGTCGCGAGGCGCAGCTCCATCTCGTTCCGGTAATGGGCAGCCTCCTTGACGAGCTTCGCCTTCTCCTTCTGCTCGCGCAGCAGCGCCTGCTGCCGCTCCTCCGCGGCCGCGAGCTGCTCCTCGAGGGCATCGCGCTGCGCCTCCACAGTCTTCTTAGAGTCCAAAAAGTCGCGCGAGTTGCGCGAGAGCACGCGCCGGTCCGCTCGCGCGCGCGAGAGCTGCTGCTGGAAGGTCGCGTCCTGCTGCGACATGGCCGCGCGCAGCTCGACTATGTCCGCGTCGCGCTGCGCGATCGCCGCCGCGTGCACCCGGCGCTCCTTGGCCAGCGACGCCGTCGCGTCTGCGAGCGCTTCCTCCAGAGAATGGGCTTCCGACCAGAGGAGACGGGCGTGGAGCGCCGAGGTGCCGTGAGCGGCCATCGCGGCGACGTGCGATCGCTCGCCCATCTCGAGCTCCTGCTGCCGCTTGGCCGTCATCGCCGCGATCTGCTCGCGCAGCTGCACTACCTCGGCACGCATCCCTGCAAACTCCGCGCTCGCCGCGCTCGCCGCCGCGCCACCCACGGGATCGCTCTCGTCCTCGTCCCACGTCTGCGTCGTCTCGTGAGGGTTCGTCACGTGAGGGTTCGTCTCCCCTGGGACCGGGGCGCCGTATCGGGCGTCCCCCGCGAGGGCGAGTCGCCGATCCGACGGTGGCGCCGGCGATGCCGAGCGCGACGTGCCGCGGCCTCGCCCGCCGATCGCGCTAGCGGGACCGCGCCCGCGCCCGCGCCCGCCGCCCGCGCCGCCCGCGTTGCTCGCGACGCTGCTAGGGCGCGAGACGATCGCGTGAGCGGGCATGCCGCCCGCGAGCCGCTCGACTGTGAGCCGCTCGTTCGCCTGGCGCGCGATCCGCAGCTCCGCACCCAAAGAATCGAATTGCGATCGTAGGCTCGCTCGCTCTGCATGCACGCCCGCGAGCACGGCGAGCAGCCTCGTGCCCATCTCCTCGGCACTGAGCAGCTCACGCCGGAAGAGCTCGGCGCGCACGGCGGCCTCGCTCGCAGTAGCTTGCGCGATCGCCACCGCGTGGCTCAGCGCGTCGCGTTGCTGTTGAAGCCGTTTCTCACGAGGCGTCTCGCGCGGCGGCGCCATCGGCACCTCGAGCTGTGTCCCGCCTCGGCCGGCGCCGGCGCCACCTCCGCCTCCAGCAAGGGCCGCAGGCTGCGCGAGCACCGTGTACGGCATCGGCGGCGGCGGCGATGCGCGCAGCGCAGCCACATGCGCTGCAGCGCCATACGCCGCCGCCGCCGCGCGGGCGTCGCTCGTCACGCCGGCGCCGCCATTCGCAGAGGGGGATCCGTCCCACGCTTGCGGTATGCCACTGCGCGGGCGCGGCGGCTGCTCCGCCACTTTGCTCGCGGACGAGGCCGTCGCTGCCGTCACGCTTGGACCCCGCAGCGGCTTTGGCGCCTGCGACGAGTGCACGCTGGGCGGCGCACCCTCTGACCAGGCGGCCGCCGACCAGGGCGAGGCTGCGTGGGTGGTGCTGTGTTTCGGCGTGCCGGCAGGCAACGGCGCGGCCAGATTGCTCGATCGGCGCGGCGACGTGCGCGATACCGGAAAAGGCGCCGGCGCTATCGCCGGGGATGGCGGTGGCAGCAGCCTGGGCGACATCGAGATGCTTGCCGTGACGGGCGGCGGCCGCGCCACGCTGCTGCTCAGGATCTCGGCGAGCCGTTCCTGCGTGAGCGGCCCGTCGCCCGCCTCGACCACGTTTGGAAAGTCGCGCTGCGTCGAATCGGACGCCGCCAGGGACGGGGGCATCGCGGCGTCGATTGAAGTGACAATGGCGTAGGGTCGCCAAGCAAAAACGTTACAAGCGCACAAAATTTTGGTGAGACGTTTCGCGACGTAAGGTTCTCTTTTCTCCAAGCTTTGACGTCAACGCAAGCTTTAGATTTTCATCGTAATCAAGCCGCCCCGTCGTTCCGTTCGCTGCGGAAAGACATGGTGAGCGCTTCGAACGACTTGCTCGCAAGCGTCACACTTCCCAAGAACCCAGCACAACCCGCCGCGTCGGTGACCGAGCCCGTCACTTCTTTTTTCGCTCGCGCAGGTGCTCCTTGGCGGCCTCTCGCCATCACCCGGCCCACTGCCGCCGCTCGGTCTTCCGCCGCCTCCTCCAGGCGGCCTGCCTCCTGTCAACGCGCGCTCAGGGTCCGCGGGTGCCAAGCCTTCCAAGTCGCTCGCACCGCGCATCGCTGAGCTTGGCCAGGCGCTTGCCGCGGGGCAGCCTGCCAAGGCGAAGGCTGCCTGCAGCGAGCTCGCCATGCTCGCTGCAGCCTCCATCTCAGCCTGCCAGGCCGTGGTGGAGGCTAAGATCGAGCCGCAGCTGAGCAAGGTGCTGCTCAAGGAAAAGGACCCGATGACGCAGTGCTGGGCCATGTCCGTCCTCTCCAACTGCGCGATTAACAAGGCCTCGCGCGAGCGCCAGCAAGCCGCCATCCCGGCGCTGTGCAAGCTCATCATGTCACCGAACCCAGAGGTGCAGCATGCGGCGGCGTTGCACCTGGCGCTGCTGAGCCGCTCGAGCTCGCTCGCGACTGCCTTTGCGAGCAACAACAAGTCGATGCAAAGCCTGTACTCCCTCGAGAAGAAGACGAGCGATGCGCTCAAGTCTCCCGCCTTCGACACACTGCGCATGGAGGCATCCCAGTATGCACGCTGGGCGCTCCGCTCGGCGCAGGGGAGGCACTACAAGCCCGCCTTTGTGCCCAAGTCGCAGGAGCAGCTCGACTACGAGGCGACCGTCGCCATCCAGGCGCGCGTGCGCTCCTCCTTCGTGGCCAACGGCTACCGCAACGAGATGAAGGCGCGACGTGCGGCTGCGACCATCGTGCAGGCGAGCTACCGTGGTCACGGCGCGCGCTCAGCGGTGGCGCAGCAGATCATGATCGAGGGGCCCGCGGCGGCGCTGCTCCAGAGCGTCATACGCGGGCGCAAGCAGCGCAAGAAGGACCGGTCTGTCAAGGAGGACAAGGCCGCGACCAAGGTGCAGGCGATGACGCGCGGTCGCAAGGCGCGTGGGTATAAGAAGAGCGTGTCGGACGGTGCTCAGAACGGCGAGCGTGGGTCCACGCCACACAACGGAAGGAGCTTCAACATCTACCTGGAGTGCGCCGACGGCGATATGCGCGTGCCGATCGCGGTCGATTCGCAGTCGTCGATATTCAAATTGGGCTTCAAGATTGAGACGTCGGGCGAGCCTGTCTACATGTCGCTCGGCGTACCTGTATTCGAGGATGTGCTCGGCGCGGCACCCGCGGAGGAGGAGCCCGAGACTGAGTTCATGCCCGTCGTCCTCTTTTGCTCGACCCTCGACGGCGACCAGCGCATGGCCCTGCACATCGAGTACAAGGATTGAGAGGCCGCTCGTTGAGCCCCTCGCACCCCCTCGAGCACGTTGACGACGCTTATGCAGTGAGCCCAATGCGTTATCACCGGTAGCGCAGGGGGGTGATGCACGAGCCCAATGACATCACGAGTCTCTCCCCCATCAACGGTGGCACCAGATTGGTGGAGGAGATGCCTCTGGTGCGCTGCCGATCTGGGAAGGCACACCTATCCCTGCCCCCTCGAGTCAACTCTCCGGCCTCAAGATCAATGTTTGCGCGTTGCTTGGTGTGTGTGATGAAATGTAGCGTTTTCCAGACGGTACCGTCTCATGGCATCAGAGATCAGGCGCACGGAGCCACCACGGACGCGCGCGGTCCGCGGAATCCGGGCGACCCCTCCCCGGCTCCGACAGTTAAACAGAGAACAGACGACACAAGCGCATTCGATGTGCCGTTGATACCCACAACCCAGGCCGTACCCCGGTACCGCGCGGGTTTATACGGAGGAGCAGTATCTAAGGACTCGCTATGAAGAAGTCGAAGTAAGTTTACGAAACGGTCCAACCCCTTTTGCGGGTGATTGCTCCTCCCCGCACGCGCGGGACGATGAAGCTCTGCTTCCTCTGCACTGTTTTCGCATCGTGCCACGCCCACGTGCTTCCAACAGGAACTCGGCATGCGAATATTTTCCGACCGGCTCGGTCACACGTCGTCGCGTGCGAGCCAGCCGTGCCCGAGCCGTTGCGACCGAGTGCCCCTCCGCCATCCCGGGCTTCCTCGCCCGAGATGGTGCTTGGTAAGGTCAAGGCGTGGTACATGAAGTACTGGAAGGTTGATAAGGCCCAGCTGAGGGCACTGGGCGTGGATGCGATCTTCACGTACGGCGTGCTGAGCAACATGAACGTCGCCATGCTCGCTACTCTCTCTTGGTTCGTCGCCACAAAAGCCACTGGCCTGTCGCCCCTTGTGGCTGGGCAGTGGAAGTATTTTATCAGCACATACGTGGGCTTCTACGTCTCACTGGGCGCCATCATCCGCCCCTTCCGCGTGGCGCTCACCTTTACTGTCACGCCCCTGTACTCCCTCATCGTCGAAAAGATCCGCGCGTTCCTCCCGCTGCGCAAGCGGCTCCCTAAGGTCAACCGCATCGTCGCCATCTTCATCGTCTCGATCCTGTTCAATGTTGTAGGCACGTTTGGGCTGATAGCGCTCGGGGCTTCCTTCGCAGGCTTGCTCACGGGCGTGCCGCCCGTGCCACCTGGATTCTCCTTTGGCGAATGGCGCGCGGCTGAGAAGCCCCTCGACGTCATGCGGCAGCTGAAGGCGATGGCCAAGGAGGCGAAAGGATTGGCTGCCAACTAGACACCCCCATCCTGGGAGCACACCCTGCACACCACCCCGTTTTCTGTATTAAAGAAGGGGTCATCAAGAATTGAGGTTTCGCACACGCATCAACATCCAGTCACTCTTGACTCAGAACACGGTCCGCCGCGCGCTGATGGATCAACTATCCGATGGCTGCGATCTGCGATCACCAAAGACCAATCACGCGCGTACGGGAGTGTTCCGACGCGAGCGGTTTCACGTGTCACAGACAAGCCGAACGCGACGCGCGCCCCGACCGCGCGCCCCTGTCGGGCGCGACGTGAATAGGCGCAGCAGCGCCCTTGTCTCCCCGATTGCCGATCCCCCTAGGCGTCCCCATCGTCCATGCGGGCCGCTGAGCTGACCGCGCCATCCTGAGCTGCACCGCACCATCCTGAGCTGCACCGCGCCATCCGTAGGCTACGCGCTCGCCATGGCGCTCACATCTCGACGGCGGCGCTTACCACCTCGACGAAGCGTCCCATGCTCGGCCGGGATGCGCCTGTGGCGTTCCATGCGTCGCCGAGCACTTCTCGAACGAGGCGCGCCCACGCGCCGCCAAGAGAAGTTCCGACGAGGGGGGCATTGAGCGCGGGGCGCTCGCCGCTGATGAGCGCGTGCTCGATGCCGCACTCGCGGGTGGCTGTGTCAGTGACGTGGCTGAAGCGCGGGAAGGCGTCGGCCTGAAGCTGGCTGTGGAAGAGCATCCACGCGGCCACGGCGCATGCGTGCACGTCGGCCGAGTACCAGTCGATGCGCGCGAGGAGCGTCACCTCCGAGGAGCGGACCTCGCGCTCCGCGGCGTCGAGCGAGGCCACGATCGTCTCGGCCTGCGGGCCTGCAACGAGGCGGCGGCACGCGCGCCGGGCACGCTCGAGAGCGTCGATCGGCGCATTCTGGAGCTGCTTGAGCTCCTTTCGGATGCGGGCGAGCGCCTCCTGCAGCTCCGCCCACGACGACGCTTCAGCCCATGCCTCAAAGGGGTGCGCCGCTTCCTCGTGCGCCGGCTCTTCGTGCGCCGCCGGCGTGGGCGCCGGCGTGGGCGCCGGCGTGGGCGCCGGCGTGGGCGCCTGCGTGGGCGCCATCCGGGCCGGCCCGTCCGCAGAGTGCTGCTTGGCTGGTTGCGTCCTGCTCAGCGGGTTGCTCAGCGCGCTGTCGAGGATGGCCAAGTACGCGTTCCGCCGCTCGCGCCGCCGCTCGAGAACCTCGGGCGCTGTGAACGGGAGGGTGGCTGGCAGATCGGCCGCGGCGCTCGTATTGTCATTAATGCCAGCGGCGAGCGAGAAGCCAAAGTCAGTCAGCACAACGTCGTCGGGTCCGAATCCAGAGGCAGCCTTGGCTGGGCGCATGAGCAGCAAGTTGTCGAGCTTGACGTCGCGGTGCGCGACGCGCAGTGGGCCGTGCAGCTGCTCGAGCGCGCGGCAGAGCCCGAGCAGCGCACAGCGCGCGAGCAGGTCGGCATCGGCTGAGCGCGAGCGCAGCGCGTCGGTGACGGAGCCAGCGCCACAGAGCGGGAGGAAGAGGTGCGCGCGGGGCGCGTCCCACCCGAGAAGCGGCAGCACATGCGGCGTGCCAGCACGAGACGCCCTCGCCAGGATGGCAGCCTCCCACTCGAGCCGTCGCGCAGTGCCGGGCGGCGACGTCTTGACGAGGCGCTTGAGCGCCACGTTGAGCGGCGCGGCGGCACGCGCATCCCGTCCGTTCCACAACGGCATGCCGAAGCGGCCCGAGAGAACTCCCGAGAGCCCCTCTGCGTCGAGCGCGCCGAAAGGCACAATCGCCGTCACTACCTCGCACTGGCCGCCGCGCCCGAGCAGCGGCCCCACCTTGAGGATTGGGATGCTCACGATCGGCATCGGAGGGGCCGAGGACACCGTTGCGCCCGCGGCCGTCGCGCAGCTCGTGCCGGCGTCGGCAGCCATGGGCGTCGTGGCGCTCGTCATGGCGGTGGGGTTGCTTGAGGCGATGTATAGCATGGCGGTGGCTGCAGCCGTGGGCGGCGGCTCGATGGCGTCGGCGACGACGGGTTGCGGCGCGGCAGCGGGCGGTGGCGCGGCGACGGCAGCCGCCATCGCGGGCGCCTTTGGTGTTTGAGCCGCCTCCGGGCTAAGGATCCGCACATGTCCCATGAGGACTGCAGCCCGTCCGGCTCCGTCGGGCCGCACCTTGAGCGGCTCCACTGAGACCACAGTGCCGTCTTTCGAGCTCTGGCCGCGGGAGCGGAACTCGACGCGTTCGTTGAGTTTGAAGTCCGCGGGTGGCGCGGGGGCAGCAGGCACGGTCCCTCGTCGCCAGGAGGCCACTGGTTTGATCGGCGGCGGTGGCAGTGCGAGCTCCTTCTTGCTCATCCCCTGTGGCCGTGACATGTACTTGGGTGGCGCGGGTGGCGGCGGCAGCACCGGCGGCGGCAGCACGCTCGCCGCCGCCGAGCACGCTGCCGAGCACGCAGCCGCCGCCGAGCACGCCGCCTCCGGGCGCGCCGTCGGCAGCGGCGGCGGGCGGGGTGCTGACCGTTTGGCTCTCGACTCGTCCTCGTCGTCGGCGACGGCCAGGGTTGCGGGGCGCTTCTTGAAGGGCAACTTGGTCGGGGTCGGCCCGTGTTTGGTGGGGGTGGTCGGCCGAATGGAGGCGGGCGGTGCGATGTCCATGAGCGCCTTCGGCGCAACGACCGATTGCGTGAGTGCCTTGTGGCTCGTTCGCAAAGGCGAGGGCACCGGGCTCGGCTGCGGCGTCTGCTTAAGCGAGGGCGGCTCGGGCACCATGCCAAGCTCCACCGGAGTGTACAGCGCAGCCGACGTCTGCAGCGCAGCCGACGTGACGAGTGGCACCACCTGCTCGGTACCCATGGCTGTGGTCGGCGGAACAGGCGAGAATGCAGACGAAAATGAGGCCGAGAGGGCCAGAGCGACCTGCATACCGTCCTCGTCCTCCTGCCATTTCTCGGCCATGCGGGCACTGGCGCCCAAGCTACCGAAGCCCAGCAGCTCAGCGTCGTCGAACTGAGTCGCGCTGGTGAACGACGATGAAAGCATGGTTGGCGGCGGCGTGGTGAGAGCAGCCGGAGCATCGGCGCCGGCCCGGAGCTTGCAGCCTAGAGTGGACAGAGGCTGCGGCGGCGTGACCATCATCGCTGGGCCCCTTGGCTGCTTTGCATTCGCAGGCGCCGCAAGCATCTTGATCAAGCTCTTGTAGCCTCCATCCATGCGTGCGCGCTCGACGTCGGTGAGCGCCGTATCGCAGTGCTCGCAGAACGAGCACACAAAGGGCGTGCCCGGCGGCGGCGGCGGGACTGCGATGCGCTCGAGGCACTCGCGATGGTACGCGAGCCGGCAAGGCTTCCCGCCATGGTGGCCGGTGCAGCGTACATCGGCCATCTCGTAGCAGACCGCGTGGCCGTCGGTGCTCGGGCGCGGGAGCGACTCCTGTGCGCACACGGCGCAGATGCTCTCGTGCGTGCGCGCCGACGGCGCGCCTCCCTCGCTTGTCATCCCCCCGCCAACGCCCACGCTCGGGGGACACGCGTGCGTGTCCGCGAGGAGCGGATGGCTCGATCCCCATCCGGCGAGAGCCTGAGGGAACTCCCTGAGCGGCACGCCCTGCGTGCGCAGCCGAAGCGCCTCGCGTGTGAAGCGCACGCGCTGCGCGCACGGCCCGCAGACCCGTCTCTTTGCGCAGCCGAAGAGGTACGGATGCAGCTCGAGGTCGCGCGCCGAAAACCGCACGATTGCCGCGCCACCGCCAAACTGAGCTGCGCCGAGCGTGAGGCGCATGTGTGCGCTCGAGTTGGGCGGGAGCCGCACCCCGCAGTCGGCGACCAGAGAGTGCAGCATGCAGCCGCCCTGCGCCGCCTCCACAGCCGCCTTGTCCGCCTCCGCTCTGGCCGCTTCCTGCGCCGCTCGCTTCTGTGGACGGAGCGCCGAGTTTGCCGCGCGGCTCGCGGCGCGCTTGAGGGCGGGCGCGCAGTCATCGAGCGCATACCCTGAGCGGAAGCAGCCGCGCAGCGTGATGTGAATGCCGACAGCGCTGCCGCTGCTGCTCACGCCGCTGCTGCTCACGCCGCCGCTGCTGCCCGCGCCGCCCGCTCCGCATGCGCCGTCGCCCGTTGCCTCGTCGAGGCTCGAATCGTCATCAGGTCCCGTGCTTGACGAAGTCGAGTTTGCTTGACGAACTGGCAGATCGGGGCTCTCCTGCCACTTGCCGATGGCCATGCTCCAAGTCATCTTGAGCCCGTTGGCACCCTTGGGCGCCGCACCGGGGGGGCAATTGTGCGTCCCCGCGCCGGCGGCGCCGCCTACGACTGCGACAGCGCACCGGCCGACGAGGCCATCCGCGACATCCAACGTGCTCCTCTGCACGTCCTTGACGTCCACGTGATCGGGACGCGGGCTCGGACTCACCGAGGATGAGGAGATAGTCGATTGGCTCGACAGCACATGCAGGAGCGGGGGCTGCGCCTTTGGTACCGGTGGTATCGGCCCTGTCGGCAGCATCGCCTCCGCCTCCGCCGATGACGCTGCGGAGCCTGTGGCAGACGGATCAGTGGGACGCCGGTTGGCGAGCACTGGGGCCGTGGGCAAACGACGCGCTGATTGTGTGATCCGCCATATCTCGTCCGGGGCGAGGCGCCACACCTCGTCCTCGCCCAGCTCCATCTCGTCTCCGTCTGTGTACCGGATCACCGGGCGAGGGCCGAGCGAGGCGAGGACGCGGCCTCTGTACCACTTGTGGTTGCCGGCCGGCGAGCACCACTGCACCTCTACATGCTCGCCCACATTGGGCCTCGGTCCGCTGGCGGGCAGCGTCGTCGTCGTCGTCGTCGTCGTCGCGGAGGCCGCTGCGAAAGCAGGCGAGCCGCTCCCATTCGCGTTGCCGCTAGAAGATGCGGTGCCGTTGAGAATCAGCGTGGAAAGTGGACGGCCGTCGTCCTCATCGGACGACGAGTCGTCATCGAGCGTTAGCCCTATCTCAAACCGCGTGAGGCCAGGGAGGAGCAGCATGTCGCGAGCGAGCGTCGGAGCCTCTCGCTTCACGCGCCTACGGACCGCTCAGCAGTGGACTGAAACACGCGCGAAACCGGATTCACTTTCAAAACCATCTCCCCCCACTCTCAACATTCATTTGGGACGGGGTTCCGTCGGCACCTGAGCCTTCGAATCGACCAGCCCGACCTGATACTCAAGCATTTGCGGCCCCTTATCGTCCGAGGGCAGCACGATGCGGAAGAGCTGGTCGTTGCGCTGAAGAAAGTGGAACAGGCCCGAGAACTGCTGCTTGAGCTTCGCGAGCTGGCCGCGCGAAGCCAGGTGCCGGCCAACGTTGCGCGACGAGGCGACGCCGCCCTGCTCGAGCAGGAAGGCGCGCACGCTCTCCTGGAGCAAGGTCTCGGCCTCGTCCGCCTGCTTGAGGCTGCTCTCGCCACCACCGGCCGCTGCCGCGGGCGAGCGGTACGGCCTGGAGAGCGCCGGAGCGGCGGCGCCCGCGCCCGAGGGCGGTGGCGCCCTTGCTGCTGCCGAGGCCACAGCTGCCGCCGTGGCAAGCTGCTCAGTCCTCCCCAGCTCGCCTCGTCCTCCCCATTTGGAGGCTACCGGCGCGCTGGCAGGGGCTGCTGTGGCAGCGGCTGCGGCAGGGGCTGCTGTGGCAGCGGCTGCGGCAGGGGCTGCTGTGACAGCGGCTGCGGCAGGGGCTGCTGTGGCAGCGGCTGCGGCAGGGGCTGCTGTGGCCCCACTCGTGGAGTCAGCCAGGATGGCCGCCACGAGTCTCTCAATAAGGTCAGCCTTGCGCCCGAGCGTTGAGAGACCACGTCGGCGCAGCTCGTCGCGCAGCTTCGGCAACGTTGCGCTGCTGGGTTGGAAGGGTGCACCCATGCCCTCCTCCGTGAGGCCTGCGTCCATGTCGTCCTCGACATAGTCGCGTCTGCCGCTGCTGCCGCTGCCGCCGCTGCCGCCGCTGCCGCCGCTGCTGCCGCTGCTGCCGCTGCTGCCGCTGCTGCCGCTGCTGCCGCTGCTGCCGCTGCTGCCGCTGCTGCTGAGCGATGGCCGTTCTTGACCACTCCCGATCTTGGCGTCAATGAGCAAGCCCTCCTGCTCGTCCGCAGGCGCATCGACCAAAGAGACAAAGAACTCACCCTTCGGTTGCGGCCCACCCTCGCCGTCGGTGGCCGAGATCGCGCCGTCGCCGTCCTCGGTGAACTCACAGTGGAAGATGTCGGGGAAGGTGGCGAAGAAGGCGCGCAGCCCAAAGTGGCGCTGCTTGAGCTGCGAGAGCGTATCCTCATTGCCGATGCGCGATGCCTGCAGGAATCAGTGGCTATCAGTGGCAATCAGTGGCTATCCACGGTCACAGTGGCACTTGCCTGCAGGAAGTGTCCGTGGCCATCAGGGATCATCAGTGGCAATCAGTGGCTATCC
>Ga0209550_10004640_pt1 | contig 12993 bp, 7 predicted proteins | sample LauGreSuBDMM15SN_2_FD_187567 | JGI IMG/M metagenome (GOLD analysis project Ga0209550, IMG submission 187567) | Freshwater lake microbial communities from Lake Michigan, USA - Su13.BD.MM15.SN (SPAdes) (version 5) | ecosystem: Environmental > Aquatic > Freshwater > Lake | place: Lake Michigan, USA... | reverse complement strand
GTGTGCGGTGTGGGGTGAGGCTTTTCGCTGTTGGGGAAGGCTGTGAGAGTGTGAGTGTGACCTGTGTCTCAGCCGTGAGAAGCCTCTGCGCAACAGCCTTTGCGATGATTCGGAAAATAACAGCGAACTTCGGCATGCAAAACCAATTTCCAGGCGATGTCAAATTTGATGTCAATGTCATTTCGGACAAGCCAAGCGGTCGTGCCAAGCGGACGTGCCTCGTGCCATGCATCGTCCGCGACCTTCACAACATCCACCTTCACGGAGCCGTCGTCCGCGACCTTCACGCGTCGCCTCAGAGTTGGAGAAAGCGTAACGCACGTGAGCGCGTGTGGGTCCGAGCTGCGAGAAGGTACGATCGTCGCCGTGCCCGAATCGGTCAAGAGCGCCTACACGGTGCGCTCTACTACGCAGGAGGAGCTACACCTCTTTCGCCATGAGATTCATCCGGTCAGCACGCTGGCGAACTTTGCCCATTCGGATCATTCTTCGCGTGAACTCGTGTACGAGGCCGTTCTTGACTGGCACCCATGCCTTGCCGGGCGCACTTTTCTTCTGCTGCCCAATAAGCCACTGCAGCTCAGACTAAAGCGTCCCTTCCGCTTTGAAGTCCCTGACGTGGACTCAACCGCAGGCGGTGCTGTCGTACTCCACGTGCGGCTAGATGACGAATGTGCCCCGGCCTCATTCGCGCTGTCCATGGTCCCCGCCCCTTGGGTGACTTCACGACGGCACTGGCGGCTGGGTACGCACTGGGGCGTCGCCGAAGGCCAAGCTGCACTGCTCAAGCCTAGCTCGCCCGATGCTCCGCGGCCCCCAAGGCCCGTCGCGGAGCAGTCCCCCGACGGCAGCGTGCGCCTTCTCACGCAAGCCCATGCAGGTGGCAAGCACCTGTCGGTGGTCTCGCCACACTTGATGCTTGCCGACGAACATGTCTTCGCATTCGAGATCGTCACGTGCGCCCGCGATCGCGCGACTGGCCTGCGCGTGGGCGTGTGCTCCGAGGACGGGCGGCAGCATTGGGTGCTCCGCCTGTCCGACGGGCGGCTGTGTGATGCGAGCGGTGCGCCTCTGACCGAGGAGTTGGCGCCGCAGGAGGATCCTTTTAACGGCCGTCGAGACTTCATGCGGCTCGACAACCACTCCCCGACGATGGTCGCGTCCAGGGCGATCCGGAGCGCGAGTAGGGGTGGCGGCGCCCAAGGCGGCGCCTGTGACTCCGGCGACACCGATGGCGACGCGATCGGCTCTCACGGCTCGGCACGAACCAGTCGTCACGAGCACTCCACGGGAAAGGTCGGCAAGTCCATCGTGGGCAGCAAGGCGTACTGGGCAGAGGCACGGGCCGACGGAGAGGGGGAGGAGGGCTCGCTTGCTCAGCGCGTGCGCATTCGTGATCCGGTGATCGACCCCACACACCTCCCGTGCATGATGCAGCGCGCCAAGGTGGAGGTTCGCGTGCTGATCTCGCACCCACGCTCCCTCGTCTCCTTCCGAATCGAAGGCAACAAGGACGGACAGCCGGCCACGTGGTTCAACGCGCCGCGGGACCTGCCGCTGCCGCAAGCCCTACGCCCGTGCGTGCACCTCTACTTTCGGAACGACGCCGTTCGGCTCTGTGACCATCGCAGCCGCCGCGTCCTTAGCAACGAATCACGTGGTCGTCTGCGCCAAGCAGCGGAGGAGGCCGGGGCTCGTGCGGCGGTGGCAACTGCGACTCCGACGCCTCCACTGCCAGCGCCGCCGAGCATGGCTCAGCCCGTCACGCCGACTAGGGAACGTCACGGCGGACTCAACTCCTCGCCTCTACGAGTGCTCGAGGACCTCGAGTCGCGAGGCCCTCGTGGCGATCGCAAGGTCCCGACGCATGTGTACATCGCACCAACCTCTGAGCCCGTTCCGTCAGCTCCGTCAGTTCCGTCGGCTCCCGTTCCAGCCGCTGTGCCGCTTGGCCGACGCGCCTGGGGTGAGAAGCCGGCCGAAGGCGGCGTCGTGACCAGCGACGCTGGACGGTGGGGAGCCGAGCAAGCGTTGCTCGGGAGGGAGGGGCAGAGGGACCCTGACGTTGAGAAGGCTCGTCACGCCGACAATGAGCTGCCGCCGCTGACAGAGGAGCTCCGGGGACAACTTCTCGCAGAGCCGCCGCCTCTGCCGTTAGGACGGCCGCACCCTCCGAACTCGTTCGTATCGCATGTGACGGTGCAGGCAACCGCCTCATCGTTCGCCGCTGACGACTCTTTCGCATCCGGCGCCGCCATCGAGGAGCAGGCGAGAGGATTCACAGCTGCACACCCGTGGATCTACGAAGTGGACGAGTCATTCGAGCCTGTGCCCGAGTCGTCCTCCTCCTTCGGATCTGGGAAGCAGGGTCGAGGCGCCGTGGTGAGCACATGCATGCTCGAGCCGTCGTCTCTGCACGGGTCGTCGCCACGCGCGATCGCCGCGGCGCAACATTCACGGCTACTGCAAGGGGCAGCACCAGTGCACTCCTCGTCCACCACGCGCTCCTCCACGCGCTCGCCCTCGCCCTCGTATCTGCGTCCCACGGCCGTGAGCTCGTCGAAGCTCGCCCGCACCGGTGCCGCCGAGGTCTCGCCGCGGGACACGCACCCCGACCTCCTCTTCCCGCGCCAGCTCGCTCGCTCGAGTGGCTCCCCCCCTCCCCACAGGCACCCAGGCCGGTGGAGCGACACCAGCAGGGAATGTGTGCCGAGCGTCGACAAGTACATCGCCGTCTCGACGCCGGTCGCGAAGAGCGTGCGCGCAGTGCCTAGGGAGGCGAAGGATCTCCTACGGCACGGGCTGGCCGCGTCGCTGAAGGACATGGCCGACCTCTTCCGTGCCTGGGACTCGGACGGGAGCGGCGAAATCAGCTTCACGGAGTTTCGTCTCGCGCTCGCGCAGCTCGGCCTGTTCGCGCGTCTCGCCAATTTTGGGCACAGCCAGGCGGTGGCGGAGGCGGCGGCGGACGCTCTCTTCGGCGAGTACGACGGCGACGGCTCCGGCCTCGTGAGCTGCGAAGAGTTCCTGCGGTACGCGTTGCGCGATGCGCTTCGGCAGTCGCTCACGCGCGTCATCGATCTGTTCCGCCAATTTGATACGGACAAGAGCGGCAAGATCGAGCGTGCCGAGTTCGGAAAGGTGCTTCACGCGTCGGGCGTGGTTGCGCCTGAGGATGTGGTCGAGCGGCTCTTTGCCCAGATGGACCTCGATGGCTCCGGGTCCATTGAACCTAAGGAATTGCACCGTGTGCTGCGGGCCGAGGATGTCAAGCTGGACAAGGTCATGTACCCGGGACACCGCGGCGTCATAGAGCTCGAGCCGAAGAATAGGCATGGGCTGCGCCACACGCGAGATGGGGCGCGCCGTACGACAGCGCGACCGAGCTCCCTCGTCGCCGCCCGCTGCGACATCGATCGGGGCCTACCAGCCAGCGCCACCCACTCGCCGCCTCTCGATCGCCCGATCGGTGACTATTATTTTACCGGCACGCGACCTAACCGGAGCCTCGTCTTCTATGATACGGCGTCGGGGGTGGCCACGGCGTCGGGGGTGGCCACGGCGTCGGGGGTGGCCACGGCGTCGCGGGTGGCCACGGCGTCGCGGCTCGAGCTGCGGCCCGAAGGCGTCCTAGTGGGGACCGCGGACTCCACAGCTGGCTCCACTTGTCGACCCATTCGGGCTCTCAGCAAAGAGCGGCCGAGGTCGGCCCCGCGGCCCGAACGGCTGCGTGCGGGTTCACCTCGTCCTGACACGCGCCTTGAACGGCTGCGACGTTGCTCACCTCGCCGGGTGCGCTTCGAGGACACCCAGACCCAGCGCAGGAGATGGGCTCATGAGGAGGGGCTCACAGCTGGGCAAGCACGAGCAGCGACCCAGGAGGTGCTGAGCACGATGTCTGTGGAACAAATGGACGAGATCAGACGCGCGGAAGCGCTTGCGGTGAGAAGAGCGTCCGCCTCGGATCGATGGGAAACGGAAACGGCCACGCGGATAACTGCGAGCGGCTACTGGGCGAACGGCTTCGGGTGAGGGTACATTTCTGTATTGATGTCCGGCTCCCCCGGTGTTTTCCAACCGGGAATCCAAAAGTAAAATTTGTATTAAATTCTGTTCACAGCACGAAGAACAGTCCATACTTTCAGTACAGTAATGGTGGCTTACCCTTTGCAATGCTTGCTGTTGCCCGTTATCATCGCCTCCGGCGCGCCAGCTGGCAGCCCTCACGATCACCATCACCATTTGCACACACTGCCGACGCCGCTACCACGCCACGCCTTCGATCCCAGTGCGGCGGTGCAGCCATTTGGGCTCTCAGAGATTCGGCTCTTGCCCAATTCGGCTTTCGCTGAAGCGCAGGATCTGAATACAGAATACTTGCGCCAGCTCGATATTGACCGGCTTCTCCATTCCTTCCGTACCCAAGCTGGCCTCGCCAATCCAGCCCCGCCATATGGCGGCTGGGAATCTCCATCCTACCAGTGGGGCCTGGTCAACGGCCACTTTGTAGGTCACTACTTGAGCGCACTCGCCTTCGCCACCGCCGTCGGCAACGAGGATTTGCGTAGGAAGGGCACGCAGCTGGTGGCTGGCCTCGCGGCATGCCAGGACGCCATCGCAAAGGCCAACCCGGACAGGGTGGGCTGGCTCTCGGCGTACCCGATCGATCATATTGAGCGGCTAGAGGCCCACAATCTCACGCAAGTGTGGGCGCCGTACTACACGCTGCATAAGATCATGGCCGGGCTGTACGACCACCACATGCTCACGGCCAAGCCGAGCGAGCCGGGCAATGATCAGGCACTCGCAGTCCTCGTGCAGATGGCCAACTACATCTCATCGCGCATCACCAAACTGATCGCCGCGAAGGGCGCCGCTTGGTGGCAATGGTGCCTCGATGTCGAGTTCGGCGGCATGAACGAGCTCGCGTACAACTTGTTCTCCCTCACCAAAGATCCGCGCCACGCGCAGCTCGCCGCCCTCTTCAGCCCGGACAACTTCCTCAACCCACTCGCAGACGGCACCCAAGATCCCCTCGATGGACTGCATGCAAACCAGCACCTGCCCATCATCGTCGGTGCGGCGCGGGGCTTCGAAGTGATGGGCAACAAGACCCTCGGCACGATCACGCACAACTTTGGCTGCCTTCTGAGCTCACGCTACGAGTACAGCACCGGCGGCTCAAGTGACAACGAGTACTGGGGAAACCCTCGAGAGCTCGGCACCTCGATCCACACGGACTTCGACAGCGTCACGCACGCGCCGATGAACTCGGATGGCTATCATACGCAAGAGACGTGCACGACGTACAACTCGCTCAAGATCTCGCGCTACCTGTTCACATGGGCGCCGACGGCCGCGCTCGCCGATGCGTTCGAGGCGAAGCTCCTCAACGGCATCCTTGGCGTCCAGCAGCCTGGCGTGGTTGGATCCCTGTCGTACATGACGCCACTCGGGAGGGGCGTGAACCGCAATCGCTGGGACTGGTATGGCTTCGGCAACGCAAACAGCTCCTTTTGGTGCTGCTACGGCACCACCGTCGAGCAGTTTGCGAAGCTCGGCGACTCCATCTACTTCACTGAGGGCATTGAGCAACTGTGGGTGGCACAATACATACCCTCGACCCTCTCGTGGGCAGCCAAGGGATTGAGTGTCGTGATGACGTCGAGCCTCGCTATGGCCCTGCCCACCCAACGCGGCGCGCGTGCTGAGCCCTACACGGCCACGCTGACCGTCAACATCACGCTCTCCTCGTTCCTCTCTCGTGAGCCCGGCCCTCTGCCTGCTCTCGACCTGCGCGTACGTGTACCCGGCTGGGCCGCGAGGGAGAGCGCCGTGCGTGTCCGACGCCGCAACTCGAGCATGAGTGAGCACACGCCAGCCAATGGCACCTTCTTTGCTGTCCCCACTCCCGAATCGGGTTGGCTCGTTGGCGACGTCGTCGAGCTCACCCTCGGCATGGTGCCACGCCTCACCCCCATCAATGATGTGCGGCCCGAGTTCGCGTCAGTTTCGTCCATCATGCTCGGGCCACTTGTGCTCACGGGCATCACGAACGAGACGGACGAGCTCCGCGCAGATCCCGCGCGAGTGGCCGAATGGGTGGCGCCGGAAAAGATCCAGCGGACACGCTGTGCCGGCCGCGCACACTGGAAAATTTGGGACGGGGAGCGCTGTGGCGATGCCCAAGAGGACGCGACCACCGATGGCATGCAGCTGGTCGCCCACGGCAAGAATCGTAACTACACGTTGCTTCCACTGGCACGCGTCGCTCTCCTGAATTACACGGCGTACTTCAATGTGACGAAACCTGTATGAGTTCGGCCGACTGTGTGACTGTGATCTTGTCGTGTGGCATAATTTCCTTAATTTGGTCCGCAGGTCATGTCGGCACCACGGTAGTGCCAGTGGTAGGGGGCGCACGAAGCCCACGGGCACGCGCGACCGGCCACGGCCGCGGCGGCGGGTGTGGTACCTCGCCTACTCGACTGTATTAACGACTCCAAATAAACCGCACCGCGGCGCGGCGCGTACAGTCTACATGTGTACGCCTTCTAGTTACTAGCAAGCGAAGTAAGTGAGTGCTTTGCTCATTTACCGCGCAAAATTGTGTGTAAGTTTGCGTCACGGCTCTTGATGCTCTTGCGGTTGCGCTTGGCCTTCGCCTTGCCCGTCAACATCTGCTTCGACCATCGCGCCGCGTACTCCGCGAGTGTGACCTTCTCCAGCTCCAACCGCCGCTTCTCGAATGCGTTAGCCTCCTCTTGTAGCCTCTCGAGTACTGGCGCTCCTGCCGCTCGGTGCGAGCAAGGCGAGGTCTGCAGAATCTCTGCAGAACGTGCGCTGAGCGCGGGTGCGGGCCCCGCTGGCGCCGCAACAGCCTCTGCCACAAACCTCTCGGGCAGTCCGAGCGACGCGCGAAACTCTTGGAGGCAGCTTGCGTGTGCGAGCGCATTGGAAAACGTGGTGCCTCCTGGTAGGCGTGCTTTGTGCTCCTCGGCAGCGTCGGCGGTGAAGGCGGCGTCGTCGCTGGCCGCAGAGGTTCGACGCCATGCGTTCAGTCTCGCGTCTCCGAAGGGCTCGAGACCATGCTGCTCCTTGGAGCCCTGCGGCAGTGGGTCGGTCATGCCGAGCACGAGGATACCGCCGGGCGCGAGCCGTTGGACAATCTTGCCGAGCGCGACGCTCGCGTCCGCCCCGTTGCTGTAGAGAAAGATCGAGTAGCGGCAAAGGACGAGATCAAACTGGGATGGCGCCGCGCCGGCACCGCGACAAACGTGCTCCGCCACGGCCGTCGTGTCCTCCACACCGAATGAGCAGCTGGCTCGGCCGCCATCGGAGAGTGTGAAACGCTTCGGCAGCAGCCCACCATCGAAGGAACCAGGGTCCGCAGTCGAAGGGGAAATACAAGAATTCGGCATCGGCTGGTAGCGCCGGCCAGCCATAAATGGCTTTGCACAGCTTTTCGGTATAGTCGGCGCCCACTCCGGATTCATCGCGACCTCGTGGAAGAATGCGTCGCGCAGCTCGATGGGCACGTTGGCGAGAGCGGCCTCGCTCCACTCGTACCGGAGGTCCTGCACGGTTTTCACGATCGTAGCGTCGCGGTCGGTGCCATAGCCGACGAATTCGGGCGCATGCTCGCCAAAGGACGGCGCGACCCACTTCTGGTAGACCATGCGCGCCGTGAAGAGCTCCTCGCCGCTCGAACAACCGCAGCTCCAGACGCGTAGGCGTGCGGCCGAAGAAGCGGACGTGTCATTCTGGCGGAGGGTGGACCTTGCTGCTGCGAAGAGCGCCCGGTTAGCAATCAGACCATCCCACAGACCCGCCCCATCTCGGAAGAAGGCAGTGTTGTGGATCCATGCCCGCTGCGTGATGTTGAACGTCGAGCTGCCCGTCGGAGAGACGTACCTTCGCACAGCGCTCGACGACACCGGTCGCGTCGTCGCCGGTTGCGGAGTGGCTATTGACGCTGCTGTCCCTTTCAAGATACCGCCCTGCACTTCTGGCAGCAGCGTCGGTGCGCGTGATGGCTGCGACTGCAGCAGCTGTAGCCTCTGCTTTGGCTTCGGCGGCGAGGCCGGCGTCTTCGTTTTGGCAGACGACGACGAATTGGGCGGTGAGCTGATGGATAGGTCCAGCATGGCCTCCTGCCTCGCGCAACGCGTCGGACCAACAGAGTCCCAAATATGGACGTTTGAACTCGGTGAAACAGATCCTCAATTTCGAAACCAAACACACACTCTCCACCAAGGGACACCAAACAGAAATCCACTGTTGCAGGGTCCTATTTGTGCGCGTAAACGTATGTAGGGGAGTGATTGGAGCGAGCCGGACATCGCGGTAAGTGCGAATAGCGATGACTTCGCGAAAACGATTTTGGCCTCAGGAGACAGACACCTCGGAGGCATGAGCGCCCTTTCCATCGAGGTTCCTTCCACCGCAAACGCGGATGAACACGGGGCTTCCATGGCGTCGCCCAGCAAACCGAGCAAGGTCTACCGGGCCGACTACGGCCGGCTTTTGCAGGAGCAGGTTAACCATGAGAAGGGTGACGCCGAGCGTGCTGAGAAGCAGATAATGCAAATGAGGCTGGATGAGCTGCGTGAGTCCTTCAAGGAGCGCGGCCGCACGCTGCGCAATGAACGGCAGCGCGGCCAGGAGTTGATCAAGTCGAAGATTGACGAGTGCCGTCAGCAAGCCAAGGAATCTGGCGAAAACGTGCGTATGCAGCGGGAGGTCTTTCGTGCAAAGCGGCAGAGCATGAGCCAGACATGGAAGAATCACGGTAATACGCTCTCCAAAGAACATGCAGATCTCAAGGCAAAGATGCGCGCCGCCACAGAAGCTCGTCTCGCAGAGGCGAGGGCAAGTGGCAGCGAGTTCAAGAGTGAGCTCAAGGAGCTGGTGAAAAACACCGACGACTCGCACTATCACTACAAATGCGACCTCGCCGGCCGCGTTAAGGCGGCGACGTCGAAGCACGTGACGCGTGCATCAAAGCAAGACTTCCTCATGGACACATGGGACAAGGCGGACCTGCTGCGGGAGCAGATGACAAGGCTGCGGCAGCAGCGCTTGCGACAGGAGCAAGAGTACCTTGCTTACGCGATGATGACCAAGGAGGACATGCGAAAGAAAAATCACGAGGCAGCTGACAAGCTGGAGGCCGACCTGCGCGAGCGCTCGATAAATCTTCGTAGGGAAGAGAAAGAAATGAAGGACGCAGTCGCAGCAGCGAAAAAGAACTTCTTTGATGCAAAGAAGGCGCTACGCGAGCAAACCGAGACCAACAAGCTCGTGCCTGACGCAGAGCTCACCGATGACGGGGAATCCCTTCGCGAATCGATTAGCTCGGCCTTTTCGCGCTTCTTTGGATATCGGCGGCGCGGCATAGGGACATCTCCGGTTGCAATATAAGCGATGCGATCAGACGGGAGGACGCGAAACAACTTGATGGCGCGAGTGCGCCCAACCGCCCATGCACCACCGGCACCACCGTATGCGTATCCGCATCCCGCCCCGCGCCGCCGCGGGCACCCGCGCACGTTCCGCGATCCCGTCGTAGTACATGCATACTGCACGCGCGCGGTAATTTCAACCCGTCACGATCCGTTTAATGATTTAATGATTTAATGATAATTTAATGAGTACAAATCGGATCGGGGGTTCGGGGCCGATCGGGCATCCGGGCACGCGGACGCGCGTTTCGCCGTTTGCGCGCTTTCGTTTTTGCGGCGCCCCGCGAGGCCAATATGCGCTTGTACACGGACCATTTCGCTTTCGAGAGCGGGTCACACCGCGGTTGAGAGCGGCCGGGTTTCGCGCCAGGGGCCAGGAATCACAACCATCCGCGGCGCGAAACGTCATTACAAAATCTGCAGCGTCCAGATGTCGGCAGAACGCGCACATGACCATCGGAGACCACGCCACGCACGCGATCCCCGGCGTTTGCGCAACTTCACATGCGGGAATCGAATACGTGAAGTTATGTACGAACGAAACCTTACAAACCGCACTACTGTCCGTCTGAATCCGCCCCCGGACGACCGTGGGAAGGTGGATGACTCCCCCCGCAGCCGATCGACCCGAGCCGCTCCGGAGCACACCCACAGCGTACAGGCTACTAAACTCCGTCGGTGGCAGTACCGGTACATGTGGTACGGGCCACCATACCACCTGTTCACATGCCCAATAGATTGCACATCCCTCATCCGATCTTGAAGTGGCTCATGCGAGAGAGGAATGGGGAGCTGACAGGAGCGATACCGTACTGCTAACAGTCCATCTCAATTTCTCCCCCCCTGGTGCTCAGGGGGCCACTTCATGCATGGTGAGCCACACGGTGCATCACGTTTCTGATCTCACATCGGTCCAAAAAGAAGCGCAAAGTCGCCACTGCGCGGCCCACTTCACCGCCAATAGTGCCATGCTCGTCTTGCAGCGGCAGTGGCTTTCTCCGTCGGCTGCCGATTCCAAATGCGCATCGATACGCTTGCACGGTCAAAAGTGTCAACATTGGCCTCAGAGGCGCTGTGCTCAGATCTTACAGATCCGCAGTAGTTTGGTCTATGAAGCACTGGTCGAAGACAACTGACCCTCCGGAGTCAGGTCCTTGGTCGACTCAGCCTTCTTGCGCTCGATGTAATTCAAGCTCGGCAGCTTCGGCATCCCGGGGGGGGTTAACAGCTTGGTAGCGGGGATGTCGCTCGCCAAAGGGGCCGACTTGGCCACTGGCGGCTCACGAGGTGGCAGAGGCTGCCCGGGTGGTGGTGGGCGCAGGACCCTCAAAGTGATGACGCCCGTCATCTGCTTGAGCCGCGTTGAGGTCTCAGAGTGGCCGACGGCATTCCATTCGTTGACCGAGAGCACCTGGTCGCCCACGAGCAGCTTGCCGTACGCGAGGCCGTTGCTTGCGACATCATCGAGGAAGGGGTGTCCTTCGCCAGAGAGGGTGACACCTAGCTTCGCGTCCTTGTCAGGCTTCTCGAGCACGACCTCCAGCCCGAAGACGGGATCCCATTTTCCGATCCCCTGACGGTAAGTGGGATAATTGAGGACCCATGCCGGCGTAGACGGCGGCACCGCGGCGGCCGCCAGGGGCGGCGCCGCAGGCTTCTCCGGCGGGGGTGCGTTCTCGACTTCGCCGTAAAAGTGGAACGGGCCGGCGAATGCGGGCGGCTGCTTGGGATAGACCACCGCCAGGCGCATCATCGGCAGGTACAGGATGCCGGCGATCGAGAGAGACCAGTGGAAATACCACAGGGAGCCCATGCGCGCGCCGCTCACGCCACCAAAGATGTAACAGAAGCAATTGCTGAACAGAATGAGGGAATCGCGCTTCTCAGCCGGCGTCAAGCCGACGGTGAGCCCGTTGTACATGGCGATACCCAGCTTTTGGATGTTGTTCGAGAGGAACGTCACGTCGTTCTTGATGACATCGGCCTTCAACGAGATGATGTTCGTCATGCCAAGGGCGAAGGGCACGAGCGTCGACGCGAGCGACGACCAGATGTTGTACTGTGGCGGACCCATGACGTCGTTGTACTCACGCATCCGGTCTCCATCGGGACTGTTGAAGGTTTGATGGTAATCGATGCCGTCGACCAAGATGAAGATGCCGCACATGAAGATGATGATCGCTGGGTCAGCGATGCTGCCCAACCTCGGCAGCATGTGGAGCCCCAGCATGACGCCGCACATGAAGTTAGTGATGCACAAAAAGTAGATGCCGACCCAAGTCCAGTTATTCTCCTGCGCCGCCATGCCCATCTGCACGACGTTGCCGGTCATCATGCCACCATACGTGTCGAAACGCACCTTGGTGTTGCTGACAACGTAGCCCGAGACGAAACTGACAAGTCCAGCCACGAGGAAATCGCGATTCGCGTGGAACACCGACTGTCTGGCCGGCATGAATGTCGACAAATGCGAGTCGTTTCGGAGGACGACCGTCCAGAGTCGGGGACCGGCTTTGTTTTCGTTTCAGATCAAAAGTTTTCCCACAGACCTGCTGTTTTTCGCAAACGTGGACGTCGGAAAGCTCGCTCGCTCGAACACTTGACTGCAACAACCCTCCCACCCACGTCGATCGCCGTAGCGTTCCCAGATACAAACAGCCCTCTCTGACGCGACGGACCTGACAAAGCTGAGATTCGCCCTCTCTTCCCCCTCTCTTTCTTCAGTCCGCGAAAATGGTTGGATCCTTCGTCTTCAGATAGCCCTGCACCGACTTGACGAGCTCGCTCATGTCGGCCTGCTTGCCCTTGATGGCGCCGAAGACCTCCTCCTCCGAAGGGCCAAGCTTCGCGACGAACGCGTCGCGGTATGGAGCCGCCTTGACACCCACGCTGAACGTGGTGCGGATCATCATGCCGTGGTGCGGCTTGAGGCTCACCTCGTAGCCCGCTAGCACACAGTCGCTCAGCTTCTTGCCCGGATTCGCGATAAGCTCTTCGAGCATTTTGATAATGAAGTTGAGTGCACGTGCGAGCCACAGCAGCGCACACGAAACCGTCTTGCCGTCACCCGCGATCTTCTTGAGCGCCGCCGCGTCCTTGCCCGCGCACTCGGCGTCGATGAGCGACTTGAGCGTGCTGCCAGGGTTGGCGTTCGCCGCTTTGAGCAACGTGTTAGCGTTGCCACTCATGTCGGCGCTCGCCATGCCCATGCCCGTGATCAGGTCGAAGACCGAGATGAGGGCAAGCGAAGCCTCCGCAAATTGCTTCGCGTCGGCCTCCTCCTTCTTGCCGAGCGACGGCTCGAATTTCTCGAGCACCTTCGAATCCTGAAGCCAGCCTGGCATGACGCGCGCGGCACGAAGTCGGCACAAGGGGGGCGGAACGCAGTCGTAAGTTTCGATGGTAGCATTCCTACGAAAATGCGGCGTAATCGACGGGACATGAGGGCCGGCGTCGGGAACACATTGTTCGACTGGATGGGCATGCGTGCGTGCTCACAAGCCGACCACCGTGGAGTCCTCTCTGAATC
>Ga0209550_10004639_pt1 | contig 12997 bp, 4 predicted proteins | sample LauGreSuBDMM15SN_2_FD_187567 | JGI IMG/M metagenome (GOLD analysis project Ga0209550, IMG submission 187567) | Freshwater lake microbial communities from Lake Michigan, USA - Su13.BD.MM15.SN (SPAdes) (version 5) | ecosystem: Environmental > Aquatic > Freshwater > Lake | place: Lake Michigan, USA... | reverse complement strand
GGTTCCTATGCTGCAAGTCGAGCGAGAGAGTCGAGCGACGGGCCGAAACACAGACGCTCACCAAAAACCGCCGTCGATTCGTCAGTCGCCAAAAAAAGGTCATCATTCGGTCATCCGTTTGTAATAGTCTATTTTGGGAGGACTTCGTTGTGCAAGACAGATGGTTGGGTTGGTTTCCGCGGAGCGCGGTTCGTCTGTGTGATTTCCGTGTTCGCCGTGAGTCTGCAGTCATTCTCGACTTTCGTATTCGTTTGCACGTCAATTGTTGCAGCTTGCACGTTACTGAATTCATAAGCAGCCGGGGAGAAAAAGGCAGCCCACTGCAATTTCGTAACCGACGGCGCAGCCACCATTCGCAGCACAACCCGCTGCGCATCAGACCGAGACGAGACGCGAATGGCACACCACCTCCTCACCCATCGTTGCCACGTTGCGCCGCGCATGCTGACGGCTGCGCTGCTACCGGTACACAGTCTGCGTCGCTCCGCCCCCACTGGATCACCCACCGTCCAACTGCGCACCCTGCGTCTCACTTGCCGCGCAGGACCGCGGAGGAGGCCTCGCCTTCCACGTGACCCGTACGCTTGGAGCGTCGGACGGGGGTCACGCGCACACCACCCTCGGTGCCCTGCACCACCTCGATGCGGTACGCCGACTCGCTACCGTAGGCAAGCAAACCGCCTGTGCCTGGGCTCAAGAACGGCGGCGGCGTCGGCGGGCGTGCGCCCTTAGATTTGGGCTTACGTGTGCTGCCCGCAGCCACGGGCGGGCTCAGCAGTGCCTCACCAATGGTGGCCACCTCGGGGTTGACAGCGGCGGCCGTGGTCTGCACTTGCACGGTGTGCTCGGCGGCGAGCACGGCGGCGAGCGCGGCACGTCCAGCTGGGCGCAGCGGGTTGTACAGGATCGACAGCGCGAGCAGAGCGAGCGACAAAACGGCGATAGCCAGCGCGTGCATGCCGCGCGCGAACGGCGCGCCCTTCACACTCGCTTCGTTCACACTCGCATCGGGCTCGGGCGGCGAAGGCATCAACAGCTCGGCAGCCGCGCCGGTGTGCCAGCCGAAAGGGAGCAGAGCGAGGTGCGCGGGAGTGGGCTGCCAAGCGTCGTCCCGGGCAGCATCAACCTTGGGGAACACTTTTGGCGTCGGCGCGTGTACGGGGTACGGCAGCCGCAAGCCAGTCAGGCTGTACGGACCGTGCGCCGCCGCCTCGGCAACCGAGCACGCGGCCATCGAGCAAGCGAGATCGAGGTAATGGGCGTCGTGTTGGGCATGGAAGAAGGCTGGGGGAGCGTGCAGGCGCACGCTGATGGGCAACGTGATCTCGGGCTGGGAGGGCTGTGCTACGAGGGCGGTAGAGCCCGTCCATGCCGGCGATTTGGGCGTGCGTTTTGGGCGCGATTTGGGCGCGGGGGTGAGGGAAGTGAAGTCGATGCATGCCAGTGCGAAGACGGCTTGGGTCGGCACGTGCTCACCACGACGCTCTGTTGTGACGCGTTCGATGTCAACCGCGCTCACCACGACGCGCTCGATGTCAACCGCGCTCAGCGGCAGCGTCGTGGTGGGCAACGGTTCGGTCGGCCGCGGTTCGGTCGGCCGCGACATGTGCAGAGACACCAGCCCACCAACGGTGGCGACGAGCGCGAGCGTCAGCGCCAGTGCTGCCACCGAGCGCCCAGCGGAGTATGTCGAGGGCTTGCTCAGAACGGCGTTCGGGGTCAACTTTGGGGAAACCGTCGATGCCGCCGCCTCCTTGATAGAGGTGAGCGCGGTAGTGAGCGCGGGCGGGCGCACGGGTAGCGGTGTGTTGCGGAGGGTCACCTCTGCCGTGCGCAGCCACTGCGGTGTCTCGGGGGACGCGAGCCCACCCTCGAGCCCACCCTCATCCGCGGCCGCCGCGCTTTTGGTGCATGAAGTTGGTGCTGGCGAGGGCAGCTCCTGCACCTGCTCCTGCTCCTGCTGTGGCGGCGGCTGCTCCTGCTGCCGCGACGGCGGGCGGTTCATGCGCGGCGCCGTCGAGGGCGGCGCTGACGGGCGCAGCATCGGCGGTGCCGTCTCGCGTCGCCGCTGCTTTTGTGCCTCGTAGTCGTCCAGAGAGAATTGACGAGACCTTAGCGGGCGCGGCGGCTCGACAGGCGCAGCCTCCACCATGTTGCCGGAGAGCTGCTCCTCGTCCTCCTCCTCCTCCGCGTCTGCACCCCCCTTGTCCTCCTCGGTGTGCATCTCCGCGCACGCCGCGCTCATCGTCGCGCTCATCGCGCGGGCCGCCGCAAGGGCAGCCATCGCCCGCTTGGCCGCGGCCCGTGCCACCAACGTCTCCGGCGCCACCGGGCTTGCCCCTGGTGGGATCGACGCGGCAGGGACCGCCTCAATCAGCTCGGACGCCGTCGTGGGCACCGCATCGACCAGCTCGGGCGCCGGCGTGGGCATCGACGCGAGATGCATGTCGCTCGAGCTCGCGAAGATCTCGTCATCATCGAGATGCATCTCGCTCGAGCTCGCGAAGATCTCGTCATCATCGAGACCGTCACCATCGAGTCTGTCGTCATCGAGTCCGTCACCATCGAGCTGCAGCGAGGACGGCACCCACGCGCCTTCGGCTGCCTCGGGCTCAGCGGCGGCCTCGAGTTCCGTGTCCTCCTCTACCAGGCCTAGCTCGAACGCCTCGGGCTCAGCGGCGGCCTCGAGCTCGAGTTCCGTGTCCTCGTCCTCCAGGCATAGCTCGAACGCCTCCGCCTCAGCGGCGGCCTCGGCAACTTCCGAGTTTGGCGCCTCTGCAGCAGCGTCGACTTCGACCTCGAGTTCCGTGTCCTCCTCCTCGGCGACCGACGTGTCCGACTCGGGGCTGAAGATGTTGGGCACGACCGGCGCAGCCGTTGGCATCGCGTCACTCACCCGTGGACTCTCGAGCCGCTTCAGGCCGGCGGAAAGCGCCTCCTCGAGGACATCGGCGCTCGCCAGCGCCGACTTCGCCATTCCCTTGCCTGGTGGAGTCAGCGAGAAGTAGACATTCTCGGTGCCCTTGGCGTCCGACGGGCGCCGTGAGCCCAACGTCTGCAGAGGCATCCGACGCGATGGCGAAGGGGGCAAGAAAGCCTCAGCCGCGGCGTCAGGGGACCTGTGGAATTCGTCGGGCGCAGGCGAGGAGAATGGAGACGGGCTAGTCTCCTCGAGCGACGATAGGAGGGCATCCAGCGACGGCACAGCCGTCGAAAAGGCACGCCGTCTCTCTTCTTCGATACATTGCGAGGAGGGTGAGAGAGCCTCGCGTGCAGCGGCCGAGGCAATGCCGTCGCGCTCGGGTGCGTAAGCAGGAGAGAGGCCGATCTCATGAGATTTTGCAAACTTACGCGAAGGAGGTGTCTTCGCGCGGACGGTCACTTTGGCATCCGCGCCGAACGGAGCCGCCGGACGAGGAGAGCAGGCGGGCTTACCTCCGCTGGTGATCGGGTCCTTGCCGACGAGAGCGCGAGAGGCGGCCGTCGGCTGCATAAAGCGTGGCGTCGTAGATATCGGTATCGCCAGATTCGGTGAAATGCCGATGAATGGCTTTTCTTGGCGGTGCGCCTTGCGCGAGGGCGGCGTGCTGAGGAATTCCGCCATTTCGATTTGAATTTCTGGATTTCTGCCACAGGTCTACTGTGGGGAAAAGCACGCGAGGGGAATAACCGCCTCTCGCCTTGCACAAATGAAGGGGGCATGAGCGCCTGCTCTTTGCTCGTTTCTCTGAACTCCGCGTAACCGTTACTGTAAAACTCCCGATGCATCGACCTGTGCGCTGCGCTACCGCGCTACCGTACACGAATACGAAGAACCGCAACCGGAACCAAGAACCGCTTCGCAGCGATACGCGTCGCTCCTACCGCTTTGGACGGTGGAGCGACCGAGCCTCGCACGCACACGCGGCTGGGGAGGTCTCACAGGAGCGCGCGATGATCCAAAGCAAGCCGCTCCGCTTGCAGTGGAGCTGATCACGTCCCGAAGCGATGCTTGTAGAGCGCGGGCGGGAAGAGGTCCATGACGCGAAGCCAGGGCTGCTCGATGACCAGCGCCGTGTCGGGCGCGATGAAGTCGAAGAGGAGCATGCCACCGTAGCTGCGGATGACGTGGCTCTCAGGCTCGCCTGCGCCGGCGCCAGTGGAGGGATCGGCGCCCTCCTGGCGGTGGCGCTTCCTGGCCTTTACGGCCTTCATGGCGGCGCCGCCGCTCGCTGTCGCCGCCGTGGAGTGGCTCTCAGCAGCGGCGGCGGGCGGCGTCTGAGCGCCATCGTGAGCGCCAGTGTCGACACGGCAGAGCCAGCTGGGCGCGCACAGGATGGGCGCGCTCGGGTGCGACGGGTTGAAGACGATCGCGTGCGGCACCTCGCTCGAGCCCGACACGGCGCCAATCGGACGCGCGTGCTGCAGGCCCCAGGGCGTGGGCATCAGACGGTCAACGTCGAATTGCGAGACTTGCTTGTTGGCGCATGCAATCGTGAGCACCGCCGTGTTGGGCATGAAAGCGAGCGCCGTTGGCGGCGAGGGCAGCGGCGGCGCCGTCGCCGTGTAGCACAGCCCATCGATCGAGTGCACGTGCACGCGTCGGAGGGTGTCGAGGGTCGCGACCCATTGGCCATCGCTGCTCGTGGTGAGCTGCACGATCGCGGGACGTGGAGCCAAGCCGCCACCGCCGCCGCCGCCGCCGTCTCCATGGAGCGGCGGAGCGCGAAAGCTGCGTACGGTGGGCTCGGCGTCGAGGGTAACGGCCTGCAGAACCCCACACACACCGCCGAGGAGCAGCAGGCGATCGTCCGCCGAGAAGGCGCAGCAGGTCGCCTCGCGCACCTCGGCGGGCAGCACGACCCGCTCAACGCTCGGCGACGCGCCCGAGACGGCGCCTGTGGACTGTCTGCACAGGCCGAGCGCCGTTCCGAGCGCGCCCTCGCGAGCCGCCTCCTCGGGCAGCCTCACGCGGTAGAGTGCCACCTCCGAGTGACACACGACGAGCCAGCCCCCACAATCCGAGAGCGCCGCGCAATGCACGTTACGTCCCAGAAGTTTCGGCTTGAGGAGCAGGAGCTTGCGCGGCGTCGCACCCAAATCGGAGCTTCCAGGGCCGCTGCCCCCCTCGGCGCTGCCCCCCTCGAGCGCGCTTGGCGGCACGGCGCCCTCAGGCGGCAGCTGCCACACATTCACTTCGGAGCCGTTGTGCAGCAGCAGCAGCCGCGCGCGCTTTGCGATCGCGAGGCTACCTTGTCGCGGGAAGGGGAGCAACTTGAGCGGCGGCGCGCGCTCGAATTCATCGAGTGACGTGAGGCTGAGCTGGCAGTCAATGCCACCCGAAACGAGCATCGGTAGAGCCGTGGGGAGGGCGCTCGAAGTGACCGCAGAGACGTTGCCACTGCCGCCACTCGCGCTGCCGGCTGCGGCGGCAGCGGCCAGCCGGGCCGCCTTTGAACGGCGTGCAGCCTCTCTTTTGCCTCCGGCGGCGTCGCGAGGCTCGTACGTGACGAGCGCGCGCACGTCGTGCGTGTGAGGACGGCGGGAACAGGCGATCAGCCAGCCGCGGGTCGACGAGGCCGTCGGTGGCGCCGCTAGCCTCGTTACGCCCGCGCCGGCGCTCGAGCCGCCGTGCGCCGCGGCTGGCGGCATGGGCGAGAAGCAGACGACCTTTTGGTCGACGCCGGCCGCGAAGACCCGCGTCTCGTCCCGCGAAACGGCCAGCGCGAGGATGTCAGCTTGGTGCGAGCCGAAGCGCCGAAGCAAAGTACCGTGCTGCCCGTCGTAGAAGCACACGTGGCCAGTGGAGTCGCCAGTGACGACCGTCAGGTCAGAGAGCAGCGCGACAGACCAGACGAGCGGCGGTTTGCGCCGGCCTTCGGACTCGAGCACGTAGCGCGAGAGCGCCTGCCACGACGCCACGTGCCACACGCGCACCGAGCCGTCCGCCGCAGAGCACGCCAAGTGTGAACCTTGCGGTGAGAAGGCGACGCCCAGCAGCCGGCCGCCCTGCGGCGGCGTTCGATGGCGCAGAGTGGGTTCGGAATCGTCGTCGGCCATGTCGAAGACCGAGCAGCCGCCGTCCTCGCAGCCTACCGCCATCGTGCGCGATGCAACGTGAACATGCATGGTCCATGCTGCGCCTCCACCCGAGTCCCACGAGGAGACTGCAGAGAGCGTGCGCAGGTCCCACTCGGTGAGCAGACCGTGCAGCCCACACGTGAAGAGGCGACCGGCCGGATGGCGCGGTGAGCGCGCCCCCCATGCGACGCGTCGGACTGGCACATCCACAGGTCCCGCGATGCGGAACTCGCAAAAGTGCGGCTCACCTCGCTTGAGGCTCCACACCTCGATGTCTGCGTTCGCGCGCAGCACAGCGAGGCGCTGGCACGACGGGTCGACGTCGAGCGACTCGATGGCGTGCGGCACATGGTCGAGGAAGCGGCATCGATGCACGCGAGATGAGGGCATCGGGCCGATGACGTCGCCGCGTCGTTCGTGCACGCGAGTTTTGCCACGACGACGCTAGGCCGCAAATTGTCCATGGCGGTGTAGTAAGTTGTTTCTATGCACGCATGTCGCCAGCTCATTTTTGAACTTGCCAAGTTGGGGATACGAAGAACGAACGAAGCGCAGCGCAGCGCACATGAACAGCCCTGTCGCGTTCGAAGCGGCCTCAGCAGCTCCAGTCGCGTCCACGGAACCATTGGCAGCCGTTGAGTCTCAGGACCTGACCAAAACTTCAGCGCCGGCACCAACTCTCCAAGCACGCTTGGAACAGGCGGCGCGACAAAAGTCGAAGCTGCCACCGTGGGAACGGATGGAGTTGATGCTTGCGGAGTACGAGCATGTCGAGGCGTTTTCGCCCAAATTTGATGCCGGCAAGATCCATAACAAGCGCCTGCCCACTTCGTCGGCACGCTACGTTGGCAAAGTGCTAAACTCCGGCAAGGCAGCAATGGCTCAGCATCTATTACGCAAAGCCCAGGAAGCAGAGAATGTCTCAGCGCACGGCCTGCTTACGCAGCGCCTGCAGGCGCTCCGTGACGCGACTTCAGTCCAGTTGCTGACGGCGCGCGTCGTTTCATCTTTTGCGGACGAGACCGGAGGAGGGCGGAGGAGATCCGTGGACTGCTTTTCGGAGGAGAGCGTGTGGGCGGCGGTTGAGTGCGGCCACGTGGCCTTTCTGAGCGCGAGGTGGCTGTGCAAACCTGGCAGCAAGCTCGCGAAGCGAGATGCCCTGCCGCCCAATGCATTCATCGGACTCGAGGACGTCCGGACGCTCTATGAGAAGAGAGAGGCCGCTCCATTTGGCGGCGGGCGGAAGCTGCTCCCCGTTATCGCCGTGTCGCACGCACGTGCGCGCGACGATTCGGACGGCGAGCTCGATCCCTCGGGCGAGCTCTTTCGCCGCCTCGCTGCAGCCCTGCGTGAGCGCCTTCCCTTATACGAGCATCCGCGCGGCCGCAACGATGCGCGGAAGGGTTTCACAGATATGGCCATCTTCGTACCCTCGTGCTGCCTCGCCACGGGCCCCGGAGGCGACGCGACAGAGGCGGCAGAAGTAGCGAGCGCATTGCTCTTCGCGCACGCACTCACGACCGTCTACGTGCTCGCCCACGACGGCCTTGGATGCGTCCCTAGCCCGAGGACGCGCCGCGGCGCCTACCTCGAGGGCGCGACGCGGCTGCGTCCCTACCTCGAGGACGGCCGGTGTGTCTTTGAGCTGCAGCTGGCACGGCTCACCAAAACCGAGCACCTGCCGCAGCCGCAGCCGCCGCCACTCGTTCTCGACGAAAGGGGTCCTGATGCACCGCCAGTGCCAGTCTTCCAGCAGATCGCGGCGACGCTCCGGAAGAACTCAGCACGCGCGCTCGACCTTTTCCGAGGATGGGGTATGGACGGCGACGATGAGATCGCCTTGAAAGATTTCCGAAGGGCAATGTCGGCTCTCGGCCTGAATGTGCCACAAGAGGACGTCGACGCGCTTTTCATCGAATGGGATCGAGGTGACGGCGGGGCGTTGACATTTCGCGAGCTTCAAAATATCTTGCGCGCGCTGCCTGCAGGCCCCAACGATGTTCAGCCGAGATCTCGGCGAGCTGGCGAGAGCTCGGGGCTCCAAGGAGAGCTCGGGGGGATCACGCCGAAAAGGGACATTGCGCTGCCCAGCTCAGCTGGTACCGGAAAGACCGAGGCCGACGGCAAGGACGCCACGACCGAGCCCGCCTATGGCGAGCCCGCTGTTGGCGCCCCGAGCCCATGGGCGCAGATTGTGCACTTGACGCCCAAAAGCATGCCCGCCCACGCGCCATGCCTGGCAGCCGAACCGACCGCCTTCCTGGATGGCAATTCAGTGCTGAGGCGGCAGCAGCATCCGCGGCTGTGCTTCCGCGATGAACACGAACGTGATCTCCTCGAACGCCTTTACCGTCGTGTGGCCACTGATGTCCTACACGCCACTGAATCGCTCATACTCGCCGACCCTGCCTTCGATACGCCCGACGCGCCGCTCGAGGTGCCACTGCGAGATCGCGAGATGTCGCAGCCCACAGGAGACTCGCCGAGAGACGACGGTGACTGGGTAGCGACGCAACTCGCCACCCTGAGCATGCTCCTCCCATATTGCCATCGGCTGCATACGCTCAGCCTACGCGGCCGTTGGGGCGTGCGTGAGCTCCCGTCGGCAGTGGGCAAGCTTCCTACGGCGCCCCGCAAGCCGTGGGTGCCTGGAATGCCGATGCGCCGCGAGGAACAAGCGGCGTCTGTTCGCCTTCAAAACCTCGACTTGTCAGGCTGCGGCGTGCACACATTGCCCGACAATTTCGGCCGCCTGCGAGAGCTGCGTACGCTCCATCTCGACTGGTGCCTTGCGCTGCAGCGGCTCCCCGAGACGCTCGGCGAGCTGCACGCGCTGCGCGAGCTGAAGCTCACCGGCTGCGACCTCCTGCGCCACCTGCCGCAAAGCCTCGGGACGCTGCCGCTCTTGCAGAGGCTCACCGTCGACCTGTGCTCGTCGCTCGTCTCGCTGCCTGCGCGCCTCGGCTCCGTGCGCTCGCTTAGCCACCTGTCGGCCTACGGCTGCCGCTCGCTCCGCCGGCTCCCCCCGGGCCTCGAACGGCTGCCCAACTTGCAGCAACTGCGGATTGGCGGCTGCACACAGCTGGGGTTTGACGCAGCGCTCCTCGCGGAGCTCGACGAGCTCGAGAAACTGGGCATCGCGATCGAGCGACCACATCCGCTCGAACGGCCTGCGCCGCCACCCTTCTCGTACCGCACCGAGCTCGCCCGGGCCCTCGACGAGGTGCAGATTGCGCACTCGCACAAGGTGGCCGCGGCGGTCCATGCCTCCCCGGACGCCCGCCGACTCCATAAAATGAAAGACCATTTTCGACTTCGTCACGGCGTCTCCGACGTCCTCGACGAGGTTGCCGTCGTCCTCGAAAGGTCGGAAGCGGAGAAAGCGGACGCAGACGCGGATGCAGCGTGGGAGGCTGCCGCGGCCGACATCGCCATGCGTCCACACCACCGTGAGCCTTGGCCGATCGATGTCGCCCTTGCTCTCGGCACAACTATTGATGGCGCAGCGTGGGACGCAGCTGTCGGCGACGCTGTGGAACGTGAGTTGCCCTGCTTCCTGAAAGGGTCAGGCATCGGGCGGGTCGAGCTGCCCGATGGCGCCGTCTACGAGGGTCCGTGGCGCGACGGCAAGCAGCACGACAAGGGCACGTACACCTTCCCGCCGCACGACGGGCGAGTGTACACGGGCGCGTGGAAGTACGGGCGCATGCACGGCAATGGCCTCTTCCGTTTTGGGGAGAACAACCAGTACGCGGGCGAATTTGTTGATGGCATCATCGAGGGCACGGGCACGCGCTGGTACCCCGATGGATCAAGCTACGCAGGCACGTGGCGGCGCGGCAAGAGAGAAGGCCTCGGAAAGCTCACACTCGCCAGTGGCGACGTTTTTGAAGGCACGTGGCACAGCGACATGCGGCACGGCTCGGGCACATACTACTTCGCCGATGGGGCTTCCTACGACGGCGAGTGGCAACATGACGAGTACATGGACTCGAAACCCAAGGGACCGGTCTCGCACGACCGCGAGGAGAACGAATTGGACATACGCGCGAGGACTCAGGCAACCAACGACGAGCTGCGCTCGCGCATCGTGGATCGACGCGAAGCATTGCCGCTGGTGTTTCGGCGGCCCAAGACGAGGCGCTCCGTCAACTTCCTGCGCTCAGAGAACGCGGAGCTCTACGCCTACATGAGCAGGATAGACCATGAGGCCTTTGTGGGGCGCATCAGCGCGGAGCGTGATAAGTCAAGCGCCACGCTCGCCGAGCTCGAAGAGGCCAAGCGTGCTGCCGTCACCCCGCGGGCGCGTGTCGAGGAAATTCACGTTAATACACATGCGGTGGCACGCGGGCTGAAACACGTAGAGCTCCAGGCTGAGCTGAAACATGTGGAAGCGATTCACGCAGTCAGGACCCTCAGGAGCTCCGAAGCTGCCATGTCGAAAGAATGGAAGGAGCTTGAGCGGCGCGGCGCGCTCGAACTCGCCGAGAGGCGTGCGCGTGCGCGGCGCGCGCGTGCGGGTAGCGTGAGTGCGAGGTGAGCCCCGTGTGCACGCTCGGCCGAGGGTTGCTCAACATGTGCACAGGTATCAACTCCACAGGAATACTTTGCTCCCAAGCTGTCACGGACAGTGGTGTCAGATAACGTGGGTACAGTGGTGTCAGATAACGTGAAGCTGTTATCGATCCGGGCATTCGTCCGATGGTTTATCGGATCGGGTTATCGTATATTGCCGCGGACGCTCGGTTCGCTCGCCATGTAGCGTGAGCGTTCCGATAAAACTCTTGCGTATTGGGTGTTAGGAGGAGGAGCGATAGGACCTTTCCATAGGACGGGACCGTATACCCTGCCGGCGCCTGCGACGCTTTTGCCTATTCACGCTATACCACGATGTCGTACGGCGGCACGGGGTCGAGCACGGACCCGCGCGGCCGCGGACCCGGTCTTTGCCCGATCATGCGCTGGCCCATGCGCTGCTGCCGGCCCCCGGACCTAGTACGGTACGGTACGAAGTCTCTTCGTCGTCAACTTCCTCCGTGGTCGCATTCCACGTTTCTCGCCTGCCAGCCTGCGTCATCACCTCCAATGTCGCCAGCAAGATTCTCCAGCCAGATACCTACCAGATACCAACCTTAGCTTCACGGTTCACCCGATTCGCACACGGGGCGAGAGGGTGGGCAGCGGCGTGTTGCGAGGTTTAGGCTTACGAGGCGAGTTCGCGGGCCGGCGCGAAGGCGCCCGCGGCGAGAGGGTGGGCAGCTGCGTGTTCCGAGGTGACTTGGGACGCGTCTGCCGCGGAGAAGGCCTCGGGGACCTTGGTGAGTGGAGCACGACCTGCTCGTAGAGGTCCCCATTGCCGCCCATGTGTGCCTGAAGGTGTTTGACGAGCATGGTTGGCTGCTCGCTGAAGTACTCGATGTCGTCTGATGCCGACCTCGGGTGCAGGAGCACCTCGCACACCTGGTTGTTTGTGAGGAGCAGCTTGTGCAGGGCGTGCCACTTTGGCAGCTTAAGCGCCTCTGCCATGGGTGACACGAGCAAGACGGTCATATGGAGCCGAGGGACACACTGACTCAACAGCTCAGCTTCGAGTTGCTCGGCGGTCTTATCCTCCATGACGGGCAGAGATCCATCATCGAGCGCTCTTGAGCCTTCGCCCCACATTCCGCGGCTAGTACGCTCGAGAGCAGGCTCGTAAGCGCAGACGAGTTTCAGCCTCTGCTCAAATAGGACGGGAACCCTGCTAGAGGCGACCAGAGCGGCCGTTGCGCCAACGCCGGATGCAAACACGGCCACGCGGCAATAGCGCAGCTGGACATGCCTGGAGACGTACTCGAAGACTGCAAGCAGAGCCGCTGTGGCACCCTCTCCGGCTTCGTCCCAAGCGGCGCCGAAGGCATGCGCCTCGAAGGCCAAGACGCCATAGCCCTCGCTCACGAGATGCCGCTGCACAAAGTCTGAGCGTAGCACACTCGATGGGAAAAGGACTCTGCCGCCTGGCGTCGGCTGACTGAGCATTGTGGACGCGTGTGCGGCGTGCATGATGATCGCCAGCTTGCTCGAGCACCGATTCGTGCCGACGAAGACCTCAGGAGTGAACTGCCACGCGTGGATGGACCCACCTTGAAGCCTCCTATTGGACGAGATATTGGACGGGATCACGACCGGCAAGTATGGCGAGCTCACTTGCCTAACATGCTCTGGTACTTTGCGCAGCCACCATTCCGCCTCCTTTTGAGTCTTGCGTCCACACACCGGAAGGGGCTTACTGCCCCTCAACATGGCCGAGAGCTCTGTATAGTCAAGGGAGCCCGAACCGTTGCCATCCAGGTAATCGAACACTTGGGCGACTTGTTCCTGATAGTCCGACAGCCCGAGTTCCGACAGCTCGAGGATGAACTCTTTTCTTGAAATGGTTCCAGACCCATCGTCGTCCATGCTTTGGAAGAAGTCGATTACCCGCCCCTTATTGGCCTTGAGCGCCAAGCGAATCTGCTCAGGCACGGTTGCAAGGCCTTCTGGAGTGGACACATCGAGGGAGAACTGGAAGGTTGTATGCGCGGCCTTTGCGCGCATTCGGTCCTCGGTAGTATGGACCACCTTTACAAGCCCAAGAGGAGGCATTTTATCAAGTGTGGAACGTCCTCGCGAGCGGAGTTCGAGTGCCGGGAGGCCTGTCGTGTAAACACCTCTCTTTCCCCACAGCACGCTGTTTGACGCTCGGGCAATGCCGCTTCGCTTGTCTCTTCACTTGTGAATGAGAGGAGAGGTGTCACACGGCAGGTCCGAATACTGTCCGAAGCAGGTCGGGGCGACACAGTTTTGTTTCCGCCGCGTCGAGGCGTGTGTGGGGCAGTGACGGCATACAAGGCCGCGAACGCATGGGCAAGCAGTCGAGAAGCAAGGCCGGTAAACCCTCAAACGCACCACAGCCCGA
>Ga0209550_10004637_pt1 | contig 13000 bp, 9 predicted proteins | sample LauGreSuBDMM15SN_2_FD_187567 | JGI IMG/M metagenome (GOLD analysis project Ga0209550, IMG submission 187567) | Freshwater lake microbial communities from Lake Michigan, USA - Su13.BD.MM15.SN (SPAdes) (version 5) | ecosystem: Environmental > Aquatic > Freshwater > Lake | place: Lake Michigan, USA... | reverse complement strand
AACCAGTCGCCGCCAAGGCGGCCACCCCCGCGACCACGGCGAGCGCGGTAAGTGCCAGCCGCCACCGCGACGCCCGTCCGTCCCGCCACGCTAATTTAACAAGAAAATGCATCGGATTGGTTGCCCACGAAACACACGAAATGACACGAAAGGTCAGGCCACGATCCGCTCCCACTCCACCTTGGGATAGTGTCCGAAATTAACGAGCAGGCCCACTCGCAGTCCAGTTGCGTGCAGATAATTGATTACTTGTGCGCGGTGCTCGTCCACCAGAGCTGACACCGCTTTAATCTCAACCAGCACGGTGCCGAAACAAACGAAGTCCGCTCTGTAGGTCTGCTGAAGAGGCACTCCTTTGTAACTCAGGGCCAAGGACGATTGAGCTACACTAGGAATGGCTTGGAGACCAAATTCTAATTCAAGGCACTCTTGGTAGACGGCCTCCAACAGGCCGCATCCCTTCTCTTTATAGACCTCAAAGCAGGCTCCCATTACGCGATAGCATTCTTCCTTCAGGATAAGCTCATTCATAGGTTTTTTTTCGTGTCATTTCGTGTGTTTCGTGGGCCACTTTTCTGTGGCTTATCCCTCCACCGCCACCCCGCCTCGCAGCCTCAGCACGCGACTGCAGCGCTTTGCCAACTCGGCGTCGTGCGTGACCAGCACGAGCGTGGTGCTTTTTTCGCGGTTCAATTCGAAGATGAGCTCAGTCACCACCGCCGCCGTCGCGCCATCGAGATTCCCGGTCGGCTCGTCGCAAAACAGGATTCGCGGCGCGGTCACGAAGGCTCGCGCCAGCGCCACCCGCTGCTGTTCTCCGCCGGAGAGCTGCACTGGGTAGTGCGCAAGCCGCTCACCCAACCCAACCCGCGCCAGGAGGGCCCGCGCCTCCGCCTCGGCCGCGCGAGTCTCCGCACCGCTGAGGCCTCGAAGCTCCAGCGGCACCATCACGTTTTCCAACGCCGTGAGCGACGGGATGAGCTGGAAGTTTTGAAACACAAAGCCCGTGCAGGCATTGCGCACTCGCGCTCGTGCATCCTCATCGAGACCGGCCAGCGCTGCGCCAGCGAGACGAACGTTGCCCGTTGTCGGCTGATCCAGGCCCGCACAGAGGCCGAGCAGGGTCGTCTTGCCGCTGCCGCTCGGGCCGACCAAGGCAAGCGTCTCGCCCGCGCCAAGCGCAAAGCTCACCGCCTGCAACACGGTCAAGGGACCCGCTTCGGTGTGATAAGTGCGGCTCAGGTTTTCAACGGCGAGGATGGGATCGGCTTCGATTGGCATTTGGGCAGATTGATTGCGCAGGTAAGGATACACGCCACATTTCGCAATCGCCGCGCTATGAACCTTCGACCGTATCTGCTTCTCGTCGTTTTCGGTCTCACTTCCATCCTGGCCCGGGCGCAGGCCGAATCGCCGCGCACAATCCTCGTTTTGGGCGACAGCCTTACCGCAGGCTATGGTCTCGATGATCCCGCCACCCAAGCCTACCCTGCCCTGCTTCAACAAAAACTCGCCTCCCTTCCCGCCACCGCGCAGCGGCCTTGGCGGATCATCAACGCCGGACTCTCAGGCGACACCACATCGGGTGGCCTCCGTCGCATGGACTGGATCTTGCGGCAGCCAGTGGACATCTTCGTGCTCGCCCTCGGCGCCAACGACGGGTTGCGCGGCCTTCCGCTCGATCTCATACGCCGCAACCTCCTCGCCATCGTCGCCAAGGTGCAGCTCAAAAACCCCTCCGTCCACGTCGTGCTCGCGGGGATGAGGATGCCCACGAACATGGGCGACTACTCCATCGGCTACGAACGCCTCTTCTCCGAACTCGCCCGCGATCAAAACTGGACCCTCGTTCCCTTCCTCCTCGAGGGCGTCGGCGGCGTGCGTGAATTTAATCAGGCTGACGCCATCCACCCGAACTCCCCCGGCCACAAGATCATCGCTGAAAACGTCTGGGGTCGTCTGAGTTCCCTTCTGTAAGACTGGCCTGCATTTTTCGTTCCGTTTGTGTGCTTGCGACCGCACTCACCGCACAATTCTTGGCCTTCCCGGTTTTCGCTGGAAATGCCCTAGCGCCCGCCATCTCTGTGCCGCGCCCGTCGGCCAGGAAAGCGGCGACGACGATGAGCGCGCGTTTCCCGACTCGCTGGGTTTGCTGCAGCGCTGCTCCGCCTGACTCAGGCCAGGATCCGTTTGAGACTGTCGAGGTCCATGACCGCGGCGAGGCTCTCTTCTTGAATCACAGCGTTGGCCAACGCGGATTTTTCGCGTTGGAGGAGACGAATTTTTTCTTCAACCGTGCCTTGGGCGAGCAAGCGGTAAGCGATGACGGGCTTGGTCTGGCCGATGCGGTGAATGCGGTCTATCGCCTGCGCCTCGGCGGCGGGATTCCACCAGGGGTCATAGAGGATGGCGTAGCTCGCGGCGGTGAGGTTCAGGCCGAAGCCGGCGGCTTTTAGGGAAAGCAGAAACACTGTCTTGGTCGGGTCGCTTTGGAACGTATCCACTAATTCGGCACGATTCTCAGTCGCGCCGGTGAGCAGGAGGTGGCCGATGCCTGCGGCGACGAGGCGTTCGCGGATGATTTTTAACATCTCCACGAATTGGCTGAAGACGAGGACCTGGTGACCCTCCTCGGCGAGCTCCTCGACGCGCTCCATCAGGGCGTCAAGCTTCGCGCTGGGCATATCCGCGTGGTCGGGATCAATGAGCGCGGGATGGCAACAAATCTGGCGGAGGCGGAGCAGGCTCGCGAGCACGTGGAAACGCACCGCGTCGAGCGCGCTCTTGGTCTCGACTCCCAGAAGCTGGGCGCGGGCGCGTTTGAGTTCGGCGTCGTAAAGGGTGCGTTGTCCGCCTTCGAGCTCGACGATGATCTCGTCCTCGGTGCGCGGGGGCAGATCGGGCGCGGCCTGGGCCTTGGTGCGGCGGAGGAGAAAATGCCGCACGCGGCGATGGAGGCGGGCGAGAGCGGCGGGATCGGCCTCGTGGTATTGGCGGCGGAAACCGGGCTGGTCGCCGAGCAGGCCTGGCTGGGCGAAGGCGAAGAGGCTCCAGAGATCGGCGAGGCGGTTTTCGATCGGTGTGCCGGTAAGCACGAGACGGTGACGGGTGCGCAAAGATCGCGCGGTGACCGCGACCTGGCTTCCGGGGTTTTTGATGAACTGGCCCTCGTCGAGGATGACGGCATCCCACTGCTCGGCGCGGAACTGCGCGGCGTTGAGGCGGAGCTGGGTGTAGTTGGCGACGAGAATGCTCGGGCCGGAGGTGGCGGTTAGTGCGGCGGCGCCGTTGTCGGGGGTGTATGCGGTGATGGCGAGCGAAGGGGCGAAGCGCGCGGTCTCAACCAGCCAGCCGTGGGTAACGCTCTTCGGGCAGACGACGAGCGCGCGGAAGGGGCGGGCGGAGGCGGCGGCTTTGCCGCGATTTGAAATTTCAGATTTGAGATTTGAAATCTCCACCGAGAGGTGGAGCAGCCAAGCGAGGGTTTGCACGGTTTTGCCGAGGCCCATGTCGTCCGCGAGCACGCCGCCGAAGCCTTGCGCGGAGAGATGGGAGAGGAACTGAAAGCCTTCGAACTGGTAGGGACGCAGCGTTGCCTTCAGGTCGGCGGGCAAAGTGGCGGGCGGCAGGGCGGCGATGCGGGCGGCGCGGTCTTGCAGAGCGTGGACGAGCAAGGTGTCGCGCGCGGCGAGGGCCTCGGCTTCGAGCGCAAGTTGCAGGACGTGGAGACGGTGTTTGGCGGGACGACCGCCGGCGAGCACATCGTCCACCCCGAGCCCGAGGCGATCAAGCGCAGCGGCGGAGGCTGCATCGGTGGCGACTTGGGCAGAGACTTTGCGCCAGCCGTGGCGCGGAAGGTGCACCCATTTGCCACGGGATTTTAAGAGCAAGGCGATTTCGTCGGCGCTGAGGGTGGTATCGGCAATGCGAAGACCCACGGTGAGGTCGAACCAATCGTGATTGGCACCCGGGGCGGCGTCCACCGAAAGGTCGAGCTCAGCCTCGAGCGGCGCACCGAGGAGGCTGGCGAGTTCGGGCGAGAGATCAACGTCGAGGGCGGGCGGGAGATTTGAGTGCCAAGCGAGAAACTCGTCGGGAAAATTATCCGAGACCGGGCGAGACCAGGATTCGGCCCAGCCATCCCAAGTGAGGCGGAAAGAGCCGAGGCGGGCGCAGACGGCGCGAGCGTCGCCGAGATCGAATTCGAGGGCGGGCTCGCCCGGGAGACGGGGCGGCGGAGCAGCATTTTTAGCCCAAGCCCAGCCGGAGGCGCCGCCGGTCCAGTGTTGTTCGCAAACGGGCTCCTCGGAGCGGGCGGCGAGTTGCAAGTGGAAGTCGCGCTCAAGGCCATCGGGCGCGGGCGCGAGCCAGCACTTTACGTGCGGACGCAAGCGGATGAGCCGGACCTGGGAGGCGAGGCCCTTGGGCAGACGTAGGCCGGCGGCGCGCAGGCGCGGAAGGAGACGGGAGTCGGAGAGCGCTGCGACAGGGAGCCTCGCGGACGGACCAGGGGGCGGGCCACGCCAGACCCGAGAGTCAAAAAAGTAGAGCGGCTCGGGGCGCAGGGCGACGAGTTTGGCCGGCTCGGCGATACGGCCATCGGGTGCGACGAGGCGGATGGTGAGTTGCGCAGAATCAGTCGCCGATTCGATTGCCTCCGGCACGAGCGGCGAAGGCTCAATGACGAGCGGTTCACCATCGGGCATGGCGAGAGCGTGGCGGGCGGCGGTGGTGCGGAGAACGCCCTCGACCACGCTCTCAGCAAGGGCGGTGCGGGGGTTGGGTGTGTTGGTGCCCGCAATACGAAACTCGGCAGAGAGGGCGGCGCCCAATGCGGCTTCGGCTGGGGGCAGCGACTGGAAATCGGCGGGGCGGAGAGTGGCCAGCGCGACCAGCCATTTCTGCGAGGGGACTTTCCAAGGTTTTCCCGCGGTGGCACGGGTTTCGAGAAACCAGCGGCCGGTGATTTCCAGCCGCACGCGAAGACCGGCGAGCCCGGCGAGCGGATCGGGGCGGGCGGCGGCGGCCTCCTCGGGAGAAGGGAGCGCGCGGAGCCAACTGGAGAGCTCGGTCTCAAGGGCGCGCGCCTGGACGGAGGCGGCGTCATTCGCGGGCAGGGCGGCAGCGAGAGAGGTGGTGGCGGCCTCGCCGGGATCACGACCATCACGGGTGCCGCCCTCGACATCGGCGATCCAGGCAAGCCCGGTGGCGTAGGCGTGTTTGCAATTCTCGCCGACAGGGCAGGAACAACGGCAAGTCCAAGCGCCGCGAGTGTAGAAAAAAGTGAGGCCCAGGACGGTCTCGTCTTTGACCTCGGCGTTGAAGTAGTGGTCGGCGGCGGAGCGAACGGAGAGCACCGAGCCGGCCTGGAACAAGTCGCGCCCGCGCTGACGTGCAGCGGGCGCGAACTCGTCGAGGCGGAGACGGAGCGCGGCGACCGCCTCGGGCGTGCGGACGCTGCGCACGACGGTCGGACGGGGACGGGAAGTGGCCATTAAGCGGACTTAATAAACCTGCTCTTCCAGAAGAGCAAAGAGTTCGGCCTCGGTGATGCGGCGTTGGGCCATGGAGTCGCGCTCGCGAAGGGTGAAGGTGTCGCCCTCTTTCTCGATGGTGTCGAAATCGATGGTGACGCACCACGGCGTGCCGATCTCGTCTTGGCGGCGGTAGCGTTTACCGATCGCGCCGCCCTCGTCGTAAAACACGGCATAGCGACGCTGGAGTTTTTTGTGCAAGGCCTGGGCGCGGGCGACGAGCTGCTCCTTATTTTTGAGCAGCGGGAGGATCGCGACCTTGACCGGGGCGATGCGCGGGCTGAGCCGGAGGACGGTGCGCGTCTCGGTGTTGCCCTTCTCATCGGTCACCGGCTCTTCGGCGTAGCCGGCAGTGAGCACGGCGAGGAAAATGCGGTCGAGGCCGACGGCAGGCTCGATGACGTGGGGGACGAATTTCTTCTTGGTGGCCTCGTCGAAAATGGTCTGCGGCACACCCGAGGCGGCGGCGTGCTGGCCGAGGTCGTAATTGCCGCGGGCGGCGATGCCCCAAAGCTCCTGCACGCCGAAGGGGAACTTGAACATGATGTCCGTTGTGCCCTTGGAGTAGAACGCGAGCTTCTCCTTGAGGTGATCGTATTCGGAGAGGTGCGTATCTGGAAGACCGATACTCTTGAGCCAGTCCTTGCACCAGTTGATCCAGTAACGGTGCCACTTGGCCCAGTCGTCGTCCTCGTGGATGAAGAACTCCATCTCCATCTGCTCGAACTCGCGGGAACGGAAGATGAAGTTGCGCGGAGTGATCTCGTTGCGGAATGACTTTCCGGTCTGGGCGATGCCGAAGGGAAGTTTGACGCGCCCGGTGTCCACGACGTTTTTGAAGTCCACGAACATGCCTTGCGCGGTCTCCGGGCGGAGGTAGGCGACGGAGGAGGCGTCGGTCATGGCACCGACGTTCGTCTGGAACATCATGTTAAAGGCACGCGGCGGGGTGAGGTCGGGGTTGCCGGTGGCGGGGGAAGGGATCTTGGTGATCTCGTCGGCGGTGGCCTCAGTGAAGTCCTTGGGCTGGACGGGAGCGAGGGCGCCGGTAATCGCCTTTTTGCGCTTAAAAAGCTCCGCGGCGGCCTGGAGTTCCTCGGTGGTTTTTTCGGATTCGAGGGCGGAAACGTAACCGTGGGTCACGCCATCAATCACGATCGGGGCGAAGAAAAGCTGGTCGGCGCGGTAGCGGTTCTTGGAGACCTTGCAGTCAACGAGCGGGTCGGAGAAACCGGCGACATGGCCGGACGCTTCCCAGACCTTGGGGTGCATGATGATCGAGGTCTCGATGCCAACGACGTCGTCGCGACGGCGCACCATATCAGCCCACCAGCAGTCGCGGATGTTCTTCTTCAACTCGACGCCCATGGGGCCATAGTCGAAGAAGCCATTCAGACCCCCATAGATCTCGGAGGACTGGAAAACGAAGCCGCGGCGTTTCGCGAGGGAAACGAGGGCTTCCATGAGGTTTGCGGGTTCCGGGGCGGCGGCGGGCGAAGACATAAACGATCACGCTAGCGGAAGTGTCGCGCCGGGGTCAATGGTGCGGACGCGGCAGGCGTTAACAACGACCAGCGCGCGCCGCTCAGGGCCGAGCCGGAATGGCGGGATGCACGGGAATGTGAACCTCGTAGCGCTTGAGAAAGCCGGGAATGAAGGGGCTGTTCCAATAGACGGCGTAGGCGGGGCCGTCGGCGACGAGGTCGGGACGGGTGGCGAGCCAGGCGAGGGCCGCGGCGCGCGCTTCCTCAAAGTGCGAGCGCGAGTAGCCGCCGCGCCCGCCATGACTGACGACGAGCCGCTCGGGACGAGTTAAAACCACAACGCCCTCGGGGAGAGTTTTCGGCGAAGCAGGTGCCCCGGAAGTATTGTCAATCATTGATTGCCTAGTAGATTGGGGAGACCCTTCTGCACCGGTGACGACGGTGGAGGCGGTGTTATTGATAGAGGCGGTTGTAGTCGTGGGAGTGACTGGAGGCAGATCGGTCTCGGCTTTTGCGCGTTCGGTCGCGGCGATCCAGAAATACATCGCGCTGGTGTCGCCGACGTGGGCCTCCACCGGGGTCGTCATGGCGATGTCTTTTCGCTGGATGTAGCGGAAGAGTGGCCGGAAGAGGTCGCTGTTTTTCTCAAAATAATTCCCCTTGGCTTCGCTGCGCACCAGTAAGCCGGCGGGCAAGGTTTTGAGTTCAGTTACACCGGATTCGGTGGCGGGAAAGGCAGCGGAGGCGGACATGGCGGTGAAAGGGAGCAGGAAAAATGCGGTGAACACGAACAAGGCCACGAATCCGGGGCGGCCAGTGGCGGTCACGAACCGCGATTTGGGCAAGGTTGTGAAAAAGCGCATGGAGTAACCGTGGGCGTTTCGTGGAAATTAGCAAAGCCATGGGCGCGCCGGTAAGGAACCAGGCCGCCGCACTCCCAAAATCGAAACGTCTCCGTCGCTCCGCTAAGCTCGGTCCCGTTTCCACAGCGGACGATTCAAAGGGGCCAAGGTGTTGAATGTTAACAAGGGCCGACAAGGCGATGGGTCTAGCGGTCAGGGGCTCGGTTTTGACTGAATCTGCAGAACGGGGTGGGCGAATTTTAGACCTGTCCCTAGTTATGCTTCGTTACGCCCATGGTCGCGCTCTCCCCGAAAGTGCTGCGAATTACATCGAAAACCCTTAGGCTCAGAGCGCTTCGCTGGCCTCGCGGGCGGTTCGATCCCGGGGATAGGCGCGAAGGAAGGCAGTCCAGTAAAACGCGTTGATCGCGTAGGGCACGGTGACCATCCAGAGCATCAGGCTTTGCAGCCCGATCTGGTCGGCGAGGCGTCCGGCGGCGAGCGACAGCACCCCCGCGAACATGCCTTGCAGAAACGAGAACAACATCGCGAACGCCGTCGCGCGCGCAACGCCGGGCACCACGTGCGAAACCATTGGAAGAACAACGCCCGAGAAGCCAATAGAGCCGATGAGTCCGAAACTGAACAACATCACAAAGGGCAGCGGACCATGGCCCCAATCCACTTGGAAGACCAGGAAACTGCCGACCGAGAAAACCGTGAGGTAGATCTGCATCAGGATGACGCGGCCGCGCGCTTGGAAACGCCGCTCGAACCAGTCACCCAAAAAACCGCCGAGCACCGAACTGAGCATCCAGCCACCGGTAAAAGCGCCCTGAAGGTAGTTGGCGTCGGCCGTCTTCCAGCCCCGCACCTCGACGAAAAACGTCACCATGAAGGACATCATGACGATGCTGGTGATAAAGATGACGCTGCCGGCGAGCAGTCGGAAGGTGGGTATTTTCCAAAGCGCCAGGCAATCGCGCAAACTGAAGTTAGCCGGTGTCGGCGGCGCCTCGGGATCAGGTTCGTCGTCGGAGTCGGCGGTGGCTTTGCCAGCGCCGCAGGGGGCGGGCGCGGGCTCGTCCACCCAGAAATAAATCGCGATGCCACTGAGCACACTGAGCGCGCCCATGGTGTAGAGCCCCAAGCGCCAACCTTCAGGATCGCGGGCGAAGTAGGCGATGAGCGGGGTGAGCGCGAGCGAGCCGAAGGAAGAAAGGCTGCGCAGCCAGCCGTAAGCTTTGCCGCGCTCGTGGTTTTTGAAATGGTCGGCGATGAGGCCGTTGGCGATGGGCTCGCCGGCGACGGTGCCGATGGCCCCGATGGCGTAAAGGATGAGCATTTGCTCGAAGTTTTGAGAAAGGCCGACGAGGCCGGTCCAGACACCCCAGCAACCGGTGGCAAAAACCAGCACGCGTTTACGACCCCAACGGTCGGCGAGCATGGACCAAACCGGGCCGAAAATCATGCGCGCAAAACGCGGGATGGCGGCGAGCAGGCCGAGCTGGGCGAGGTTGAGACCAAGCGAGGCGCGGATGACGGGGAACAGGTTGTTCATCAACCCGGATTCGGTGTCGTCAATGGTGCGCGAAACGGCGATGGTGACGACAGAACGCCAGCGATTTGGCGGACGCGTTGCAGGGGCGGTGGGGAGCATGAGGCGCGGGATGGGGCGTAGAGAGACTGGGGCTCGTCAAAAGCAGCGTGCGCTATCGGACGCACCCCGAGGGGATGTTCATCCTGTGTCGCAAAGGCAGACACCGCTTCTGCCAACATTTGCAACCAGCGTTGGCCCGGCTGTCTGTTCGCAACGTTTCATATCAGACGCCCCGACGTTTTACCCTTTTGATGATCAAGGGGTGGCCGAACTCCGTGTCTGCCAGGCTCGACGGACCGAACGGGATGTGTGTTTGCCCAAAATTTTTCCACAGGGGGTGGGGAACTCTTCGCCAGGCTGGAGGAGACTTGCGGCCCAGCGGCGTCTGGCGGGCTCCTTTCTGGCCGACGGCGCGTCGCGCCGCTCACTTCCCGAATAGTTTTTTGACTCCGTCCAGCGCTCCCTTGCCTGCGTCCTTGACGGCCCCGCCCACACTCATGCCGCCATCTAGCGCGGAGCCTCCCATTTTCAACGCAACATCGGCCGTTGCCGAGCCCAGGTTTGCAATCACGGCGCGCAAAACAGTCCCCACGATCTGATCCGGCGTGATACCGCCCTCAGCCACGCCGAGATCGGTAATCGTAATCGGCGGCATCGGCACGCTCACCATCGCCTTACCGATGCCCATGGACACTTTTACGTTTTGCAGTCGGAACGACTTGATCGCGAATTTCAGTTGTTTGGCCGGTTTGCCATCAGGCTTGGTCGCAGACGTGCTCGAACCGCGGCCGATGTTGGCCTCCACCTGCTTGAGCAACGCGTCAATGTTACTGCCGCCGAGGAGGCGTTTCTCGTAAACGAGTTCAGGACCGTCAATGAACACCTCGTTCACCACAATGCAGTCACCCAGCAGCGAAAATGGCTGCATGCTGCCGCGCACCTCGCCGAGGTAAAACGCTTTGTCCGACGACCAACCCTCAAGGTTGCCAACGAATAGCCCCTTCAAAGTGCCGCTGCCCGTCAGTGGCGAAATTTTCGCCCCGTCCAACGTGACGGTCGTCCCCGTGATTTTCGGGCCGAGGGTATTGACCACCCTGGTAACGATCGGCCCAAGGAAGAACCCGATACCGACCAGCGCGATCACGCCCAACAGAGCCAGCACAACAAACATCTTGAGAAGTATTTTAAACATGAGCCCATCCAACCTAAACCCACCGCCGCCGCCACTTCAAAAACCCTCCGCTTTACGCCCGCCCCAAAGAGATCGGTCATCACAAACTAAACAAAGGCGCGCCGCAATGGGAGCACCAGCCAAGGCGCGACCACGGGACTTTGCCCGAGGTAAATGACCGAAGTCCGCAACCCTGGATCGCTCTTCCCGGCCGATAGGATTTGGCCAGTTTGTTTTGCCTGCCTTCCCAAGTCCGCATTTAACCGCCCCCATGCTCGAAGGTGATTGGCAGATTCAAAGTGTGGACTACGGGGGCGAAGCGCTGCCCGACCGGCACGGCCAGCTTCAAATTCTCGCCGGTCGTTTCTCGCTTCAGATCGCGGGCACCCCGCGCCAAGTCGGCTCCGTCGAGCTCGACTATGCCGCTGAACCCGCGCCCGCGCTCGACCTCGTCTGGCACGAATCCGGAGCCGAAACTCGCCGCCTCCGCGCGATCGTCCGCGTGCGCGGCGAGTTGATGCAATTCTGCTACTACCCAGACGCCGCCCTTCCCCGCCCCGCCGCCTTCGCGTCCACCGGTGCGCCCCCTGCAATCCTCGTCCGCTGCCGCCGCGTCGAGCCCGCCTGATCATCTTTATCCAGTCTCTTTCTCCCGCGCAGTGCGTCGTCTCGCGTCGCGGGATTTGTCCCCCGGGGGGCCTCGACCAAGCCCCGCCGCCTTCGCCTCCAATGCCCGGGAAGGAGAACGGGTAAGAGAACGAGAACGATTTTCCACGTCTCGCTGCCCCCGCCCCGCCTTTTCGCTTGTCCCCGTCCGTCTCCGGCAAAAGGTGAGCCCGCACCTCACGCACCATGGCCACCGCCTATACCGAAGCTTCGATCAAAACCCTTTCCCCGCTCGAACACATCCGCCTGCGCCCCGGCATGTATATCGGACGCCTCGGTAACGGCGCCCACCCCGAGGACGGTATCTACGTCCTGCTCAAGGAGACCATAGATAACTCCATTGACGAGTTCACCATGGGCCACGGCAAACGCATCGAGGTCACCCTCTCCGAGCGCACCCTCACCGTTCGCGACTACGGCCGGGGCATCCCGCTCGGTAAACTCGTGGACTGCGTCTCCACCATGAACACCGGAGCCAAATACGACTCCGAAACCTTCCAAAAAGCCGTCGGCCTCAACGGCGTCGGCCAGAAGGCAGTCAACGCCCTCGCCTCCTCCTACCGCGCCCAGGCCGTTCGCGAGAGCCAGACCAAGATCGCCGAATTCGCCGCCGGCAAACTCGTCAAGGAGACGAAAATCATCAACGCCCCGCTCGGCGAGCGCAACGGCACCATCATCACCTTCACGCCCGACATCGCCCTCTTCGGCGAGGAGTTCAAGTTCCGCACCGAGTTCATCGAGGAGATGCTCTGGAACTACGCCTTCCTCAACCGCGGGCTCACTCTCACCTTCAACGGCAAGTCCTACAAATCCGACCACGGTCTCAAGGACCTCCTCACCAAAAAACTCACCGGCGAGCCGCTCTACCCGCTCATCCATCTCGAGGGCGAGGACATCGAGGTCGCCCTCACCCACGCCGGCCACTACGGCGAGGAATACTACTCCTTCGTCAACGGCCAGCACACCACCATGGGCGGCACCCATCTCGCCGCTTTCCGCGAGGCCCTCGTGCAAACCTTGCGCGGCTTTTTCAAAAAGGACTACGACGCCGCCGATATCCGCCAGTCCGTCGTCGCCGCCATCTCCATCCGCGTCCAGGAGCCGGTCTTCGAATCGCAGACCAAGACCAAACTCGGCAGTGCCGACGTCGGCCCCGGCGGCCCGTCCGTGCGCAACTTCATCAGCCAGTTCCTCCAGCAGCAGCTCGACAACCATCTCCACCGCAACCCCGAGACCGCCAACGAACTCAAGCGCAAGATCGAGGCCAGCGAACACGAGCGCAAGGAGCTCGCCGGCATCCGCAACCTCGCCCGCGAACGCGCCAAAAAAGCCTCCCTTCACAACCGCAAACTCCGCGACTGCCGCGCCCACCTCGGCACCAAGGATAAACGCGGCGAGGAGAGCTCCCTTTTCATCGTTGAGGGCGACTCCGCTGCCGGCTCCCTCACCGCCTGTCGCGACGTCCACACCCAGGCCGTTTTCTCCCTCAAGGGCAAACCGCTCAACACCTACGGCCTCACTAAAAAAGTCATCTACGAGAACGAGGAATTTCACCTCCTCCAGAGCGCCCTCAACATCGAGGAGGGCATGGACACCCTGCGCTACAACAAGGTCATCATCGCCACCGACGCCGACGTGGACGGCATGCACATTCGCCTCCTGCTCATTTCGTTTTTCCTAAAGTTTTTCCCCGAGCTCATCAT
>Ga0209550_10004634_pt1 | contig 13006 bp, 9 predicted proteins | sample LauGreSuBDMM15SN_2_FD_187567 | JGI IMG/M metagenome (GOLD analysis project Ga0209550, IMG submission 187567) | Freshwater lake microbial communities from Lake Michigan, USA - Su13.BD.MM15.SN (SPAdes) (version 5) | ecosystem: Environmental > Aquatic > Freshwater > Lake | place: Lake Michigan, USA... | reverse complement strand
TAGCGAAGATGAGCGGTTCACTCCCTGCCTTTATCCGTCTCATCCGTGCCCTCCGTGGTCAAAAATTCTGCCAATTCTGTGAAACTCTCATCGTCGCTCATTCACGCTACTCCCAGTCCCACCTTACTACCCGCCGCCCGTGCCTTGATTCACTGATCAGGTGAATCATCCGCGATCGAAAAATCAGCCGAGATTAGCGGCTAAAACCTCCTTCCCCATGCGCCTCCCCGCCGCCCTCCCTTTCCCGCTCACGTTCCTTTTCACTTTCACTTTCACTCTCACGCTCACTCTCCCTTTCACTGCTCGCGCCCAAACACCCCCACCCCCCGCGAAACGCCTCCCGCCCGCCGGCATCGCCATCCCCGCCGCCGCCCGCACCGAACTCACCAGCGCCACCGCCTCATTCGCCGCCGAGATTTCCGCCCTCCGCTCCGAGCTCACCACCGCTCGCAAGACCACCCTCCTCGCCCTCCTCCCCGACGTCGAAATCTTCCACAAAGCCGTCGACTGGGCCCTTCGCTACGACGAGTTCTTCGACCTCAAACAGCTCGACACCGCGCGCCACCTCCTCGCCGTCGGCCGCGAACGCGCCGCCGCTCTCCGCGCCGGCAAAACGCCGTGGCTCGAAGCGACCGGCACCATCATCCGCGGTTACCGCTCCACACTCGACGACTCCGTCCAACCTTACGCCCTCGTCGTCCCCGCCGCTTGGAAACGCACCGCTACTCCGGCCACCGCCACCTCCCCAGCCATTCCTGTCCCCGCCCGCCGTCTCGACGTCGTCCTCGCCGGTCGCAACGAAAAGCGCACGGAGCTCGCCTTCATTGCCGAGCGCGAAAAATCCCCCGGCGAAATCGTTCCCGCCGATGCCATCGTACTCCATCCCTACGGCCGCTTCTGCAACGCCACCAAATTCGCCGGCGAAGTCGACGTCATGGAGGCCATCCAGCTCGTCCGAAAATTCTACAAAATCGACACCGGTCGCATCGTCGTCCGCGGTTTTTCCATGGGCGGTGCGAGCACGTGGCATCTCGCCACCCACTTCCCCGGCCTCTGGGCCGCCGCTTCGCCCGGCGCTGGTTTCGCCGAGACCGCCCTCTACGCCAAAGCCCTCGCCCCCGACAAACCCGAGCGCACTTGGTGGGAGCAAAAACTCTGGTACTGGTACGACGCCACCGCCTCTGCCGGAAATCTCTTCAACGTCCCCACCGTCGCCTACAGCGGCGAACTCGATCCTCAGAAACAGGCCGCCGACATCATGACCACCGCCGCCACCGCCGAGGGCGTGAAGTTCGAGCACCTCATCGGCCCGCAGACCGCGCACAAATACCACCCCGACTCCAAGGCACAGCTCGCCGCCCGTCTCACCGAGCTCACCGCCCAGCCGCGCCCGCTCTGGCCCGCCGAGAGCCGCTTCACCACCTACACGCTCCGCTACTCCGTCTCCGACCGTATCAAGATTATGGAGCTCGAAAAATCGTGGGAGCGCGCCGATGTCACCGTGAAGTTCCCGGCCCCCAAACGTCTCGAAATCACCACGCGCAACGTCGCCGTCCTCAGCATTATGTTGGACAGCTCCGCAGGCCTCACCACGACCGTCGACGGCCAGCCCGTCACCATCGGCGAAATCATCCCCTACTACTGGCTCGTGAAAGCAGACGGCAAGTGGACGTACCAAGACCACACCTACACCGAAAAACGCTGGCGCCAACAAACCCGCAAAATGCCCGGCCTGAGCGGCCCCATCAACGATGCGTTCATGGACCCCTTCGTCTTCGTCCGCCCCACCGGCCAACCGCTCAATGCCAAAGTCGGCGCATGGGCCACCGCCGAACTCGCCCACGCGACAAAAATGTGGCGCGATATTTTCCGCGGCGAACTGATCGTAAAAGACGATACCGCGATCACCGCCGCCGACCTCGACAGCCAACACCTCATCCTCTGGGGCGATGCCTCCTCCAACGCCGTCATCGCCAAAATCCTCGCGCGCAAAAAACTTCCGCTCACGTGGGATGCGCAGAGCCTCACCTTTCAAGGCAAGTCCTACGACGCCGCGCACCACGCCCCCGTCCTCGTCTTCCCGAATCCCCTCAGCACGCAGCAGCGCTACGTCGTCTTGAACAGCGGGATCGATCTTCGCGACGAAGCCTACGGCACCAATTCCCTCCAGACGCCGAAGCTCCCCGACTACGCGATTATCGACCTCCGCGAGCCGGCGGGGCCGCGCTGGCCCGGCAAAATCGCCACCGCCGGCTTCTTCGACGAAGCGTGGAAGTAAAATAGGGCGAGGTCTCCGACCCGCCCTGATTGGCCCCCGGAACACACGGAACACACAAAAGAAATCCATCGAAGGCAGGGTTTGGTTTCCGTGTATTCCGTGTCTTCCGTGGGCTCCTCCTCTCACCATGCTCGATCTCACCCTCACGCCCTCCACCGACCCCACGTCCGTCTACCGCTACCGCGATGGCCTCTACGCGGCCGATCTTCTCACCGCTGCGATCACCGAGTTCGATCTCTTCACTTGGCTTGCCGCGCATCCCTCGGACCTCGCCACCCTCTGCCGCCACTTCGGTATCACCGAGCGCCCGACCGACGTCATGCTCACGCTCTTCGTCGCGAATAACTTCATCCGCCGCACCGACGCCTCCGCTTCAGCGGTCTTCCACGTCAACACGATCGCCCGCGAATACCTCGTGAGCACCTCCCCGTTCTTCCTCGGCCCCTACTACGCCTCGACGAAAGAGCGACCCGTGGTGAAAGACTTCATCACGATCCTCCGCACCGACCAGCCGGCCAATTGGGCGAGCTACAAAAACGAAAAAACTTGGACCGAAGCGATGCTCACCGATGAGTTCGCGACCACGTTCACCGCCGCGATGGATTGCCGCGGTTTCACGCTCGGCCCCGCGCTCGCAAAAAATATTCCCGCCGCCGGCCGCACGCGCCTCCTCGATATCGCCGGTGGCTCCGGCATCTACGCCTGCACGCTTGCCGCGCATCATCCGCACCTCACGGCCACCGTCTTCGAACGCCCGCCCGTCGATGGTATCGCGCGTCGCATGATCGAAAAACGCGGCTACACCGACCGCGTCGCCGTCGTCGCCGGCGACATGTTCACCGACCCGCTCCCCCGCGACCACGACATCCACCTGTTTTCAAATGTCCTCCACGACTGGGACGTCGCCAAAGTCCGCCCGCTCCTCGCCGCCTCCTACGCTGCGCTCCCTCCCGGCGGCCTGCTCGTGATCCACGACGCCCACCTCAACGCCGAGAAAACCGGCCCCCTCCCCGTCGCCGCCTACTCCGCGCTCCTGATGAGTGTCACGGAGGGCAAATGTTACGCGACCTCCGAGATGGAAACGCTCCTCACCGCAGCCGGCTTCCGCGACTTCACCTTCGCCGAAACCGCCGCCGACCGGAGTGTGCTGACGGCACTCAAACCGCTACGGTCCTGAAGCCGCCGTAAGATCAAAATCGCCTCGGGAACCAGCCCGTGACGACATCGTCGCAGCCGGACGCCCGCTTCGATTAGGCTGTTTCGAAGCCTGTCGCTGAGTGCGCTGTGCACACGTCCCGAGCCTTGCAGTTGGCGACAACCACGCGGCCGAAAGCCTGCAACGAGAGCGACCTCAATCCCTCGGTGCCTCCGCGTTTTCCGCGCTCTCCGCGTTTCAAAACCGTTTTCCCAGCCATCTCCGTTTTTGTAACTGCTGGTGTTTTTGTGGCCATCCCCCCTCCCATCCCGAAATCACCAACGGCGTCAGCCGCTGGTTGCTGTGGCAGTCGCCGCGTTGCTCGACACAATTCACCCAAGTCCGGCAACGCTTCAATCGCCCGCCCGTTCGCACAACTGCCGTGATGCGCGTCTAAAACGCCGGCGCGTGCTGGCTAAGAAAATCCACCGGAGCAATCCCCGGCACCGGGGATCGCGCAAAGTCCGCGACATTGCGCGTGACCACCAACGTCGAGCCGCTAACCGCTACGACTGCCGCCACGGCGGCATCCTCGAAATCGCCCATCGCCAACAATCGTGCTCGCTGCCAGCCCGCCGCATCGAGGTTGCCGATTTGAAAATGCCGCAGGACGCGATCCATCGCGGCCTCCGCATCGGCTTTCGTGGCGTGCTTTCGTGGCGTGCTTTCGCACGAGATAGTAGAGCGTCGTCAAGCCGTGAGCCGGACACACCCCGGTGAGCTTTCCTTCTGAGACGAGACTCACCACTTGCGCCGACGCGGCGTAGTGCGGCTGACGTTGCTGGAAAACGTCCAGCAATACATTGATGTCCACCGTGACCGTCACGCGTGCTTCGTTTCGAGGTAAGCGCGGTGCGCGTCCTCACTGGCTACACTTGCCGCGATGATGCCGCTGGCCGCCTTCACCTCGGGATGCACGGGCTTTTGCAGCTGCTCGCGCAAACTGCGCGCCTGCCGAGCCAGCAACGCTTCCGCCGAGATACCCTGCGTCTCCGAGTAAGCCCGAAGAAATGCGAGATCCTCCTCGGGCATTGGAATAGTCAACGTGGCCATGCGGGGATCATGCTACGCGCCCAAGAAAGTGCCAATCCCACAAATGCCCGGCTTCACAAGCCGCCGAGCATGGCAACCCACAGCAGCCAACCCCAGATCAAGACAGCCCATAACCGGGTCAGCCTCTACCGCCCGACTTAAAGTCAGCCTGCCTGACCGTGAGCAAAACGGTCGGGCCCGAGTTCGATGGCCTTTCACGTCTGCCCGAAGGTTCATTATGAATCCCGCCCGGCCCCCGTTCCTCGCCGCATCCTCTGCCGCGCTCCCGCCCGGCGGCCTGCTCGTGATCCACGACGCCCACCTCAACGCCGACAAAACTGGCCCCCTCCCCGTCGCCGCCTACTCCGCGCTCCTGATGAGCGTGACCGAGGGTAAATGCTACGCGACCTCCGAAATAAATTTCGAAACGATGTATGAGCGGAGAGGTTGGCGTGGTCTCCGGTCTTTTTTCATCGGAGAGTGAGGTAGCGGGACGGAGGCCGAACAGCTTCAGCACAAATCCGCGGTCCGTCCGACGCCACCGAATTTCTCGGCCTGTTGCGATCGTGCAGCTCCACAGAGGGCGGTCTCTCAACCGCCTTTTTTGGCTTGGCGCTGGGACGCTGCGGAAACCGCCGCTCTTTTCTCCGCCCGTTCGACTCCCACACCGCAGACGCGCCCCACGCGCCAACCCGTCCATCCGCCGCGCGGGCGCGCAATCGGGCAGCCCAAGCCGAACACCCGGCCACCGGCCGGGCTTACAACCACCGGCCGGGCCTGCAACCACCGGCCGGGCCTCACCCATTTATCGCGGGCGCGACGCCTGTTGGCGCAGACGCTCGGCTTCGTCGTAATGATGGGCCGCTTCGAGATTCTTTCCGAGCGAGCGCAGGATCTGCGCGAGGTTGTTGTGCGCGGCAATCAAGTCGGGGCGCAGTCGGATCGCTGCCTGCAACGCCACCACCGCTTCCGGATATTTCCCCAGCGTGCCGAGCGCCACGCCGACATTCCCGTGCAGATCCGCGTCGTCGGGCGCGAGCCGCAGCGCGCTCTGAAATCGCGCGAGCGCCTCGTCCCATCGCCCCGCCGCCGCCAGCGCGTTCCCTAGGACCGCGTGCGACGCGGGGGTCGCCGGATCGAGACGCGCCACGTGTTCAAACTGGACAATCGCTTCCGGCAAACGTCCCGCCCGCGCGAGCGCCGTACCCAGATCGCGGCGGTATTTAACGGAGTCAGGCGAGAGCCGAATCGCCTCTTCGAACCGGGCAATCGCCTCGGGGAGTCGGCCCTTCAGCACGAGTTCACACCCGAGGTTGTCAAGTGCTTCGAAGTGCGCGGGCTTGAGCCTGATCGCTTCTTCGTAGTGCCGGATCGCGTCATCGCCGCGGCCGACCCGGCTAAAGGCATTGCCCAAATTATTGTGCACTTCCCCGAATCCGGGCCGGAGCTGCAGTGCGCGCTCCAGAATGGGAATCGCCGCCTCGGATTCACGGATCGCGACGAGCGCGCAACCGAGATCATTGTGGACCGGAGCATCGTCCGGCCGGAGCTGTAATCCTCGGCGAAATGCCAAAATCGCTTCGTGGTGGCGCCCTTGCTGCGCGAGGGTGTCACCAAGATTTGCCCACGCCATGAAGGCGTCGGGATTGCGCGCGAGCGTGGTGCGCCAGAGGGCTTCTTTGTTGAGATACTGCCCGCTCTCTCGCCACGTCATCACCCCCAGGACCACGAGTACTCCCACCGTCACGATGCCCCTCAGCTGGTAGGCCCAGCCGCTGGCCAGGCCGCGGACCGGGCTCATGCGCTCCAGTCCCACCGTCAGTCCCGCCCCCGCCGACGCCAACGGCCCCATACTTGCGAGGTATTGAAAATGATCGCCCACGAACGAATACCGAAAAAAGAAGACGCTGAAGAATCCGAGCACCGGAAAGAGCAACGCGCCGAAATAAATCGTCGCAATAAACACCGGGCGCAGCGCGCTGGCGCGCCACCACCACAGCCCCCCCACCACCGCGAGCAGCGCGACGAGCGGCGCAAATACGAGCGGCTGCGCGGTGTCGATCTGCCAGCGCGGATAGATAAAAATCAGCTCCGCCGGCCAAGCGAGTTTTCCCAGGTAAAACCAGACCGCCCGGCCCGCGATAGCAAAACGCTCCGGCCACGTCTGCGACCACTCAGCGCCCGCCGCGCCGGAATTCACCCGCTGCTCCCAAATCGTCCACGCCGCCGCCACGGCTGAAAACACGAAGAAGGGCACCAGCGCCCCGAAATCGCGCCACGTCAGTCGGCGGTGCTGCCACCAGACACAGAGCGCGAGCACCACCGGGAGCATCACCGTCGAGGGTTTGCTCAAAATCGCGAGGAGGGCACAGCCCAGAGCGAAATAATAGTAGCGGCGAGCGCCAGCGAGCCGTGGTTGGTCGGCTTGCTGGTGCTCGCCGCTACCCGCGCACGACCACTTCAGCCAGCACCCGATGGCCGCGAGAAAAAACACCGCCGACTGCGTGTTCTTCAATTCGCAGATCCACGCCACCGACTCGACCTGCACAGGATGCAGCGCCCAGAGTGCCGCCCCGAACCACGCACCGGGCACGCGCAGTTGCACCAGCACCCGCCAGAGCAAGAGCGCCGCGAGCGCATGGCACGCGAGCGTCACCAGGTGGTAGCCGAGGGGATTCAGCCCCCACAGCGCGTGCTGCACCCAGAAATTCGTCAGCACGAGCGGAAAATAATTCGCCCGCGCCGTCGTCCAGATTTCCTTCAATCCCAGCGGCCCAATGATCGTCGGGTTGGCGGTAATATGGAGATCGTCGTCCCACAAAAAATCGCCGCGCAGTGAGCTCCCATAGGCCATCACGACAGCTAGGACCAACAGCGCACCGAGTGCCACGGCACGTCCCGCCTGAGAGGGAACGCGTGCAGATTCGGTGGATGACGACGCCATGGGGCCCGATTGGAGCTCAGCCACAAAAAAGCGCCAGCCGGAAGGCTGACGCTAGAAGCTATCCCTCCGATCCGCGCGAGGCTCAGAACTGGCCGCGCAGACCGAAGACCCAGTTCGCCCCGTATTCCTGCATCTGCCGCAGGTAGCGGTTGTCCCCTTCCGCGTAACCGGTCGGCGACTCGTACCAGAGCACCGGCATGCCGGTGAGATTGCGGATCTGCACGTAGGTTGTGAGTCGCCGGCTCAATTTCCAATTGAGCGAGACATCGAACTGGGTGATTTCACCGACCGTGCGGCCATAGGTGCCGCCGTCCGGAATCTCCGGGCGCCAAACCATCCCGACGGAGCTGCTGAACTTCTTGTAGGCGTAACCGAGGCGCGAGGAGACGCGGTGCGGCGCGAGTCCGCCGCGGCGGGCGTTCGCATAGGTGCGGGTGTAAGCGAGATTATAGCTGATCCCGCGCAGCATCTCGTGCGGCAAAAAGCCGAGCGTCTGGTTGTAGGACAGCTCCATGTTCCGGAATTTCCGGAGTTGGGAGTTGTTGCGCGTCGCCCGGAAGATGTAGCCCGCAAAATCGGGATCCTCGACGCCGAACTCATCGGCGGAATAGTCGAACGTTTCGCGCAAGTTGGTGATTTCGTTTTGGGACAAATCCAAGCTGAGCTGGCCGGGGGAACGGCCGCTGAAATAGTACGCCAGCCGCGCCTGATACTTCGTGGTCTTCTCGGGTTCTAGCTCGGGATTCGGGGCGGAGACGCGGGAGTTGACCTCGTCGACGACCCAGAGGCCGGTGAGATTGTCGATCGGCGGTCGGGAGATACCTTTGTTGAAGCCGGCGTGAAATTCGAAATTCCGGAGAATATTATATTTGGCCGAGAAGGACGGGAACAGATTGCGATATTGCGACGTGCGCGTGACCCGTGGCTGGCTTTCAAACTGATAGCGCAGACCCGCCAGCGTCTGCGCCCGCCCGCCGTTCGTACCCGCAGCATAAACCGGAAAGCCCGCCGCGAGCACTTGGGCCCGGAGCAGGGGGTCCCATTCGCGGACGTCGTTTTGCGTGTCTTCGAGACGCGCGCCAAAACGGAGCTGCAGTTGGGAGGTGGGGCGGGCGTCGAACTGCGCGTAGCCGGACTTGATGGTCTGGCGGAAAAGGCGCGGCGCGGCATAGGTATCGGTGTAATAATTTTCCGGCGTGGCCGTGTTGATGAATTTCTCGGGCTGCGCCCGGAAGAGATCGGCCACCGCGTAGCGATTCACGCGCGGCGGCATGCCTTGAACGCCGTTCACGTTGTACACTGTCAACGCGTTCGTGGTGCCGAGATCAAACGCATGGGGCGAGATGAACTGGGGGCCGACATTCGCCCAATTGCCCGTTGTGGCGTTTTCGAACGCCCCCGTGGTCGCATTGGTCCGGATCGTGTTGCCGAAGGGCCCGGTGTAGGACCAGACCTCCGTGTTGTTGTAACCGCGGTGGTCGCGATTTTCTTCGTTCCACTTGCCGCCGAATTTGAGCGCGAGGGGAAATTTCCGGAGGGGCAGGACCCACTTGGCGTTCAGTTGGCCCGTCCAAATTTCGGTCGCCCAGATGTTGCTGCTGCTGTTGGCGCGGGTGCCGCCGTCGCGGGCTCCCGTATTGGTGAAATTGCGCAGGTCATACCAGTCGGATCCCGCGGTCTGCCGGATCGTCCATTCCCACGACTCGGCATGGGGCCGCGTGCCGGTCCAGCCACTCGCCACACTCCCACCCTCCGAGCTGGAGAACCCGCGCTCCAAGGCCTCGTAATTATTCAGCGAGCGCGAATAGCCGGCCGCCCCATCAATGACCCAGGTAGGGAGCTTGTATTCAAAGCGGGGCGAAAACGTGCGGGTGTAGGTGAGCTTGGAGGCGGAGCCGCCGCCATTGTTGAGCGCGGCGGCATTGGCCGTGCCTTCGCGGCGGGCGACGATCGTAGTCAGGCCGTCCCCCCCGACCGAATTGCGGCCGTTGTTGACGTTGGCGTTGTCGTTGGCGGCGACGAAGGTGAAATTGCGGTTCCAAAATTCGCCCTCGGTGTACGTGTAAATGGCGTTGAGCGAGAGCACGAGATTGCGCGTCGCCTTGAAATCGGCGGTCAGCAGCATGGAATCCTTTAGAATGAACTTCGGCCCATCCTTGAAATCGATCTGGCGGGCCACCAGCGGCCGGCTGTCGTTGGCATTGGGCGCGCGGTTATAGCCGACGTTCACAAGGTATTGCTCGGTGTAAGACGAGGCGTGGCTGGTGCTCAGCAAAATGCCGAGGCGCTGGTTGAAGAACGATTCGGCGTAGTTGGCCTCGTAGTTGTGCTTGAACTTATTTTCCAACTTGTCGGTCGGCCCCATCGTCTTCCGGAGGGTAAACTCCTCGTCGTTAAAATTGACGCTGGTGTTGAAACCGTAGGAACGCCCTTTGCGGTCAAAGGCGCGCTTGGTCTTCATGTTGATCGTGCCGGCGGGCGAGTCGGCGTCCGACTCGGGGCTCGTGGTCCGGCTCACCTCGATGGACTCGATGGCCGTGATCGAAAACCCTTCGAAGCTCGTCGCGCGCGAGGCGTCGCCGCCACCGCGGTTAGCATCAGCACTGGCCGTGCGGATACCGTCGAAGGAGACGCCGACATATTGAGAATCCATCCCGCCGAGGCGCGGGCCGCGCGCTTCGGACTCGACGTAGTCGAGATCGACCCCGGGAAGATACTTCAGGAATTCGCCGACGTTGCCATCGGTGACGTCGCCAAAAATATCCGACGAAACCGAGGTCGAGATGTTCATGTTTCGCCGCTGGTCCATGATCGCCTTGGAATTTCCCTCGCGCTCGGACGACACCGAGAATGCAGCCAACTGCAAAACCTCACCGTTTTTCGCCCCCCCCGTGACCGGCGCGGCGGAGGCGCTGATCAAATTAACTTCGCGGACAGCAGGCTGCCCCGCCGTGACCGTGAAGGACTCGTTTAAGGTGATATAGCCCGTGTAGGTGACCGTGATCGCAGCGGCTCCGGCGGCGACACCCGCAAACTGAAACGAGCCATCATTCTCGGAGTAGGTCACCTGGTTGGTGCCATCGAGACGGACCTCGGCGTTGCGGACATATTCCTTGGAGACGGGATTGTAGATCCGGCCTTGGATCGAGCCGGTAGGGGCGGGCTGGGCAGACAGCGTGGCCGCAAAAATTGAGGTCCACACGATCGCGCCAAAGGCGCTGATGCGACGGAGCGATAAGGAGAGGAGCAGGTTCATAGTCAGGGTGAGTTCGGTTCGGGGCAGGCTGGCGGTTACAGCGCAAGGTTCAGCGCAATCGGAAATAAATTCCTGCCAGTCGCAAGCCTGCGCTGGGTCACACCGCGCCGGAATCGCAGAAAAAAGCGCCAGCCCTCAGACCCGCGCTGAAATCTAATCACTCATTTCGCCCCGACTCAGAACGGGCCGCGGATACCGAAGGCACTTTTCCCACGCCGTTTGTCGCGACCACTCCCCCTGCGGCCCATCGCGGACCCTGCTTCCACGCGCCACCACCATCATCTCTGCCCGCCCTCCTCCTCAAATTTTCCAGCTCAAAACGCTTCCTGCCAAAAAATCCAGTCGTACTTCAGGCTCCCGTCCACATCGCGCTTGCCCCTCGCCCACGGCCCCAACCACTCTGCGCCTCTCAGCCCTTCTCACGTGCGAAAAAATCTCGCCATCACCTCTTTGCTCTTCGCTTGGCTCTGCGCCAACGGCGCGCTGCTGGATGCTGTGCAGGTCTTCGCCTGGGGCAAGATGTTCGCCGAAAACGCCCGCACCCTCCCCCTCGGCGAAGCGCTCCGCACCACCTTCGATCCCGCCAAGCCCTGCGAATTCTGCCTCGGCGTCGCTGCCGCCAAAGAGACCGCCAAGCAACAACTCCCCGGCAGCGTCGACCAACCCTCGACCGAGAAACTCGTCCTCGCGCTCCACTCGTCCGCGCGTCCCTTTTTCTTGTCCCCTTCCGCCGACTGGCCCGTGGCGCTTGCGAGCGTCCCGCCGTCGCGCACCGAGCCCGTCCCGCTCCCGCCACCGCGCGTCTAGCGCGCCTCCGCACCGCCGTGTGCGCATCGCGCTGAATTTTCGCGCGCGCTGCCTCCACGTTTTCCCGACCACCCGTTCGCGTTTTCCGCGAATCACGACCGCGCGTCCGCGTGCGCGCCGCGCTCGTGCCATCCCTCCCACACGTCCCACTCCCCTGTTTCTCCCTCTCTCCCGCTCTCCTTCTCTCCTGCTCCGCGTCTCCGCAGCCCTCTGCCTTGCCGCCTTCGTCCCAACGCTCTCCGCGCAGACGACCCCATCCACCACCGGCGCGCCCCGCACCGCTGCCAAAGACGATCCCATCACCCTCGACCGCTTCGCCGTCGCCGCCGAACCCGTCACCCAACTCATCTCGCTTACCGCCACCAACGCCGATTTCTCGCTGAAAAAAGGCCAGCAATACGAGGCCGGACTCAAAGGCACTTTCTTCCGCGGCAAACTCGACGCCACCCTCGCCATCTTCAATCCCCTCAAAAAAGACCTCCTCACGAGCACAACCGATCCCCTCACCGGCATCCGCACCTCCTTCGAAAAAATCGTTCTCGTTCCTCGCAATCGTTCTCGTTCTCTCCCTCCTCTTCCGTAGCCCGCCTCGTGAGAGGCGGGACCTTCACCACCAAGACACAGAGCATCCCTTCATACCTCGTCTTCTCCGTGCCTTCGTATTACACCGTTCGTAGTGCTTGTTTCGCTGCGAGGATTTCAGCGTATCTCCTCGCCGAATTTAACCACGAATTACCAGGATGGGCACGGCTACAATCACTGCCTTTATCCGGGTTGGTCCGTGCAATCTGTGGTGAAAAAGGATTGCGGTTCCTCGGTTGCGGCGGTGCGGAGCTGTGCCTCTGTGGTTCAAAAAGCCGTCCCCATCCGCGCCACCCGAATAATCTTTGATCAAAAAATCCTATGAAATTTCCCCTCCGCCTACTGCTCGCCTCGTTCGCCCTCGCCGCCCTCGCCCTCGGCTCCTCCGCTTCTCCTGCTCTTAAGTCTCAGCTCTCAACTCTCAGCTCCTCCGTCCTCCCCTCCCCCGCCCCAGGCAACTCCCACTGTTCCAACCTCACCGCCGCCCCCGACGGCACGCTCCACCTCACCTACTACGGCCCCGCGGCCCCGTCCGCGCCCGTCGTTAATCCAGCTGTACGCGCCCTCTGGCACGCCACCCTTGCACCCGGCGCCACCGCCTTCTCCTCGCCGCGCCCGATCGTCACGACCCCGCTCCTCATGGAAAACTGGGCCGACTTCGCCTCCCTCGCCGTCGGCACCGACGGCGCGCTCACCGCCCAATGGTTTCAAAAACCATCGTCCGCCGCCGACACCCACGGCTACGACGGTTGGTATTCACGTTCCGATGACGCCGGCCGCACGTGGCGCCCGCCCGCGCGCCTCGGCCACGAATTCGTCGCCCTCGCCCCGCTCAGCCAGGGCCGCACCCTCGCCGTCTGGCTCGAGAGCACGCGCCCCCACGGCGACCACGCCGCCCCCCGCCCCAAGCGC
>Ga0209550_10004633_pt1 | contig 13010 bp, 11 predicted proteins | sample LauGreSuBDMM15SN_2_FD_187567 | JGI IMG/M metagenome (GOLD analysis project Ga0209550, IMG submission 187567) | Freshwater lake microbial communities from Lake Michigan, USA - Su13.BD.MM15.SN (SPAdes) (version 5) | ecosystem: Environmental > Aquatic > Freshwater > Lake | place: Lake Michigan... | reverse complement strand
GGACGAGGAACTCGTCGGCCTGATACCAGCGTTGCTGGCGGACTTTTTAGGAGAGGGTGATTGGACGCGCCGGTTCAATTCCGGCCCGCGCCTCCAAGAATAAACCTCTATTTCAGAGGAAGATCGGTGACGCGGGTCCGAAAACGGACACCAAAACAACCACTCTGCCAGAGCTTGGCCCTACCGGCGGTAACCCGCCCGCTAAGCGCTAACTCGGCGGAATCTGTTTCCAGTATCGTAGGGGTTACACCCACCGCTATCAAATCACGCTATCGTCTAGTCTGCCGGGGCAGCCGGGGAGGAAAGTTCTACTGCTACGACACCCGTCTGCGTCAGCGCACCAGCCTCAACACGACCGACCGTCGGGCCGCCGTGCAAATCGTCAACGCCAAGAATCAGGCCGAGCAGCAGCCCGCCCTGAATCTCCAACTCGCCAAAGCGTATCTGGCGGGCACGGACAACGGCATCACCAAGCGCACGTGGGCGGCTGCCTTGGCCGCGCTGACCGCGATGAAGCGCCCCGCGAACCGGGCGCGCTGGGAGCGCGCGGCGAAAGACAAAGCCTACGTGCCGCTGCTGCCCTTGATCATCACCGAGACTCCGGCCGAGCTCATGCTCAAAGTGCTTCAGTCCGGCACGGTCTCCACGAACATCTATCTCCGGCGTCTGCACAATTTCTGCGTCGATATGAACTGGCTGCCGTGGCCGCTGGTGCCCAAGCGCCAGTGGCCCGTTGTCCGCTTCAAAGAAAAGCGCGCCATCACGGCGGACGAGCATCGCCAAATTGTAGAGCGCGAGCGGAATCCCGAGCGGAAGGTACCGCCAGGCAAATTGGTCTAATATTGGGAGGAGATTGGAATGAGTCCTTGGTCGCCCGCAAGCAGGCTCCTACCGCCAGGCAAATTGGTCTAATATTGGGAGAAAACTGGAATGAGTTGGATAGGACTCCCGCGGATTACGCGGATCTACGCGGATTGCATTCGAGCCAATTCGAGTGATTCGCGGGCAACGGCCCGGAGTCAATTTCGCAGGCCGAGGTCGGTCATCCAGATGCCAAGCAACTCGGGCCATTTTGCAGCGCCGAGTTTTTCCCATTCCGGCGTGCGCCCCGTGGCGCCCACACCGTGGCCGCCGCGCCGGAACACGTGAAATTCGGCTGATATCTTGGCCTTTCTCAGGGCGAGATAATATTCACCGGCCCCGGTTGCGAAGCTGTCGTCGTCGTTCACGAAGATGAAGGTGGGCGGGGCGTTTTTGGCGACCACCGTGCCCGCGCCGATGTACGCCGGATAACCCAACACCGCAAAATCGGGCCGCGTCGCGGCGTCGAAGGTGTTTTCGGCGAGCGTCGCGAGATGGCCGCCTGCGGAAAAGCCCATGACGCCCACGCGGGTCGGATTGACGCCCCATGCGCCGGCGCGCGCCCGCACCACCCGGATGGCCTGCTGCATGTCGGCCAACGACTCGACCTCGACCTTGTAGGTCGATCCCTCGGCGCGGGCGAGACGGCTGCGCAGGACAAAGGCCGCGACGCCCAGCTCGTTCAGCTTTTTGGCGACCAGTTCACCCTCGAGGTCGACCACGAGGTAGCGGTGTCCGCCACCGGGTGCGATGACGATGGCCGCGCCCGTGGACTTGGCCTTCGCCGGAAGATAGATCGTGAGCGACGGATTGTGAATATCGGTCACGCGGTGCATGGCGTCGGGCCGGCTGCCCTCGACCCAGCGCTCCGGTGCGGTCTTACCCTCCGACCCCGGAGCTACGCCCGGCCAGATCTGGACGACCGGCGCGGTGGTGACGAACGGCTCGGGGGCGGCGGACAGCGATGCTCCGACGAAAGCCGTCAGGGCGGGAGACAGTAACCGGGGCAGGGTTCTCATGGTGGAAGCGGGATAAGTCTTTTGATTGCCCGCGCCCGTCGGCGAAGTCGCGCCTAAAATCGGAGCCGTGGAAATTCATGCGGCCCCAAACCTCGGGCTAAACGCCGCGATCCGCAGACGCACGTCCGGCGGGGATTCAGATGATGAGCGGGTGCGAACGGGCGGCGCAGAAGCCGTGCAAGGCTCCGAGCAAAATGGCGACGGGCAGAGAAAGCCAAGCCTGGGCGGCACCCGGTGGCAGCAGCTGCGAGTACTCCGGAGTAATGTCGTAACTGACAGCGCGAGGGGGTGTCCACTTCGGGGATAGGCTTGCGGTAGCTCGGCGGCTTTTGCTTCCTGCCATCCGCATGAAGACCGTCACTCTTGGCCAGAGTCAGCTAACCGCCAGTCGCCTCGCCTATGGCTGCTGGCGTAGCGCCACCAAGGGCGACGCAGCGGCGGATTACGCGGCGGCCAAGGCGGCCATCTTCGCGGCGGTCGACGCGGGTTACACGCTCTTCGACCATGCGGACATCTATTGCGACGGCGCAGCGGAGCGCGTCTTCGGCCGGATCCTGAAGGAGAACTCGGGCCTACGTTCCAAGATGACCCTCGCGACCAAGGGAGGCATCCGATTCAAGAACCGCCCCACCGGCGCGCCGGTGCGTTACGACTTCTCCCGCGCCCATCTCATCGCCCAGTGCGAACGCTCGCTCGAGCAGCTCGGCATCGAGACCATCGATCTGCTCCACTTACATCGTCCTGACTATCTCATGGACGCCGCCGAGGTCGCCGGGGTCTTCACGGAGCTGCGCGCCTCCGGCAAGGTGCGCGAGTTCGGCGTGAGTAATTTCAGTCCCTCGCAGTTCTCGCTCCTCCAGAACGCGCTCTCGTTCCCATTGGTCGTGAATCAAGTCGAGGTCAGCCTGATGCAGCTCTCTGCCTTGCACGACGGCACGCTGGACCAGTGTCAGGAGAAGAAGGTCACCCCGCTGGCCTGGAGTCCACTCGGCGCCGGCCTGCTCGGTTCGGGCGGCGTGGATCTCCTGCCCGGGCAGTGTCATTACAATCCGAACGCGGTCCTCCCCGTCCTCGATCGGATCGCCAAGGAGCGTGGGGTCGGCCGTGAGCTCATCGCCTTGGCTTGGATACTCAAGCACCCGGCCAAGATCGTCCCCATCATCGGCACGACCCGGCCTGAGCAGATCAAACAGCTGGCCGCGGCTGCGGATCTCGAACTCACCCGCGAGGAGTGGTATCACCTCGTCACCGCGGCCCGTGGCGCGGAGATGCCCTGAGCCCGGGTGAGAAGGAAACAAGGTAACAACTGGGCACGGGGTCTTAGCCCGTGATGGTCGGTATCTTTAGGGACTGGCCGCCATTCATCGCGGACTGATGGGCAATCATGCCTGGCACTGTGAAGGCCAGGGCTTCATCGATCCCGACGAAAGGCTTACGGCCCTTAGCGACCGCATCGACGAACTCATGGGTGATGAAGCAATGCGAGCCTTCGTGACCGCTATCGTGGCGCAGCGGTTCCGGCAGGAGGTCTGTCTTCCACCATTTGACCTCCGCGTATTTCTCGAGGATCTGCGAGGACCGTTCGAAGCCGCCGCTATCCTTCTCGGTCTTCGTTTCGGCCCGGACGATCGAAGGGCCGTTCGTGCCGGTGGGGTCGCTGAAATAGAAGCTCATCTTGTCGCCAAAGTAGCGGGCGCGTTCGCCGCCCTTCTGGGCGCCGCGCCACCAGATCGCCACGCGCATGCTGTTGCCCCGGTCGGTGCGGAAGAGCGCGGTCTCAGTCCAGAAGGGGTTGTGATAGGCGTTGTCCTTCACGATCGGGTGCTCGTCGCCCCAGCCGTGGCAGACCACTTCGGTCAGCCGTTCGCCCGTGACACTGAGCAGGTGCGAGGTGCAGTGCGTGGGGTAATGCATCGGGGGCAGGCCGTGGCGCCACGTGCGCTGACCGTTCTCGAAGTAGAGCGTCTCGAGCCCCGGGTGATGGTATTCCGATTCCGTATAGTAGAGATGTCCGAAGCGGCCTTCGGCGTGGAACGCGCGGGCAGAAATTGTGAGCTGCTGCCAGCAGCTGGTCTCGGCCATCATGTAGGTCAGGCCTGATTGCTTCACCGCTGCGGCGAGCCGGCCACAATCCTCGAGTGTCATTGCGGCGGGCACGGCGCTGAGGACGTGCTTGCCGGCGGCCAAGCACAGCAGCGTATGGCGGACGTGGTCCGGCGCCGGCGTCGCGAGGAAGACTGCTTCGACCTTAGGGTCCTCGAGCATCGCTTCGAGCGAAGGGTATCCCTTGGCGCACTTATAGACCTTCTGCAGCGCCGCGAGGCGTGCGGGCCGGAGTTCGGCCACCGCTTCGACGACACAGTCGGGATGTTCGTGGAATTGGAAGCTGAGGCCGAAGCGTCCGCCGACGATCGCCACGCGGACCTTGCGGGCCAGCGAGGTGAAGCCGACCTGGCCGAACACCGACGGCGACGCGAGGGTGGCGCCGAGCAACGTACTTTGGTGGAGGAAGTCACGACGGGTGCTCATAAGGTACCACCACCATCGCGACTCGATCGACAGCTGGCAACCGGGTAAACCCAAGGGACGCCCATTACCCGCAGCGAAATCAAAGGACAGTTGAGATGCGTGTTGTCCCTCCGCTGCGAAGGGAGGCTGGCCGCCGGGACCGTTGACGTGTCGCGGAGGGATCGCCAAGCACTCGCGCGTGACCTCGGAAGAACGCACAAAACGCAGCTACGAACGCCGGCCTTATCCGACGACGAACATCGCAGGCCTCGTCGAGAAAGGAGGATCCCTACCGCCCTTGAAGTGGATGCAGGCGGTGGGGCGGCCCGGGCGCGGCGCGCCGCAGCGGGTGTTGGTGGCGGGATGTGGCACGGGGGTGGAGGCTTTTGTCATGCGGCGGCGGCTACCCACGGCAGAGATCGTGGCCGTGGATTTTAGTCCGCGGTCCATCGTGTGGGCGCAGCGACTCGAGCGCGCGACCGATGGGGTCCGCCCCATCACCTTTCGCGTGGGAGATCTGACTGATCGGAAAATCGCAGACGTGGTGGGCGGAGATTTCGATCTCATTACGTGCCACGGGGTGTTGAGCTATCTGCCAAAACCATCGGTGGTGTTAGAAAACTTGGCCTCCTGCCTGCGCGCTGGTGGAGCGCTCTATCTAGGCGTCAATGGTGAGGCGCACCCCGCGACGCGACTGCGACCGTGGCTCGCGAGTTTCGGCCTCGCGGTGGACGAGTTGCGCAAGGAGCGACGCCTGCGGGAGCTGTTGGGGCTGTGGGATGCGCTCAACGATGACGGCAGTGGGGAGCTCGCGACGATGTCGTCGAGTTATCTCGGCGGTGATGTGTGCGGGCCGCACTTCAATAACTGGTCGCTCGCGCAGTGGCGGGCCGAGGTAAATCACAGTGGCTGGGAAGTGGCCGGCACCGACGTGCTGCCGATGGCACTACACTTGGCGGCGGAGCGGAAGAATGAACGCGTGTTGTATCCGGCGGGCGTCGGTGAATTGGCGGCACGCTTGGATCAGGCGCGGCCGGCGGGATTTCATCGGATCCTGTTGCGGCGAGCGCCAGCCGGGGCGTTGGAGCTGACGAACGCAGGCGAGGGCGCGCGACCGCTGCACTGGACGGGGCTGTATACGGTGCGGTTTAGCCAGAGCGGTGCTCGTCGAACCGTGAAGGCGGTTTTTAATTGTGCGGCGTTTCACGTGCGGTTCGAACACGAGCTGACCGCGAGTCAAACGCTGGCGCTGCGTGCGTTCATGGCAGCGGGCGTCGCTCCAGACGGTTGGACCAAGCAATGGAATCGGACCTCAGAAGGGCGCCGTTTGCTGTGGTTATGGGCTGGGTTGGGCGTCGTGGCCGTCGGCGACGCGGCGGGAGCGGGTGTTCGCGGCTGAGCGAGTTCCTGTATCTTCTCGAGTGAGAGCAGCGAATGAGTCTGAGCTCATCCTTGGCTCAGATCCCCGCGAGGCGGGCGTCGGCATCGCCGAAGCGTGGCAGGGAAACGCCGGCGCGGTCCATCAGCGAGAGATAGAGGCTGCACAGTTTGCGGTTCTCATCGCCCTTGTCGGTGTAGTCGAGGATGCGCCCCGTCGCCAACGTGCCGCCGAAGCCGCCGACGGTGAGGAGGGGAACCTTGCTGTTATCGTGCTTCGTGCCGGACCACATATTTGAGAGATACATCAGGCAGGTGTGATCGAGCACGGTGCCATCGCCTTCGGGCATCGCCTCCAGTCGGCCCGCAAGGTAGGCGAGGTGGCCGACGTAGTAACGGGCGATGCTTTCATAGTCGGCCGACTGGTCATCGTGCGAGGCGCTGTGGTGGGCCTTGCGGACGCCGAGAAACGGATAGAACAAACCGGAGAGGTCGCGGCAGAGCAGGAGAGTCGCGATGCGGGTCTTATCGGTCTGAAACGCGAGGGCGACGATGTCGCACATGAGGCGCATGTGTTCGCGAATGTCTTCGGGCAGACCGTTGTCGGGGCGGTTCATGGTGACCATCGGCCGGCCGCGATTCCGAGCGTTGTTCGCCGCTTTCTGTTGATCGCTGCGCATGCGGTCCACGCGCTTTTCAACCTCGCGCACGCTGTTGAGATATTCGTCGAGCTTGGCGTGGTCGGCGGCGCTGACCTGTCGGTTGAGGCTAGCGGCGTCCTCCTTGACGCGGTCGAGGATACTCTGGGTGCGACGGCTGCCGCGGTTTTCAAACAAGCTGTCGAACGCGAGGGACGGGTAGACCTCCATCGGGACGGGGGAGTCCGCATTCTCCCAAGAGATGTGCGAACTGTAGGCCATCGAGAAATTCGTCTCGTGATACCCCGTGATGGGTTGTTCGCAGCCGAGGATGAGACTGGGCTGAGTCGTCTCGTGGCCGAGGCGCGACGCGAGGATCTGATCCATGCTGACGCCGCCGTGGAGGACGGCGCCCTTGGTGAGCGGCAGGCCGGAGAGGAGATTACCCGTCATGCCGGGGTGGATGCCGACGCCCGTGGCGGCGCGGTTGTAGAGGCCGCTGATGACATTTAGCTTGGTGCGAAACGGCTCCAGCGGCTTCAGCGTTTTGCCCAGCTCCATCTCGGCCCCGGCGCCCTTGGCCCACCAATGCTGGCTGTTGATGCCGTTGCCCATGAACACGGCGGCGAATCGTTGCGGATAGGGCGCGGGCGCAGCGGGGGTGGCGGGCGCCGCTGGAGCGCCCCACACGGGGAGCGACTCCAACCACGGGAGCGCCATCACGACACCCGTACCGCGCAAAAAAGTTCGCCGGGAAATCTGGTAGCGGAGCGCGGCGGGGGAGTTTTGATTAATCGCGGGCATGGGCGGGGAGGGTGGCGGAGACGGAGGAGACGCGCTTGGTGAGAAACTGCGGGCTGGTGACGATGGTTTCAACGAGAGCGCTGAACCGCTGTTGGTTGGTCGCCAGTTTCGCGCGCATGTCCCTGATCAAACCATCATCGGAAGGTAGCAGCGTGCGGCCGAGCGCGTAGGCGGCGAGCTTGCGGCAGAGGTTGTCGAGGAAATCGGATTCACGGCGATCGTGAAGAAATTCGCGCAGGCCCGTGACGCCGGTGCGCTCTTGGCCGCCGGGGAACGACGCGCGGGTGTCGACGGGACGATCGCCGAGATCTTTTTCGCGCCGTTCGCCCACCGGGCCGAAGCCTTCGAAGACGAGGCCGAAGGAATCGATGCGGGCGTGGCAGCTCGCGCAGGATTTATCTTCGCGATGCCGGGCGAGCGCGTCGCGCAACGTGAGGTCGCCCATCTTGGACTCGTCGGGCGGCAAGGCGGCGACGGTCGGCGGGGGCGGCGGGATGCGCTCGCCGAGCAGGCGACTGACGACCCAGTGGCCGCGTTTCACGGGACTGGTGCGCAGGCCCGGCGAATTCGCGGTGAGAAAAACGGCCATCGGCAGAAGCCCGCCCCGCGCGAAACGATCGGCGTGCTCGACGCGCACCCAAGCGTCCGGCGGGCCGGTGACGGCGGGCATGCCGTAGTGTTGGGCGAGGACGGGATTCACAAACGTGTAGTCGGCGTAGAGGAGGTTAAGGACGGGGCGGTCCGCGCGCACGAGGTCGATCAGGAAGTGAAGCGGCTCCGCGAACATCGCGGCGCGCAGCTCATTCGTGAAGGCGGGAAAGCGCTCGCGATCCACGGTGTTGATTTCCTCGAAACGGCGGAAATCGAGCCAGTTGCCGCCGAACTCCGTAGTGAAGTTTCGGATGCGGTCGTCGGTGAGCAGACGCCGCGACTGAGCGGCGATGACCTTGGGCTCGTGCAAATCGCCCGCGGCGGCGTGCGCGAGCAGCTCCGCATCAGGTAAACTCGACCAGAGAAAATAACTCAACCGGCTCGCGAGCGCGTAGTCGGACAGGGGTTGCGTACCGGCGAGGGGCGCGCTGGACGGTATCGTCCGAGGGGTGGGATCGACGAGATCGATGCGGTAGCAGAAATGTGGAGACATGAGCACGCTCGCGAGGCAGTCGCGCATCGCCTCTTCATGGTCGAGGCCGTTGGTATCGCGCGACTCGCGGTAGAAGGCCACGAGGCCGTCGCGTTCCTGGCTGGTGAGTGGACGGCGATACGCGCGCGCGGCGAAATCCTGGAGCGCGCGGAGATGGCTCGGCTCGGCGGCGATCCGGTCCCGTTCGACTTGGAGTATATTGGCGGCGGCGATTTCAAAGTGCTCGCGGATGGCCTGCTGCACGGTCTCGCTGGCATTGTTTTTTTGCGCTTTCGCGAGGTAAATCTCGGCGAGCCGCCTGACCTTCTCCTGCGAGGTGACGGATTTATCCTCGGGGCGGTAGGGATCGAATTCCGCGTCGGTCATGTAGCGCGAGTCGGTGCGCTCAAACCACACGAAGCTGATGTGCATCCGCTGCGGAACCGAGGCGGCGTAGTCGAACTCGCGCCAGAGTCGGTCGAGCTCCCTCCGGCCCGGTTCGTCGAGGATCAGATCAGAGAGCGGGGCATCGTCGCGGAAAAATCCGGTCATGCTGTGGAGGCCCGCGCTCAGCAGACGTCCGCCGAGGCTCTTTTCCTTTTCAGGGTCGGCATAGACGCGCGCGCGCTCGCTGATGTAAAACGCATCGGGAAAGACGGCGGCGAAGCGGGCAAACTCGGCTTCGTAGCGGATGCGCTCCGCTGGATCGGCGGGCACAGTGAGATCGGGATCGGCGACGCGGATGCGGGCCAGCGCCATTTTGTAGGTCGCGGACGTCGCGGCGTTCGGGTTGACGGGCCGTTTGCCCGCAGCGGCTACGGTGGGCGCCGTGGTCTTGACGGCGGCGGGCTGCGCGACGGGCTGGCCCTCGACCTGCAAGGCGGTGACGTCGTAACGCCGCCGGTTTTCCGCCATCCGCCGATCTTTCCAGAGCACGAAGACCTGTGAGCCCTGCTGCATGGGCGGGGCGGTGAGGTTGGTCACGTCGGGGATGATTTTATCGCGGAGCCCCACGACGAAATCGCGCAGCTGCGCACACTGTGCGCGGGCTGCGGCGGTGGATTCCGCGGTGGGGCCGGCGACCGGTAACGCGAGCCAGCGGGCCTGCAATGTGGCGATCGGGCCCACGTCGGCCTCTGGCCCATTGAGGGTGGCCCAGATCGTGGCGAGATACCGGGGGCTCACCTTGGCCTCGACGGCGATGGCCTCCAGTGAGGCACTGTCACGCCCGAGGGCCGCGCGATGTTTGAAACGCCACGCCGCCAGAAAATACTCCGCGTAGTCGGTCGGCTGCCGGCGGTAGAAGTCGATGATCCGCTGCACCGAATAGCGGTCGCGGTCGGTATCGACGACGGCGGGGTGCGGAGCGAATGCGAAGCCTGCCGGTTGCAGCACGAGGTGCTCGGAGACGGTACGTGCGGCGCCCAGATATTTTTTAAAAAGCGCCGGCGACATGGCGAGCGATTCACCGGAGTTGTCGAAACCGGCTTGGTTGGCGGGATCGACGGGGAATTCTTTTGTCGGCCGGATATCGACCCCGGTGAGATCGCGGATCGTGTAGTCGTATTCGGCGTTGCTGAGCCGCCGGGCGAGCACGGGCCCCGGGTCGCCAGCATTCTTCGTAGCCTCGGCCTGACGAAACGCGCGTATCCACGCGACGACTTCGGCGCGCAACGGGTCGGAGGGGAAGTGCTTGGCCTTTTCGCTCGGCATGTCGCCGGCCTCGAGGCGTTCGAGGACGAGCTCCCAGTGGGTGAAACCGGTGGTGACTCTGGCCACGTTGGTGTAGCGGCTGAGATCCAAATCGGCCTTTGTAGTTTCTTTGCCGTGACACGAGACGCAGTAGGTTTCGAGGAACGGTTGGACGGTGCGGTGGAAGGCAATTTCCAGGCCCGGCGGATTCGAGTTGGGTGGCACTGCCGCCGGGACGCGAGCGACGAGATAAATCCAAATGACGACAAAAGAAAATCGGAGGGGCATTGGGCAGGGAGGGTGCCGCCCCGCCGAGCCTACTGTCGCCGGCGAGAAGCGAACGCTGGGTAGACGAGCAGATCTCGAGAAAGTGTCGTCCCAACGGACGGTGAGGTCAGTCCTTGGGGCGGCGGCCGACGCCCCAGATCAACCAGGCGGCGAGTGCGACCAGTAAGATGAGCCACCAGAGGTAGCGCAGCTCACGCGCGGCCATTTCCGCGAAGGCCGCTGCGCGCGGGAAGAAAAAGACCAGGGCGGAACCTACAATGACCAAACTGAGGAACTGGAAGAAGGCGCGTTTCCGTGGCGTCATGGCACCACTGGCATCTCAGCTGGGCCGATCGGCAGCAAGAGCGCAGCACCAGAATTTTCCGGTCCGGAGGGCACGACCATGGGCGAGCGGCCGTTCCAGCGCTCGACAATTTTCCAGCGCAGAAACGCTGGGCTTTGCCGGAGGGCCTCACCGCGCACGCGGATGGCTTCGGCTTCACCTTTGGCGCTGATGACGGCGGTCTCGGCTTCGACTTGGGTCTGCACTTGAGTGAAGCGCGCTTGGTTGGCCTGTTGTTCCGCGACCATCTTCGCTTCGATCGCCTTTTCAAGTTCAGGCGAGAGATTGATGTCCCGCACGACGATATCCTCGACGAGGAGCAGATTGCCGATTTTCAGCTTCGCGGCCGTGAGGGCCTTTTTCTTGATTTCTTCTCGGCTCTTCACGATCTGCTCGGCCGTGTAGAGTGCGGTCACTTCCTTGATGGCCTCCTGCACGCGCGGGGCGATGAGGCTGTCAAAGGGATCGCCGGCGAACTCGCGGTAGATCTGCACGACCGACGATTCGGGCGCGCGGTAAAGCACGCGAAGGTCAATTTTTACCTGCTGAAGATCGGAGGAAAAACAGTCGGCCTTTACGGCCTGTGTCCTCTGGCGAACATTGATTGTCACGATGCTGGTGACGAAAGGCGCTTTAAAGCCGAAGCCCTCGGGCAAGAAACCGTCAGCGGTTTTGCCGAGCGTGACCTTGAGGCCGCGAGTGCCGGGCTCGATCACATAGGTGGCGGCCGAGGAAAGGATGAGCAGCACAAAGGTCATGGCGGCCATGCCGATGAGCTTGGAGACAAGGAGGGGATTCATGGGTTCAGCGTCGGACGGGACTTTTCGCGGCGGCTGGTTGTGGTAAGGCTGGGACATTGGATTTTTGGGTCTTAAGGCGTTCGAGGTCTTGCATGGTGAGCATGACCTTGTCCCCGCCACCGATGATGGCTGGCGTGATACCATCCCACTTGTCGACGATCTGCAGATCGACAAAGGCGGGGTTTTTCTTGAGCGCGTCGCCGCGGATCATAATCGATTCGGCTTCGCCCTTGGCTCGGATGATCGCGGTGTCGGCTTCGATCTGCACGCGTTGTTGGAAATACTTGGACTTCGAGGCCTCCTGCTCCTGAACCATTTTAGCCTCGATGGCGTGTTCCAGTTCCTTCGTGAGCGCGATATTTTGAATCACGATATCTTCGATCACGAGGAGAGTGCCGAGTTTGCGCCGGGCAATTTCGAGTGATCGCGTCTTGATCTGTTCGCGGTTCTTCACGATCTGCTCGGCGCTTTGCAAGGCGGCGACCTCCTTCAAGGCCTCCTGGACGCGTGGCGCGACGAGACTTTGAAAAGGGTCACCGTAATAGTCTTGGAAGAGTTTTACCACCGACGCTTCGGGAATGCGGAAGAGCACTTTCAGATCGATGGTGATTTGTTGAAGGTCCGAGGAATAGCACTCGGCTTTGTCTTCGGCGGTTTGCTGGCGGATGGATATCTGTGTGATGTTCGTAATAAACGGGGCCTTCAGGCCGAAGCCCTCGGGTTTGAAGGTGCGAGAAGCCTCGCCCAACGTCACCTCGACGCCACGGTAGCCGGGCTTCACGACGAAGGTACCGGACGACGCCATGATGACGGCGACGAAAATTAAGAGGCCGACTCCGACCAATTTTGCGATTCCAGGGGGATTCATGTGATAAGTCGCGGACGGTAGGCGTCACGTCTGCTAACACAAGCGAGAGTTTGAGAATGTGCAGTTTGAGAATGTGTTTGAGAATGCGCGCGGTTGGTGCGCGTCCGCTCCGAGTTCGGCCGGGGGACACTGGGCCGACTCATACCGACGTCTCGTGATATTTGGACAATAGGCGAAGGGGTTCACGCGATTCAGCCGACAGGTGTGGATGAGGTCCATGAACAGGTCCCCTGTCCGGGCGCCGTTGAGCGCCTTGTCGCTCAGGCTGTTTTTGCGATGGAGGATCGTCATCTTGAGTGGCTGGTCCGCCTGCTCCGAACGGTTGTTGTCCCACGGAGCGCCGGACTCGCGTACGAACAAGGCCGCGCCGTCCGTGGAGACGTTCCAGCAGGCGTTTCAGGGGAGCGCAACGACGACGGAGTGCAGCGCAGCGGTGTCCGCGTTCGCGGGCCGATTTTCGTCCCGATCACTCGGGGCGAGCCCGCGGTGATCGCGCAGCGAGGGGTCATGCGGGCCCTCCGAGGCGACGATGGGGACAAGCCGAGGCTGCCGGAACGGCTGACGATGAGGCGCCCGGCTTGTGTCAGTCAGTATCTGCGGCAGTTCCGATCGTGTCGGCGGAGCGATTGCGGCATCGTTCACGGCAGTGGTATCAAGGGGCAATGCGTGACCGCGTTTGCATTCCCGCAATTGTTTGCAAAGCTGACGCT
>Ga0209550_10004632_pt1 | contig 13011 bp, 6 predicted proteins | sample LauGreSuBDMM15SN_2_FD_187567 | JGI IMG/M metagenome (GOLD analysis project Ga0209550, IMG submission 187567) | Freshwater lake microbial communities from Lake Michigan, USA - Su13.BD.MM15.SN (SPAdes) (version 5) | ecosystem: Environmental > Aquatic > Freshwater > Lake | place: Lake Michigan, USA... | reverse complement strand
GACCGGGCCAGTTGGCGATGGGGTGTTTCCCCACGGTCGGTTCGCAGACGCGTGCGCTTACCGCGACACAGTGCACCGAAGTGCGCCACGAATCCGCGACAATCTTGCGCGAGCCCCCTACGCCATAATCCCCGGGATCACCTCACCTGCGATGCCGGTGAGGCGCACATCGAGACCCTGAAATTTCGTCGAGAGGCGGTGGTGGTCGATGCCCAGCAGCGCGAGCATCGTGGCGTGGAGGTCGTGCACATTGACCACATCCTGCACCGCCCGATAACCGAGTTCGTCTGTAGCGCCATAGGTGATACCGGGCTTCACGCCGCCACCGGCCATGAACACGCTAAACGACAAAATGTGGTGATCGCGCCCCGTCCCCTGCCCCATCGGCGTGCGGCCAAACTCACCGCCCCAGAGGATCAACGTGTCGTCGAGCATCCCGCGTTGTTTGAGATCTTTGATGAGCGCCGCCGTCGCCTGGTCGACAGCTTGCGCGCCGGACTTCATCCCGTTCTCCAAATCGCCGTGATGATCCCACGCGCGGTGGTAGAGCTGGATCATGCGCACGCCCCGCTCGGCGAGCCGGCGCGCGAGCAGACAGTTGGAGGCGTAGCTGCCGTCGCCGGCTTCCTTCACCCCGTAGAGGTCGAGCATTTCCTTCGGCTCGTTCTTGAAATTCACGAGGTCGGGCACGCTCGTCTGCATCTTGAAAGCCAGTTCGTATTGCGCGATGCGCGTGGCGATCTCCGGATCATTCTGTTGCTCACCGAGGAAGCCGTTCATCCGCGCGATCTCGTCGACGACCTGCCGCTGCGTGCTCTGACACACGCCGTCCGGATTCCCAATGTAGTGCACCGCGTCGCCGCGCGACTGAAACTGAATACCCTGGAATCGGCTCGGCAACACGCCGCTGCTCCACTGGCGCGCCGAGATGGGTTGTTGTCCGGACTTGCCGGCGGATGTGAGCACGATGAAACCCGGCAAATCCTGCGTCTCCGCGCCGAGGCCATACGTGAGCCACGAGCCCATGCTGGGCCGGCCCTTGATGATCGAGCCGGTATTCATGAACGCGTGGGCCGTGTCGTGGTTGATCTGCTCCGTCTGCATCGACCGGATCACGCAGAGCTCATCCGCGAGACTCGCGATGTGCGGAAATAAGTCACTCACCTCGATCCCGGATTTTCCGTGCTTCTGAAACGCCGTGAAGGGCCCCCGCGCCTTGAGCACGGCACCCTGCAGCTGCGCGAGTTGTTGCCCTTTGGTGAACGACTCGGGAAACGGTTTATCGTGGAGATCCTTCAACACGGGCTTCCAATCAAACGTCTCGAACTGCGACGGTCCGCCCGCCATGCAGAGAAAGATCACGCGCTTCGCCTTCACCGGGAGATGGGCCGCCTGGAGCGCTCCGTTCCAGTGCGCCGGCCGCGTCGGTCCGGAGCCACCGGCGAGCGCTGCCGCGCGGGCCTTGTTTTGCATCATGGCCAAGGCGAGGCCGCCGAGGCCGTAGGCGCTCTGGGTGAGAAAAGAACGCCGGTTGATGCTCAATGCGTGAGCCGTGGGATCGAAGGTTTTCATGGGAGGCAGGCGGTCAGTAGCGTGTGATGGTTTCGTGGGCGTTGAGCACCACGCGACAGAGGTTGGTCCAGGCCGCGAGTTCCACCGGATCGGCCGCGTTCTTCGCCGTCGGTCGGGATGCGAAGCCTACCTTCACGAGCTTTTCGGCATCGGCGGGATTCGCGCGATAATAGTCGCGTTGGGTGGCAATAAATTTCGCGAGCGATGAAAGTTCGTCCGCACTCGGCTCCCGCGCCAACGCGAGCTGATAGGCCCGCCGGATGTGTTTCACGTCAGTCGTCGCGCGGGTATCCCCGAGCAAGCGGGCCGCAAACAACCGGGCCGCTTCAACAAACGTCGGGTCGTTTAAAAGGGTGAGCGCCTGTTGCGGCGTGTTGCTGACGGTCCGGAGCGCGGCGCACTCATCGCGCGAGGGCGCGTCGAAGTTCGCCAACATAGGATGGAGAAACGTCCGCTGCCAATGCATGTAAACGCCGCGTCGCCTTTGCTCGCCGCCCGCACTGGCCGCGTAAGTACGATTAGGGAACTGCAGCGCCTCATAGTAGCCGTCAGGTTGGTAGGGCTTCGCGCTGGGCCCGCCGATATCCTCCAGGTTCAGGGCACCCGCAACGAAGAGGGCGTTGTCGCGCACAAACTCCGCTTCGAGTCGTCGCGGATTTTGCGAAGCGAGGAGTCGATTCGCCGGATCGGCATCCTTCAGCTCCGGCCGCAGGTTGCTGCTTTGGCGATACGTCCGGCTCGTCACGATCAAGCGGATCATGTGCTTCAGATCCCAACCACTGTCGCGAAACTCACTCGCGAGCCAATCGAGCAACTCGGGGTGCGAGGGCAATTCACCCTGCGAACCGAGGTCGTCTACCGCCGCACTCAGGCCGACACCGAAGAACTGTTGCCAGAGACGATTCATGACCGCGCGCGCCGTGATCGGGTTTTCCTTCGACACAATCCACTGGGCGAGATCGAGCCGCGTAAGCCGTTTTTCCGCCGTGCTCTCGCGTTGCGCCGGCAGAAACGACGGGGTCGCCGGCAGCACCATCGCACCGGTCTCGTCTTGCCAATTGCCTCGCGGCAGCACGCGCACCTCGAGCGGCGGGGCCGCTTGTGTAACCAGACTCCACGTACGCCCTTCATTCAAATCCCGCAACGCGGCGAAAAGCTTCCGCGTCGCTTCAAGGTCAGCCTGATCCGGAACGGTACTCAGCCGCCACGCATCGACCACCGCGGTCGATTGGGCGGGCGAGCGCTTCTTCGGCGTCACCGCGAGTCCCGCGATAAAATCCGCCGACGCCACCCCGAGCGGGTCGACCGCCCCGAACGGCGAAAGCGCAAACCGCAACGGCAGCACGTTATCACCCGTGACGGTCACTTGAATCGTTTCACCCGCCGCAATTTCGACGGGGCGGTCCAGCAACCAAACGGCTTGGAGCGGCCCGGCCGGGTGGGTCCGAGGCAGACGCCACTCGGCACCCACGCCTGGAATTTCGACGCCACCACGATAGGTCGCACGTTTCGCCGTGGCTTCGCCCGTCGTCGCGGAGACTTTACGTTTTTTGCCATCGGCACCGACGATATTCACGGCGATGCCGACGATCCCGCCGAGCTTTGCCTCGGCACCCCCGACGATCGCCTCAATGCGTAACGCCGCGAGCCGCGTCAGATCCCCAGGAGGCAGCGTCACCTCCATCGTGTCGCCCCGAGCGAGCGACTTGTCGATGGCCACCCGTCCATCGTCCCCGACCGCGGCGGCACGGCTGTCCATCAGTTTGCCCGCCTTGAGCAAACGCACGGTGGGTGCCGGACGAGTCCAGCCGTCCGCATGAACCCCGAGAAACCCGCGTGCCGACTGCTCCCAAGCCGCCAGGGTTGCCTTGGCAGCCGGATCGCGCGACGCCTTGTCGCGCGCGGCCTTGACTTGGTCGTCCAGTCCATCGCGGGCACGCAGAAATTCTTTCCTCAGGTAAGGGCTCTCCACGGCAATCTCCGGAGGAAACGGCGAATCGTTGTCCACGCCGATCAACTCAGGCTCCGGCGTATAGCCGTAGTTCGCATAAACGCCCCATTGCTTCACATCGGCGAAGAATGATTTTAGCGCGTAAAAATCCCGTGTCTTGATCGGATCAAATTTATGATCGTGGCACTCGGCGCAGCCAAAGGTACTGCCCAACCACGCGGCCGATACCGACCGCACCCGCTCGGCACCATACTTCGCGAGATACTCTTTCGGCTGCGCTCCGCCCTCGCGCGTCATCATGTTCAAACGGTTGTAACCCGTCGCCACGAGCTGCTCCGGCGTCGGATTCGGCAACAAATCTCCCGCGAGTTGCTCGATCGTGAACTGGTCGAAACGCTTGTTCGCATTGAACGCGTTGATCACGTAGTCGCGATACGGAAAGATGCGCTGAGTCTGGTCACCGTGGAAACCGACCGTGTCCGCGAAGCGCGCGATATCGAGCCACCACACCGCCATGCGCTCGCCGAAATGAGCCGAGTTCAGGAGCCGATCGACGTGCTTCTGATAGGCGTTGCCAAAAAAATTCCGCCCACCCGCCGCCAGCTCTTCCGGCGTCGGCGGCAGACCCGTGAGATCCAACGACACGCGACGCAGCAAGCGGTTCATCGGCGCCTCGGCCGATAGCGTGAGTGTCTGCTCGGCGAGCTTCGCCTCGACGAATGCGTCGATGGGATTTCCCTGCTTCGCCTCCGTCGGCAGCGCCGGACGTTTCAAGGGCGCGTAGGCCCAGTGCGGCTCGTAAACGGCCCCCTGCTCCACCCAGCGTTTCATCAATGCCTTTTGACGTTCCGTGAGCGGCTTGTGCGCCTTTTCGGGCGGCATGGGTTCGTCGGTATCAAAAATCCGCGCGATGATTTCACTCGCGGCCACGTTGCCCGGCACAATCGGCACCGCGTCGCTCTTAGTTTTCTTGAGCGCCTCCTCGCGGAGGTCGAGGCGCATGCCGGCCTCGCGGCTTTCGGCGTCGGGGCCGTGGCAATGAAAACACGTGTCCGACATGATCGGCCGGATATCGCGGTTAAACTCGACGATCGCCGGGAGGGCGGCTTCGGCGGCGGTGAGTGCGGAGGCGGGCCCAAGGAGGAACGTTAGAATGAACGCCCACGCGGACGCGCGCCCACGCGCAGAGGTAGGCGCGGAGGTGGCAGCGAGCAAGGGAAGCGAAAGGCGGGGCGACATGGGAGTTTGCGATCTCAGACCGGTGAAATCAGGCGGAGAAAGCTTTCACGACATGAACGCCCCCCCACGCCGTCAACTCCGCGTTTTCACCCGCGCCCGCGAACGCCCTCATACCCATCGCCTCGCGCTGGCCGATGGTGGGCCCGGCAGGTGGCTGGGCGCAACCGGCCAGCGGCCGGTTCTCCAACCAAGCAAGCGTTCACAGGCGATGGGCGAGACGTCCAAGCGCGCTCCCGTTGAACCCCCTCGACTATGGCCGACAAGGTTGATCGCCAGATTTGGGTTCTCACGAAGTTGAGCGTGGATAAACGCCAAAGCTCTTGCCGAAATTATTCGCACATCGGTGCCCCGTGTATTGGGACCGACAAGGTAGAGGTGAGGACCCTCGAAGTCTTTCACCATGTTGAACACGTTGCTATTTGTTGCACGCTGGGTCTCGGGGTCAGTTTCACGCCACTTCTTCGAGCTGGTGCCATCGATGCCAACAAGCAATTCCCTGTCTGGGGCCGTTCCAATCAGCGTAACGCTGGCGGGTACCCGGCTCCTGTTGACGAGCGGCGGCATCGGCAAAACCACCGTGGCTGAAGATCTCACCGGTCTCGACGGGATCGGTAAGTGTTTCCGAATCGCCCGGATTGTCGCCGAAACCGGGGTTGGGTGTGAAACCACCACCGCCGCCTCTGCGGTCCGCATCAGTCGGAGCCGGTTTTCCGCCACCGGTAAGCCAGGCCCAAAACGCCGCGAACGGATCTGCTCCGAGCCCATCAATCCCATTCGACGGCCCGTTGCCAACGAAGCCCTACAAATTATTTCCCCCGGCTTCGCCAATCGGATCGCGGTTGAGGAAGCGCCCGAGGCTGGGATCGTTGAATCGCAGGCCAGATACGGCCCTGCCCCCTCGCGGGATCTGCGCTTTTCAAGCCCCACGTCTGCGACCGGGCGCGCCCACGCGCGAGCGTGGGCGTTGACGGGAGAGCATGGGAGCGCAGGCGAGCATGGCGGCTAAAAAGAAAACGGCCTACAACCCGAGTTGCCGGATCAACTCCTCGACCGTGAGACCGTGGTGCGTGGCGATGCTTTTGAGGATGCCGGAGAGCGTGCCGACTTTGATCGGATGGTGATTCGGAATCGCCTCGTGGTGTTCGCCGTCGCGCTGGGTGGTCACGCGCACGTGCGAGCCGCGCTGCCGATCCACGGCTTAGCCGAGCACGCGCAGCGCCTTGACCAACTCCGGGCCGGACACGTCGCGCGGCAGCCTCATCGCGCCAAAACCTCGTCGCGCACGAAGTGGAGGCGGATGACCTTCGGCGCCTCCATCGTCTCGTCAAAGTAGCAATCGACGGCTTCCTTCACGTTGGCGCGTAGTTCGGCGAGCGTGTCGCCCTGACTGTGGACCCCGACGCCGAGCGCCGAAGCGGTGTAGCCGCCGTCCACCTCGTCCTCGCGCACCTCAAAAATAATTTCGGTCATGGCGGGCAGTGTGCGGAGCGGCGGACGGGTTTCAACTCTCGCGTTCGCGGGGGTGACACTTCGCGTGCGTCTGCTTGAGGTCGGCGATGGTGCGCTTCGTGGAGTGTTGCAACGTGTCGAGGTGCTCGTGGCCGAGGAGTTCCTTCGCGTGCTGGAGGTTCGCGCCGCCGCGGATTAACTCGGTCTGTAACTCCGTCGTGCAACTACGGCGGAAGGTGTGGGGCGTGACCACGACGGGGCGCGCGAAGCGGTCTCCGGGTAGGCGCACGCGTTTCAAGAGCGTGTTCTAGGGCAGGCGCTGGCCCGCGCGCGTGAGCCTAGATTGCGCGTGAGCCAGAGCGTGCGGGCAACCGAGGCGAGGTCGAGAGTGCCGTCGCCCGTGACATCGAGACCGGTGCGAATGACGCGGCCGAGGGTGTCGTCGACGAAAAGAGACGGGGAGGCGCCGGTGGCGGAACGGCTGAAGATGGGGTGGCCGCCGCGTGTCAGTCAGTATGTGCGGCGGTTCCGACCGTGTCAGGGTAGCAACGTGGCGTCGTTCAAGGCAGTGGTGTCACGTGTCAATGCGTGACCCCGTTTGCGCTCCATCCCGCCAGCCGCCCCTCCCTCGCCCGGTGCATCGCTACGGGATCACACCGCCGCGTCAAAGCGAGCACGCGGGGCTTACAGGGCAAGGCGGCCAGCTGCTCGAGCAGCTCAAATCCATCCTCACCTTGTAACCACAGTTCCATGACAATGATGGACGGACTGAGCTCCCGGCACAGCCGGAGTCCGTGGGCGCGCGTGCAGGCTTCGACCACCCTCATGGAGACCGCCGACGGCAGCGCTGAGACGGATTTCCGCAGCGTCTCACCCCACGCGAAATCGTCGTCGATGTGGACCAACGTGGTCGCGACAGCCCCAACCGAGCCTAATTTAAGGAAAGCGAGGGAGGGAGGCGCTATCATCGGAAGGCGCGATCGCCCGCGACCACTACCTCCAGACGTACGCAAAGAACGCAACACCACGGAATCTCGCGCACGCCTGAAAGCCTGATTCACCTTGGGGGTTTTGTCCTCAACTTTCATACCCATTCGCCTCCCAGAAGAGCTTCCTCGCTTGGGGGTAGGAGCCTGCTGGCGGGCGATTCTCAAATCCTCAATCGCCTGCGAGCAGGCTCCTCCCTAAAGCCGCCATTCCGCCCGCAGGTCTCAAGCTCTACGATTAAAACGTTCCCTTGAGCCCGAAGGTCCACGCGGAACCGAAGTCCTGGCGCTGGCGGAAGCGCGCGATCTCTGGCGTGGTCGGGCCGAAACGTTTGACGTCCTCGGGGGTGCTGCCGACGTTGCGCAGGCTCGCGAAGACGCCGAGATGCTTCGTCACCGCGTAGTCGGCGTAAATATCCTGGAGCATCTTTTTCGAGCGCCATTCAAAGGTGCCGGGCTCAAGGCCACGGCCAGTCAGCGCGCCGAGCCGCGCCGGGCTGCGATAGTTCCAATTGAGTTTCACGTTGAATTTCGGGCGAGAGAGACTCACGCCCCAGCTACCGCTGCGCGGCACGAAGCCGGAGAAATTGCTCGCCCCCTCGCCTGTCGCCCGCTGCGCGCTCACGTTGGCAAACACCTGCATCCCGCGCGCCCACTGCGGCAGAAACGTCAGCGCCTGCTTGTAGTCGGCTTCCAGTCCCGTCATCTGCACCGTGGTGGTGAGGTTATAATTGGTCGCGACGTCGTAGCGTTCGTAGTCCGCTGGATCGAGGTTGTAGAGCTCGAGGAACTCGGGCGTCGAGGGAAAGGTGATACTGCCGAAAAAGTTTTTGAAATCGCGGCGAAAGGCTCCGATCGAAACCTGGCCGACGCGCTGGAAGTAATATTCGACCCGGACCTTCGTCGTGCGCGCGCTCCATGGCTTGATGCCGACGTTGTTCACGGAGACCCGGTTGTTGCTCGCAGGGGGCAGATCGGTGTCGGGCAGCGTGAGACCGCCGGAATACTGGTCGAAGTTGGGGCGGCCGATCGACGAATACCACGAGGCGCGGGCGATGAGGTTTTCGCGCACGTTGTAGCTCGCGTTGATATTTGGGAAATAGCGCAGGTATTCCTTGTCGGCGTGGTAGCCGCGATCGATGTAGGTCAGCCGCGAGACACCGAGCGCATCGGCCGTCGGGACGATGAGCAGCGGCCGGCCCGGCGTGCCATTCGCCAGATTAGGACCGCGGCGGAAGTTTCCCTGCGCGTCGCGCTGGAAGTTTAGCGTCGGATCCGTGAGCGGGCCCTGCGCGGTGACGTTGGTCTGCTCCGCGCGCAGGCCGCCGATGAACTTGAGGCGGCGCTCGAAGAACGCGATGTCGCCGCGCACATAGGCCGACGAGATAATCTCCTGCGCAAACTTCGACTGGTCGATCAGCGAGCGATACGCGCTGTTCGGGGTGTTGGGCACAAAATAAGTCGGGCTCGCCTTGAAAAGTTGGTAGAGTTCTTCCTGGCCGACCCATTGGATTTTGCCGAAGCCGAATGGCGCGATCCGCTGCGAAAACGTTTCGTCGAACACGACGGCGGCGCTGTCGTCGTTGCCGATCGGCGTCGTGCTCGTGCGGCCGTCGGCACCGACAAAATTCCACGACGGCGAATACTTCCGGATGTCGCGCACGGACTGCTTCACTTCGAGGCCGCCCTTGAGCGCCAGCGGGATGCCACGGGGATAAAATTCACGCCGCAGGTTGGTGAAGGCGGTGCGCTGCAGATCCGAAGATTCCTGGTCGCCCAAGCTCGCGGAGGTCAGCGAGTAGTTCGCGAGGTTATAAGGATCCACCGGTTGGCCTGCCGCATCGGTCACCGAGATTCGGTTGGGGCGGAGATAAAAATTGTCGTCGAAATTAATCGTCACGCCGTTGCGCGTCGCGACCGAGTTATTGAAGAAGCCGCGATACTCGTCGCGATAATGATTACTCGCGCGCGAATTTCCGAAGCCGGCCTCCGCCCGCCACAGCGGCCCATCGTGCCGGTAGGTCAGGGTCGGGGTGTAAGTGGTGCCGGACTTTTGGCGCATGCCGCCGTTGTTGAGCCGGATTTGGCCGGCGCCCGGCTGCCCGTGCGTGAAGGTCGGACTGAAATCACCCGGGGCCACGCGGTTCACGACGAACGTCAGCATGCGGTTGCTCAGCTCGGCATCGAAGAAGGCCCACTGAAACGACAGCGCGATCCGGTCGTTCCGCGAGAGCTTGTAGTCCATCGTGAAACCGAAGGAGGTGCGCTTGCTAAACTTGTTCGCGTCCTGCACCGCGTAGTCCGAGAGGTAAGGCCGGTCCACGGTGGTATCGGGAAACTGGCTGGCCGGCAACGCGCCGGTACCGGGAACGGTGATTCCATTGGTCACCGCACCCGCACCCCGCCAGTTGGTCTGCGAAAAATCCTCACTCGTGTATTGCGTGCTGTTGGCACCGGACAAGGTGAAGCCGAATTTTTTATTCACCGGTACGACCCAAGAAAAATCGAAACCCGGCTGGATCTTGTGCGTGGGGGTGACGCGCGGACCGGGCGTTTTTTTCCAGTCCTTGTAGTTGTCCTTCATCATCAGGAATACCGTCGCATTGAAGACCGGCCGCGCACGCTCGAAGGCCGAGCGCGGGACCATGTTGATCGAGCCAGCGAGGGCCGAGCCCGGCGACTCAGGGGTCGGCGAGTGGTGCACTTCGAAGCGCGCGATGTTGTTCACCGAGGTCTGCTCCAGCTCGACGCTGCGCGAGGTACCGGAAGACTGCGCGCTGGCCAGCGCGAACCCGGCGATGGTGATCGGCACGTTGTTCGACGGCACGCCGTTCATCGAAATCGTGCGCATGTCGCCGCCGCCGGTGTTCACCGTGATGCCCGGGAGAAATTTCAGGAAATCACCGACGTTGCCCTCGACCACTGCGCCGAATTCGTCGGCCGAGACGATGTTGACGATGTTGGCCGCAAACCGCTGCTCGTTGATGGCGATGGCCGCGGCATCCATTTCCTTGGAGGTCTCCACGACGAACTTATCGAGTTTCACCACGCTGCCGGATTTATCCGCGCCGGTCCGCGCGCTGGCAGCTGTGAGATTGAAATCGCGCTGCACAATGGCACCGGATGTGAGGGTCACACTGTCCGTCTGCGGGTCCTGCCCGGTGAAGAAAACCTTCAAGCGCGCGACACCCGCCGGCACGTTGCTCAGCCGATACTGGCCGCTTGAATCGGTAAACGTTTCCAACGTGGTCCCTTCGACGGTGACGCGCGCGCGCTCCAGGTATTCGCCGGTGCGCGGGTTGCTCACGCGGCCCTCGATCGTGCCGACACCCAGCGCCTGGGCGGCGGCGGAAGCGATCAGGAAAACGAGCGGCGCGATGGCCGAAGCGAGTATACGCAGGAGGTAACGAGGTGTGGTCATGAGAGGGGTTAGATCAAATTTTTCCGAGCGCGCCGCGACGAGGGATCGATGCAGCGCACGCGAGACGGCTGAAACAGGGGGTGCGCAGTGAACACCGGCCGTGGCCGCGCGACGAGCAGTATTCCGTGCTTGGGCCCGTCACGGTTGTCATTGCGAGCCCGGCGTGGCGGGCGGGCGTAGGCCCACGTCGTCACACCGCGTTTACGCGATGTGACGGTGACGATCCGATCGCTGTGCACGATCACAACGTGATGGCGGCGGAGAGCCGCCGCGACGAAGCGTGGCTCAGAACTCCACGCCCACGCTGCCGACAAACTGGCGCGGTTGCGCAAACGTGTCGCGGTCCACGCGGTATTCGCGGGCAGTCGCGTTTCGCACGACCACACTGAAATTCGTCGCGCGATTGAAAAGTTTCGTACGGTAGCTCGCGTTGAAATCGAAGCGGCTCCAGCTCTCGGACCAGCGCTGCGCGTCGCCTTCGCGGCGCGGAGCCATGTAGATGTAGCTGAAACCGAGGCCGGTGTTTTTCAGCGCGCCCTGCGAAAATTCGTAGCGCACGTAGCCGTTGCCGGAGTATTTCGCGGCGTTGGGCGTGCGGCGGCCGAGGAGCGTGAAGGGCACGTTGGCGCCGGTGTTGGCGGTAAACGTCGTCGCGAGCGGCGAGGCAAGCGTGGTGGCGTTGACGGCAATAATCTCGGTTTTGTTAAAGAGGCCGCCGCCGCCGATTTGGAGTTCGCGCACGGGACGCACGTAGAAGTCGATGTCGATGCCGCGCGCGCGTTCCTGACCGCTGAGGTCGATGAAGCCGACGGCGCTGTCGGGGTCGGCGGCGGGCTTGCCGCGCGAGACGTTCTTTTTGTCGATGACGTAGTAAGCGACGTTGATCATCGCGCGCTCACCGAAGAGATCGGTCTTCACGCCGTATTCGAAACTCTTGCCAAACTCGGGCTCGAGCAGCGTGCCCCACGGTTTCTCGTCGAGGTTGGGCGCGGGCAAGCCGTCCTGCTGGTAACGGGTGAGGAGCTGCGTTTCGCGTGCGGCAGTACGCGCGGGCTGGAAGGTCACGCGCGGGTTCACCGACTGCGAGTAGAGCATGTAAACGGAGACGGGATGGGTGACGCGATACGAGATGCCGCCCTGCGGGGTGGTGCGTTGGCGTGCGCCTTCGATCGTGCTCGTGACGACGCCGTCGAAACCGATCGAGTTGGTGCCGGGATTCTTCGTGCTGTTGCGCGCAGAGACATCATCGAACCGGCCGCCGAAGGAGACGCGGCCGCGGTTCTGGTGAAACGTGGCCGACCAGTTCGCATACATGGCGTCGCTCGTGTAGCGCTGATCGTTGTTGGCGCCGTTGCTGGCGAAGCCGGAGAGCGGTGTCAGATTGCGCGCGGCGAAGGCATCACGCGCGGCGGTCGAGGTGGGGCTGTAGATGTTGTAGAAATAATCGACGACATTGGTGACCTGCGTCGTGGTGCCGGGGATGGTGGAGAGCGTGGTGCCGGCGGTGCCGAGCGCGGGGTTGCGCACGAAGGTGCTGTTGTTTTCCCAGACGCGGTCTTCGTTGTGCTCGAAGCCGGTGAGGAGCGTGTTGGCGAGCGGGCCAGTCTTGAAGCGCGTGACGAGATCGATCTGGCCGTTGACGCGGCGCTCGCGACGGTTGTTGCCGATCCAGTTTGTGCGGCGCCAGCCGGATTTTCCGGGCGTGTATTGGAGCGTGGCGACGTTGGGATCGTAGCGGTAGGGCTGACCGTTGAGGAGACGCGTGTCGGCGAGCGGATCGCCGGTGGCGGCGATGCCGCCGCGGCCGATGAATTCGTAGAGGTGGCGCGCCTCGGGAAACGGATCGCCGCGGGTGCTGTCGAGGTTCCAAGAGTTGAGACCGCCGAGGCTCGCGAGCGTGGGCACGGTCTGCGTCCAGGGGTTGATGAGGCCGGTGCCGCCCTCGCGAATGCTGGAGCGCGCACGGCGGTGGTAGGCGAGGTTGAAGCGCAGATCCATCTTCGCGTTCAGGCGCTGAGTGGCTTCGAGCTCCCAAATGGCGGGCTTGTAATCCCGATACGACGAAGGGCTGTCCTTGATGAAACCGGGGCCGACATCATCGACCCACTGCGGGGTGTCCACGGCATCGACGAGGCCGAACGCGGCGAAGTAGGACGGATCGCCGCCGCGGTTGAGGGCGCCGGTGGGTTTCAGCGCGAGGCCCTCGGCGGGGCGGATGTTGTCGTGCGTGTTGCTGTAGCGGACGACGACGCTCGTGTGTTGAAAGGGTTTCCACTGGAGCATCGGCGCGATGGACACGCGTTCGAGGCTGCGCTGGCGCTCGCCTTTATCGACGGTGTAGTAGGTGGCACCGAGGCGATAGTTAAAGGTCTTCGCGGCGTTGAGCGGACCGG
>Ga0209550_10004631_pt1 | contig 13011 bp, 5 predicted proteins | sample LauGreSuBDMM15SN_2_FD_187567 | JGI IMG/M metagenome (GOLD analysis project Ga0209550, IMG submission 187567) | Freshwater lake microbial communities from Lake Michigan, USA - Su13.BD.MM15.SN (SPAdes) (version 5) | ecosystem: Environmental > Aquatic > Freshwater > Lake | place: Lake Michigan, USA... | reverse complement strand
TGTTTCATTTCATAAATTTAAACATCCATTTGATATTATTTGATAAGTTCTCGTATAATAATCTGATAAAATGTTAACTACCTCATTCAATACATTTGGTTATTTTTGCGTCATACGAAAATTGAACAATGAACCAAGCTCCTAAACGATACCTGATTACAAGTGCTTTGCCTTATGCCAACGGTCTTAAACACATTGGTCACCTTGCTGGCGCTTATATCCCCGCCGATATTTATGTCCGTTACCTACGCTCCCAAAAAAGAGATGTTGTTTTTGTTTGCGGCAGCGATGAACACGGCACTGCAATACCCATTCAGGCAATGAAAGAAGGTACCACGCCGCAGGCCATCATCGATAAATACCATCAAGCCATGAAAGAAGATTTCGCTGATCTTCAAATTAGCTTCGATGTATATCACCGCACTTCAGACCCCTTGCACCATGAAACAGCTCGGGAATTTTTTACTTATTTGAACGATAGATGCGAACTTGAAATCAAGGAAACCGAGCAATATTTTGATGAAGCTTCCCAAACGTTTTTGGCCGATCGTTTCATCAAAGGAACTTGTCCCAATTGCAAAAGCGACCGCGCCTTTGGCGACCAATGCGAAAGCTGCGGATCTACGTTGAGTCCTGATGAACTGATCAACCCGGTGAGCACTATCAGTGGACAAACACCCATCAAAAAGAAAACTTCTCATTGGTATTTGCCTCTCGCCAAGCACGAAGATTTTCTTCGTCAATGGATACTAGAACAGCACAAGGAAGATTGGAGGCCTTCTGTTGTGGGACAATGTAAAAGCTGGATTGATGGCGGTTTGCAGTCACGCGCCGTTACCCGCGACCTCAACTGGGGAATTCAAGTTCCTTTAGAAGATGCCCATGGCAAGGTGCTTTATGTTTGGTTTGACGCGCCTATTGGCTATATTTCCGCCACCAAGCAATGGGCCATCAACAACAACAAAGATTGGAAACCATATTGGTACGACAAGGATACACAATTGGTTCATTTTATTGGGAAAGATAACATCGTTTTTCATTGCATTATTTTTCCGGTGATGTTAAAATTGCATGGAAATATTCTTCCTACAAATGTTCCTGCCAATGAATTCTTGAATTTGGAAGGAGATAAAATGAGCACCAGCAGAAACTGGAAATTGGAAATGCGCGACTTCATAACAGATTTTGTAAAGAAGGAAAATGGGGGAGAGCAATGCGTTGACATGTTGCGTTACTACCTTACACAAATTGCACCAGAAAGCAAAGACAGCGAATTTACCTGGAAAGGATTTCAAGATGCCGTAAACAGTGAACTCGTTTCAATCTTCGGCAATTATGTGAACCGCACTTTTGTATTGATGCACAAACTTTGCAAGGGAAAAGTGCCAAGATTTGATGTTTCTGTAGCGGATGAAAAAGACAATCAAATTGCAAAGGACATCCACGATGCAAAAAATAAAATTGAACAATCTCTCGAACATTATAAGTTCAGAGAAGGCTTGTTTGATGTAATAGATTTAGCACGCAAGGGAAATAAATACATGCAGGAAAAAGAGCCATGGATTGTTGCCAAGTCACTTGCAGAAACCCCTGCCAATCAGCAGTTGATCGATAATTGCTTGTACAATTGTTTACAACTTACTGCAAATCTTGCAGTGCTGATCAATCCCTTTCTTCCTGCTACTGCAAAAAAATTATGTGGCATGATGAAGGTGGTAGAAAAAATGTTGGATTGGGAGAATGCTGGAAAAATGAATTTGTTGAGCGTGGGATATTCGCTGCGTGAACCACAACTTCTTTTCAGAAAAATCGAAGACGAAGAAATCGCATATCAAATAGAAAAATTAAAATCCGGAGCTATGCAAATACCTGCAGAACAAGAACAACCTAAACCTAAAGTAGAAGCTGTTAGTGAATTGAAAGCTGAAATAGTGTATGACGATTTTGGGAAAATAGATTTGAAAACAGGAATCATTTTGACTGCACAAAAAGTGCCGAAAGCAGATAAGTTGCTGCAACTTGAAATAGACCTTGGTTTCGAAAAACGAACCATTTTATCGGGCATCGCCATGCATTTTCAACCGGAAGATATTATTGGAAAGCAAGTTGTTGTGGTTGCAAATCTCGCCCCTCGCAAAATGCGCGGAATAGAAAGCAACGGAATGATATTAATGGCAGAAGACAATGAAGGAAAACTGCATTTTGTTCAACCTGAAAATGCAATTCCTGCCGGAAGTAAAGTATCTTAGTTCCGCGTTGTTAGCCAACTAATATCAACACCTCAGAACCACATAACTCAACAATTATGAAGCCCGTCATCAAAAAAGTAGCAGTCCTTGGTAGTGGCGTAATGGGATCCCGTATTGCCTGTCATTTTGCAGGTATTGGATTGCCTGTTTTATTGCTAGACATCGTTTCACCTGATGCAGTTGCAGAAACAAATAAATCCAAGCGAAACAAGCTAGTGAACGATGCCCTTCAAGCTGCCATCAAATCTAACCCATCTCCAGTTTATACAAAAGACGTGGTAAAAAAAATTACCACTGGAAATTTTGATGATGACCTCTCTCAAATAGCTTCATGCGATTGGATTGTTGAAGTGGTTGTTGAACGCCTCGATATCAAGCAACAACTGTTTGATAAAGTAGAAAAATTTCGCAAACCAGGCACTCTCATTACTTCCAATACTTCAGGCATTCCCATCAACATGATGGTAGAAGGCCGTTCTGAAGATTTTAAAAAACATTTCTGTGGTGCACACTTTTTCAACCCACCAAGATACCTCCGTTTGCTGGAGGTTATCCCTACTGCTCACACCGAGAAATGGGTGGTGGACTTCCTCATGCAATATGGTGATTTATACCTTGGCAAAACCACTGTGCTTTGCAAAGACACCCCCGCTTTCATCGCCAATAGAATCGGTATTTTTGGCATCATGTCGCTTTTCAGCAGCATGGAAAAAATGCAGCTGGATATTGACGACATCGAAGCACTGACGGGACCAATCATCGGTCGTCCGAAGTCAGCCACCTTCAGAACAGCTGATGTAGTGGGCATCGACACCTTGGTGCGGGTAGCCAACGGCGTTTATGAAAATTGTCCCAATGACGAAGCCCGTGAACAATTTGCTATACCAACCTGGCTTGCAAAAGTAGTTGAGAATAAGTGGTTGGGTGATAAAACGGGACAAGGGTTTTTCAAGAAAACAAAGAATGCCGCTGGTGAAAAGGAAATCCTGACATTGGATTTAAAAACAATGGAGTATGGTCCTCGAAAAAAAGCCAGGTTCGCTGCCATTGATGCTGCAAAACCGATCGATGACCTAGCCACAAGGATAAAAATGTTGTGTGCATCGCCCGACAAAGCAGGTGATTTCTATCGAACATTTCACTACAATTTATTTTCATACATATCAAATCGTGTTCCAGAAATTTCAGATTCTATTTACAGCATTGACGATGCAATGATGGCTGGTTTCGGCTGGGAAATAGGGGCCTTTGAAACTTGGGATTTGTTGGGTGTTGAAAAAACAATTGAAGCTATGAAGAAAGCTGGTTATGCAGTCTCTCCTTGGGTGGAAGAAATGCTGCAGTTAGGCTTCAAATCATTTTTCACCGTAAAAGAAGGAAAGCGATTTGCTTATTCTCCTATCACAAAAACATGGGAGTCTGTAAAAGCGCCAGGACAAGAAGATGCGTTTATTGTGATGAAGAATTATGCTGGACAAACCGTTTGGAAAAACAGTGCTTGCAGAACCTATCATTTGGGTGATGATGTGCTTGGATTAGAATGGTACACAAAGATGGGCAGCATTGGCGGTGAGGTGTTGGAAGGAATTCAAAAGAGCATCGCCTTGGCGGAAGATAAGTACAAGGGATTGGTCATTGCCAACGAAGGCAATAACTTTTCAGCAGGGGCCAATGTGGGGATGATATTCATGTTAGCTATTGAGCAAGAATATGATGAGCTAGACATGGCGATTAGGATGTTCCAAAACACCATGATGCGCGCACGTTATTCCTCGATCCCAGTCGTAGTGGCACCACATGCGTTATCATTGGGAGGAGCTTGCGAGCTAAGTTTGCATTCCGATAAAATCTGCGCCGCTGCAGAAACATATATTGGATTGGTGGAACTAGGCGTTGGATTGATACCCGGAGGCGGCGGAACCAAGGAATTTGTGTTGCGTGCAGCTGATGAGATGCATGAAGATGAACCAGAAACCATCACTTTGAAAAACAGGTTCATCAACATTGCCACTGCAAAAGTAGCTACTTCCGCCGCTGAAGCTTACGGCTTGGGAATCATGAGAAAAGGAAGGGATGAAATTGTGATGAATCAGGGAAGGCGCATCAGCGAAGCAAAAAAATCAGTGATAGAATTGTATAATAGTGGATATGTAATGCCGATACAGCGAAACGACATCAAAGTGTTAGGAAGAACAGCACTAGGTGCTTTGCTTGCCGGTATTCATGGCATGGAGCAAGGTGGCTATGCAACACAGCACGACGCGTTTGTAGCAAGAAAACTGGCTTATGTGATGTGCGGCGGGGACTTGAGTGAGCCAACCTTGGTAACAGAACAATATTTGTTGGACCTAGAAAGAGAAGCATTCCTGAGTTTGTGTGGAGAAAGAAAAACACTCGAGCGCATTCAAAGTGTGCTTAAAGCGGGAAGGCCTGTTAGGAATTGATTTGTTAGTTGATTTTGGTTGAAGAAGTTGAAGGGGTTGAAGTGGTTTAAGTAATTAGGTTTATTATTCAATAGCCTGGGGTTGATTTTATTGAACTTATCACTCAACCTGATGATCAAGCCTATTTTCGGAAAATTTCTACATAAAAATATCATAGTTTGGTGTTTCTTTTTACATCAGCTATTTTGCATTCTTATTCTGCTATATCTGATATCGTAGAAACGGGGTATCACCTTAATTGCATAATCTTTCACTTGTTTCTCCAGTTAAATGATTTTTTTACATATCCATTGAATCTCAAAGTCATTTTTTACGAATGATAAAAATCCGATACTTTTAACTACTTAAACCTTATTTAACGCAAGTTCAAGATTTAATTACTGATTACGAATTAAATATGTCACGTTTCTAATTCAGTGGAATTAATATGTATAATCTGTTATTTATTTCAATTTTATGACAAGTAAATTTCAAATGTATGTTCATTACTAACACTTGTATAAGGATAGTGTAATAACTAGTCTATCTGGCAGTTGAAATAATAGTAACTTAATTGAAAATCTAGGTAACATGCTCACCATCGGAGGTTTTAGGAATTATTATATAGAAGTAAGCATAAAAAAGACATGAAGTTTGTTTTGTATTCTAAAATTTTCCTTAAACAAATAAATCTAATAATAGTTTAAATATGATTAGATTGCATCTTTCCGTATAAATCTTCGCTAATTCTTTTCTTTGCTTCAATTCTTTAATCTAAATTTTTCTTAATTAACTTTTTAATGAAATTATTACCTATCAGTACTATAGGCTTAGCACTGCTATGTTTTCCTATAACGAATATCGGACAGACAATTAGTTTAGGGTCTGCTGTAAAATTTGCACTTTTTTCAAGTATTGGAGCAGTTTCCAATGTAGGAACATCAACAATAATAGGCGATATAGGAACAGACCTAGGTTCAATCAGTGGTTTTGGTTTACCAACTTTATGTGGTTCAATTTATAATGCAGATGCAGTAACAGCCCAAGCAAAGAATGATTTACTTAGCGCATTTAACAATTTAAATAGTATTCCAATAACCAATTCTTCTCATGCTGTAGCATTTGGCGGCGGTGAAAGTATCTCAGCGGGGGTATATACAATTGGTGGAGCGGGCTCAATTGACGGGACCCTTATTTTAGATGGAGAACAAAATCCAGATGCCATATTTATTTTCAAATTTGCAGGAGCTTTTTCTGCATCAGCTGGTTCTGTCGTGGTTTTAGCAAACCTCGCACGAATAAATAATGTATTTTGGATAACCGATGGAGCAATTTCACTAGGAGCATCTAGTACCATAAAGGGAACGCTTATTGCAAATCAAGGAGCTGTATCCATAGCTGCGGGAAGTCACTTCGAAGGACATATTTTTTCTATGGGTGGTGCTATAAGTATTGGCCCAGGTAAAGCATTTGTACCATTCAATTGGAATGCGACTGCTGGAGATAATCTTTGGAGTAATGATGCGAACTGGTCAACAGGTACTTCCCCTATTGCTAGCAATGATATTGTGATTAGTTCCGGCACACCGAGGTTGAATGTAAATGTTGAAGTTGGCAAAACTCTTACCCTGAATGGAACCGGAATCTTAACTATCGATCCGGGTAAGACCTTATCGATTGCATCTACAGGTGTGGTTGATTTTGGAGGTAAGTCGGTCACGATTAAATCTGATGTTACAGGAACCGCACAAATAGGTAGGATACAAGGAACCTTAAGCAATGCCACGAATGTGACAGTTGAAAGATACATCCCAGCAACAGGAAGGAGATACAGGATGCTAACGCCTTCAGTGAATACAAGCACTTCGATTAAAGCAAACTGGATGGAGGGGAGCATGAATACTTCAGGAACAAATGTAAATTCAATAGCTGGTTATGGCACGCAGATTACTGGTTCGGGTGGTAATGCCAATGGTTTTGATGTTACAGCAACCAATGCAGCATCGCTGTATTTAACCACCAACGGAGTAAATCTAGGATACACTTCAGTCCCTAATACAACTAGCACATTAAATGCCAAGACAGGATACTTCTTGTTTTTAAGGGGTGATAGATCTACTAACATGAATTTATTCAATACCAACGAGGCTCCTAATCCAGTTCCACTGCCGTCCAGCGCCACAACCTTGAGGGCTACAGGAACGATAGTGCAAGGATCAGTTACAAGCTTCACCAATGCTTTGTCGAGTGCAGCGGGTGGATTTAGTTTGGTTACCAATCCATACCCGGCTGCGATAGATTGGACTGCTGTGCATGCTGCAAGTTCAAATATCAACAATTACTATACTTATTGGGATCCAAACCTTGGCTTCCGAGGTGGTTTTACAACAGTTACAGCTACTACTTCTACGCCAAGTTCTTCGGCTTCAAATGTGATACAAAGTGGACAAGCATTCTTTGTGACGACTACAGCAAATGGTGCGGCATCCATCAGCATACAAGAATCGCACAAGGTTGGTAATGCATCGAACAATATTCATGGTATTTTCAAAGCCAACACAACAGTTGATGCTATTGTAAGCAACAAGGTTAAAGGGATCTTAACTGCGTGGGAAAACTATCAATCAAGCCTTCCGCAAACGACGTCAATGATACCAGAGTTCAGGATCTCGTTATATTATACAGAATCCAGTGGCTATAAGCGTTTGACAGACGGTGCGGTAGCGTTTTTTGATAATCAGTTTAGTTCGACCTTGGATGGCAATGATGCTGTTGATGCACCGAACTGGGACGAGAACATTGCAATAACTCGAAATGGTCAGAACCTAGCAATTGAGAGTCGCGCGAAGCTGAATGAAAATGATACGCTTGCCATCAGCATGAGGGGCATGAAATCAATGAGCTACGAGTTGCAGTTTCAAGGTAGTAATTTTGGCAGTACTTTGTTGCAACCGATGTTGATCGATAATTACCTCAATACATTAACCCCACTAAGTTTGACACAATCAACGACAGTGCCATTCACGGTATCTAGTACCCCTGCCAGTTCTTCAAAAGATCGTTTCAAAGTAGTCTTCAAAACATCAGTGGTCTTGCCTTTCACTGTTACCAATTTCAGTATCATGAAGAAGAATGAAACGGTTCTACTGGTTTGGGAAGTGAAAACAGATGAGGAGTTAAAAGGCTTTGAGGTTAAACGTTCATCAGATGGAAGGACTTTTGTGAAACTTGCTTCTGTAGCATCTTTGGGCAAGGGAATTGCACTAGCGAACTACAGCTGGGTTGACAACAATCCGTTGATGGGCGCTAATTACTACAGAATAAAAGTGATGCCACTATCAGGGAAGGAAAAAGTTAGTCCAGTCGCAAATATCACAATGGATAAATACAAACCATCCATGGAAGTGTATCCAAATCCTACAGAGGGTAATGAATTTAACATCAAGCTGTGTAACCTAACAAAGGGTATTTATCAAGTAATTCTCACAGCCAGCACTGGACAACAAGTGCTTGTAAAAACCATGGAGCATCCAGGAGGTACAGTAGTGCAACGAATGGTATTTGACAACGATATATCAAAGGGAGTTTATAGAATGCAAGTTCAAGGCGAGGGACTTAGTTTACTAAGCAGTATTATTAAAAATTAAAAATTTAAATGATGAAAAAGCCTGTATTAATTTCAATTATTCTATTACTTGTTTTGATTCTACCAAATTTGTTAATGGCCCAAGGGCCACCCGACCCAAGTGACGCGTTTGTTCCGATTGACGGTGGTTTGTCATTGTTAGTAGCAGCGGCATTGGGTTATGGTTCGAAGAAAATGTATGATAAAAGAAAGAAATAAACATTCATGTATTCATCAATAGCCTGGGGTTGAGGTTAGTTGAAGAGGTTGGTTTTGGTTGAAGAAGTTGAAGGGGTTGAAGAGGTTTAAGTAATTAGGTTTATTATTCAATAGCCTGGGGTTGAGGTTAGTTGAAGAAGTTGAAGAAGTTGAAGGGGTTGAAGTAATTAGGTATATTATTCAATAGCCTGGGGTTGAGGTTAGTTGAAGTAGTTGAAGGGGTTGAAGAGGTTTAAGTAATTAGCTGTATTATTCAATAGCTTGGGGTTGAGGTTAGTTGAAGAGGTTGAAGGAGTTGAAGTGGTTTAAGTAATTAGCTGTATTATTCAATAGCCTGGGGTTGTGGTTAGTTGAAGAAGTTGAAGGGGTTAAAGTAATTAGGTATATTATTCAATAGCCTGGGGTTTAAACCCCAGGCTATTGAATTTAATGACCTTCAACCCCTTCAACCACCTCAACCCCTTCAACTAATTTCAACCCCTTCAACCACTTCAACCTCCTCAACCTGCATTACTCATACATCCTAATCAAATCAGACGGGCTCCCACCATGGTATTTTTTAAAATATCGATATAGAGAATGCCTGGTTCCGAACCCAACTATTTCTGCCAACCCTTCTATAGAATACTCCTTAAATTGTTTGTTTGAAACCAGGTAAACAAAATGATCAATTCTTTTTTTATTGACAAGGTCTATGAAAGACATGTTAGTAGTTACCTGGATGTATTCATTTAGCAGTGGGGTACTAACATTCATCATTTTAGCAAATTCATCAATATAGATTTCCTGTTTGATATAGTATTGCTTTGTATAAAATTCGTGAATGAATTTTTCTTCATTGATTTGGTTCAAACTATTTTTTAGAAACTTTTGGCTGAGGCTAAAAGATAACTCTGTTCTATTTAGAAAGGGCGGCCTGTAAATTAACAATATACAAATCACTAAATTAATACAAGCTGAAATGGTTCTTGTTATTAACAAGAATGAAGGAAAAATTACTATCAAAAAGTTGTTGGTTATGCCGACAAAAAAGATTGCAATGGTTATTTTAGTCCATTTTTTAATTTTTTTAGAATAAATATTTTCCTCTGATAAAGTTTTATTCATTTTGATATAAACAAGGGTAGATATATACAGCATGCTTCCTGTCATTATGATTCTGATCAATCTCTTTACTATCTGCCATTCGCTTTTGGGGTGAACCGTGTCAATTGGAATTGACATGTTGAAAATCAACAAACACAATATACCCAGGCTAAAAAAAAGAAAATTCTTATCTAATTTATGTTTGTAAAATCCGCTGAGGATGTTGAGTCCAACAAGCAATAAAGCAGTTTTTATGAATCCAACAATGTTTGTACCCCAATTTAAAAATAGAAACAAATTTTGTAAAAACAAGCATGATATTAATAACAAAAACAGGATTTTCAAAAAGAGGGGTTTCTTGAAATTGATTGAAATGTCAAATAAGAGTATTACTGAAAACAGACAAACTCCAAAGTATAAATACGAAAGCAGAGATTCATTCATGATGCAAAAATAACACGGTTTGATAAATTTCATGTTGAAATTTATATATATATGTATTTGATATTCAAATGCTTATGAATTTTATACATGGTGATTGGGATAATCGGCAGCCCTTTTTTATTCAATTAGACATATAATCTTTATTTCATGTGGTAAATTTTAATCTCACATTATTGTGACAATCAAATAATGTTAAAAAAGTACACCAACATTCTAAGACTAGTTTAAACGAAAACCAAGAAATAAGATTTATGACAAAAGCATTAGGAAAGTTATATCTATTGCTGGGGATGATGTTGATTTTTGTGGTGCCGGTGGTGGCAGAGAAAGCAACTACCCCAAGTATAGTAAATGCTAATATTGAAACAACAGAGGGAGGTACTTTAACTGCAAAAGCCAGTGTAAAAAAAAGTAAAAGTACCCCTTCCAATTTGCCAATTGCTGGAAGAAAATTAACTAATAATGCGTCTCAAATTACTGGAATTAAGAATCCTACAATAAAAAATGGGTCTGTAAACGCAGCCATTATGAATGTAGAGGTCTTGATTGTTGGCGGCGGCGGTGGTGGAGGTAGGTCATACATGGGCTCTGGCGCAGGTGGCGGTGGCGGACAGGTTGTGACCCAGAGTGGCTTGACGGTTTCTTCAGATGTCACGGTGACCATCGGTGCTGGGGGTTCAGGAGGTACTTCTGGGACAGTTACTAACGGATCTGTATATCCGCCAAATACAATTTCACAAAAAAGACCTTCTTCCGGATTAAATGGTGAGCAAAGTAGTTTTGGAGCTAATATTGCATATGGAGGCGGAGGAGCACAACTTGCGACTCCCGATAATGGTTGGGATACTTTTGAAGATCAGAGAGGCGGAAATTCTTATGGTTCTTCTACGTCTACTGTCTACATTGGGGGTAGTAGAAATTATGGCAATAATGGTACTTGGTATTATACAGGCGGAGGTGGAGCAGGCTCAGGGGGAAATGGTTCATCCGGAATTAGTAATGATGGAGCTTATGGAGGAGCAGGCGGTACAGGGGTTTCAAACTTATTGAGGACGGGCTCAGCACAATTTTATGGTGGTGGCGGCGGTGGTTCTGCAGGTTCCGGAAATGCTGGTAATGAAAAAAGTCAAGGTGCAGGTGGTTCTGGCGGCGGTGGTGCAGGCGTAGGTCAGTCAAATACCGGCAATAATGGTAGCCCAAATACAGGTGGTGGTGGAGGTGGCAGTTTTAATGGTACAGCAGGTTCAGGTGGTTCTGGTATTGTAGTAGTGCGATATGCTGCATCTTCTCCAATGGCTTCGGGTGGAACGATTACATCGTATTCTTCAGGAGGTACAACATACCAAGTGCATACGTTTACCAGTTCTGGAACTTTTACACCAACCGCATCTGCTCCTACAGCTTCAGTTATTTCTGGCACAACATCAATTTGTTCTGGTTCATCAGCCAATTTGAGCGTTGCCATTACAGGTGGAACATCACCGTTTACGGTCGTGTACTCCAACGGAACGAGCAATACCACCGTTAATAGTTACACATCAGCAGCAAATATTTCGGTTAGTCCAACTACAACAACTACTTACAGCATTGTATCTGTAACTGATGCTAATGGCCTAACCGGCACTGGAAATAGCGGTTCAGCTGTTGTCACAGTAAATGCTACGAATACAGTCGGCGCTGCTTCATCTGCTTCAGGTTCAAGTATTTCCAACCTGGATATCTTGATTGTTGGTGGCGGTGGTGGCGGAGGTGGAACATATTCTGGTTCTACAGATGGTGGTGGTAGTGGCGGTGGCGGTGGTCAAGTTGTGACAGAGTCGGGTTTGTCTGTTTCATCTGCTGTAACTATAACCGTAGGTGCAGGTGGTGCTGGAGGTACTGGCGGTAGTACTGCAGGTACTAATAGTGGGGTTTATCCGCCGAATACATTAAACTCAAAAACACCTTACTCTGGAGCAAATGGAGGTCAAAGTAGTTTTGGGTCTTATATTGCTTATGGAGGTGGAGGATCTCAATTGGAATATGTTGGAGGGAATGCTTATGGTTCTTCAACTTCAACAGTTTTCACAGGGGGAAGTGGATCTTATATTAGTGGCTGGCGCGCAGGCGGTGGTGGAGCAGGTTCTGGAGGAAATGGGAATACTTCTTCTAGTTTTGCTACGGGAGGAAACGGCGGATCAGGGGTTTCAAGCACATTACAGACAAACGCTACTCTTACCTATGGTGCAGGTGGGGGTGGTTCTGGTGATTTTACGTCTGGGTTTAGTAATAATGGTGGGACTGGAGGGAATTCTATGGGAGCAACTACCGCAAGAAATGGTAGTGCCAATACAGGCGGAGGTGGTGGAGGTGGTGGAGGATCTCATAATGCAGGTGCTGGCGGATCAGGGATTGTAGTAGTGCGATACGCTGCATCTTCTCCAATGGCTACAGGGGGAACGATTACATCTTATTCTGATGCAGGAGGTACAACATACCAAGTGCATACGTTTACCAGTTCTGGAACTTTTACACCCGCCGTATCCCCAACGCTTTGTATTAATACCGCCCTAACGAATATTACCCATAGCACCACAGGCGCAACAGGAATTGGTACTCCAAGTAATTTGCCAACTGGTGTAACTGCCTCATGGTCAGCAAATACAATTACCATCAGTGGAACACCTACAGTTGCCGGTACATATAACTACAGCATTCCATTAACAGGTGGTTGTGGCAGTGTCAATGCAACGGGAACTATAACAGTAAATCAAAATACTGCAGGAGCCGCATCTGCTAATCCAACTGTATGTGTGAATACTGCTATCACCAACATTACCCACACAACAACCGGGGCAACTGGAATTGGTACTGCTACTAATTTGCCAACTGGTGTAACTGCCTCATGGTCAGCAAATACAATTACCATCAGTGGAACACCTTCAGTTGCCGGTACATATAACTACAGCATTCCATTGACAGGTGG
>Ga0209550_10004630_pt1 | contig 13012 bp, 11 predicted proteins | sample LauGreSuBDMM15SN_2_FD_187567 | JGI IMG/M metagenome (GOLD analysis project Ga0209550, IMG submission 187567) | Freshwater lake microbial communities from Lake Michigan, USA - Su13.BD.MM15.SN (SPAdes) (version 5) | ecosystem: Environmental > Aquatic > Freshwater > Lake | place: Lake Michigan... | reverse complement strand
GTGCGTTAAGCGCGCAGGGGCCAAGCGAATTTGTGCGTATTTAAAACCGCGGCCAATTTCACCTAGTACGTCAGTGGCGGGAACTCGAACATTTTCAAACTTCATCACACAGTGGCCGCCGGCAAAGCAGCTGTCCATGGCATCCATTTGCCGAGTGATCGAAATCCCTTTGCGATTCATGTCACTTAAAAACATGGTGGCAGAACCGTCTTCCATCTTGGCCATGATGATGCAATAGGTGGCACCCTCAGCGCCCGTGATAAACCACTTGTCGCCGTTGATCACATAATCGTCACCATCTTTGACGGCGGTGGTCAGCATCATGCCAGGGTCGGCACCTGCACCGGGTGCTGGCTCGGTCATGGCAAAGCACGAACGCGTTAAGCCTTGCACTTGTGGGCGCAACCAACGCTCTTTTTGCGCTTCGGTAGCAACGATTTCCATCAAATGGATATTGCCTTCGTCGGGCGCGTGGATATTCATGGCGGTGGGGCCCAGCGTTGAGTAGCCGGCCTCTTCAAATACGATAGCCTTATCAACATGACTTAAACCCAGACCGCCTAATTCAACCGAGGCGTGGGGTGTTAACAAACCCGCCGCACGGGCAAGCGCCACAAGCTCAGCGCGTAATTCTGGCGTTGGGCCATGTGCGGTTGCTCGTGGGTCTCGTTCTAGCGGAATGATTTTGTCGGCAATAAAGCTGCGCGTACGCTGCTGCAGGTCAAGCTGCGACGGGGTCAGTGAAAAATCCATGAGGGGCTATCCTAGAGGCTAAATCGATGAAAGCAACCGCTATTATCGCAATTTCAGCGAATCTTGCTTTGATTTTGCGCAAGTCTTGGACGAGAGGGTGTTTTGTTGTGGATTTCAGCAAGTTTTAGCCGCCAAGACTGAAGAAATTGACCCTTATTTAGTACTGGGTTGCATTTGCGGACTTTGCGTTTGGCTAGCTGAAGTAGGTATTCTGCCAAACTGATTGTTTAGATATGACCCAGCGGCACACTGAGCTTTAAGACGCACAAACCTTTAATTCAGCTTTTTACTAAAAAGCAGGTTTAGGCTCACCACAAGCGCCAACAGGCCAAAAATAATAAAGCCATATTGATAGCTTTTAGTTGCCATGATCACAAAGGCAAAGCCAGACGGGCAAACAATACCGCCTAGGTAGGTAAAAAATAGCGACGCCCCTGTGGTTGAGGCGATCATGCCGGGGGGTGACACGCGGGCCACTTCTGCCATGTAGACGCCGTTCCAGCCAATCGCAGAGGCCCCAAAGATGACCATCAACACAAGAATCATGCCAAAAGACCAAGCCGGTGACAGGATGCCCGTGATGATTGATGAGGCCGCCATGACCACGCCCAGTACGACCATCACGATACGAGGCGATAAAAAGCGGTCTGCGACCCAGCCCCAGAGTACGCGTGCGAACACGCTTGCGAGTTGAGTCATGGCCAAAGCAAAACCGGCGGCCACGAACGAGATATCAATTTCAAGGGTGAGATAAGTGACGAGATAGCTGGTCAAAATCATCTGCAAGCCGCAATACACGAACGACACGATGGCAAGCTCGCGCAGATCGCGATTTAAGAACACCAGCTTGATGGGTTGGGTAACTTGTGACAATGAGAAGGGGCTTGAGGGGATGCGATCGTTATCGAGTTCTTGGCGAAACGGCTCGGCGATCCAAATAAAAACGATCAACAAGGCTGAGACCAAAAACAAAGTGATCTGCCAACCGGTGAGAAGCACCAGCACTGGGATCGCTAAACCTGCGATGAAGCCTGCTAAGGGGTTGCCGGTTTGTCGAATCGAAAAGGCCAGACTGCGTCGCCCGGGCGAGGTGGTGCGCGCCAAGACATGCGAGCTTGCTGGCGAGATCGGTCCGTAGCCGATTCCCATAATAATGGCGCCCAGTACCACCAGTGCAAGGTTGCCGCACGCCACCAAGGCCAAGCCCAGCGAGCATAACGCTAGCCCAAGTTGGCTGATACGAATCGCACCGTATCTGACGATAAAGTTGCCCGATACCAGCGCTGCAAGCATGCCGGCAACATAGACAATCGAGATGAAATAGCCAATCCACTCAGGCGAGATCACGAGCGCTTCGGCGGCAACCGGCGCCAAAATCGGTACTGCATTGAGCACTAGCGCCGACACGACGCCAACGCTTAACATCATTGCAGAGGGGGCAAAGCTTTTCATGTGTAATCAGTTAGAAGCGCGCTGTCGAGACCACACACGGGTTGCGTCAGCAGGCAAAATACAAAGCCAAAATACAATCAAAGGTTAAAGAAAAGTCCAGCGTCGTTAATTCAGTTGCTACCTTAACACGCAAGGGTCAAGGCAGGATGGATGCACCGCCCAACGAGCGTTTGGCAAAACGGGTTTGTCGCTCACACATTCGGAAGGAACAGTCGTCTTGGCATTGTTCTGTTAACTTGGCAAAACTGGGTTGGCATCGGCCGATCAAACCCTTATGATTGGGGCTTTGTCGCTTCACGAATCCACAGGACAAGTTCGATGCGAAGTATTCAACATCCAGGGCAGCCAAGCCCACAACGCGTTGCAGCGCAGCAGGTTGAGCTTGAGCCTTTCAGTCTTGAGTTACCTGCGCACATGAGCTTGATGCAAGCGGTGGCGCAGTCTATGCAAGGGATACAGGCGCAATGCGCAACGTTTCGCTTAGAGGGCGGGGGCTTCGATTCGTTTTCGTACGTCATGCCGGCCTTAGCAAAAACCTCGGCCCATGCTGTGTATTTCAGCGACACCTATTCCGTTGAAGGTGCAGTGCGTCTTGAAACGGCTTCAGTGACGTTTGGCCAACGTGACGGTAAACCCTGGTTGCACAGCCATGCGATCTGGATCGAGGCAAGTGGGCGTCGTCACTGTGGTCATATGCTACCTGATGATATTCAAGTGAATCACCCCATTCACGCTCACGGCGTGGCAGTGCGTGGTGCTACCTTCACGGTGTGCCCCGATGGCGAAACCAATTTCAGTTTGTTTGTGCCGCTCAAAAGTGTTGAGCCACTGTCACGGCAACCTGACTCACACATACAAAACCGCTCGAGTGCGAGGGCGCAAGAACTCACCCCTGAACAGGCTAAAGAGCGGCGCGAGGTGCAGCCAGATCCGATGCTTGACAGCAGGTCGACGGCAGAAACAAATTCTGCTTCAACGCAAACACCACGCAGCAAAGGCTACGCACTGCGGGTTGCACCCAATATCGACATTTGCACCGCTCTAGAAACGTTTTGTCGCGAGCGTGGCATCGCCCACGCCAAGATTCAAGGCGGTGTGGGTAGTACAGTGGGTGCAGTGTTTGACGATGGGCGCGTGGTCGAGCCGTTTGTCACCGAAATGCTGATACGCAACGGTGAAATATTCACAAACGCTGCAGGTCAGACGCAGGCGCAGCTTGATGTGTCGATGGTGGATTACAAAGGCGGGGTCTCAGAAGGCCGACTCGCACGAGGCCAAAACCCCGTGCTCGTCACGTTTGAGTTAGCGCTTGAAGTGCTAACAGTTATCGCTTGAAGTTCTAATAGTTAGTGCTTGAAGTTCTAATAGTTAGTGCTTGAAGTTCTAATAGTTAGTGCTTGAAGTTCTAATAGTTATCGCTTGAAGTTCTAATAGTTATCGCTTAAACGCTAAGTTAGCCAAAGTATGAGGCGCTCACGTTTGTTCAACATATAACTGCGACACATACGACTTTGTGTGAGGCCCGCCGTCAACCATCAGTGCCGCCCCATTCACATACGACGCTCGGGGTGAGGCTAAAAACACGACCACATTGGCGATGTCAGAGGGCACACCCCACGTTTGCCCTTTCGGTACCGAGACAGTTTCAAGCTTGTCGCGGTTGGCAATGGCTGAATCAGCTTGCCATTGGCCACCAGAGGCTTGACTTTCCCATAGACGAAAGCGTTCTTCGGATTTGACTACACCCGGGATCACGCAGTTCACTCGGATGCCAAACTCTGCTAATTCTGTTGCCAAATCGATAGAAAAACGCACTTCTGCGGCCTTTGCAGGGCCTGTACAACTCGATCCGGGCGGAAAGTTACCCCGAGTGGCGGTGCGTCCAGAGATGTTGATAATCGACGCAAAAGTTGATTGTTTTAGCAGAGGCAAGGCTCGTTGCGACACGCGAAATTGGGCAAAAAAGTTGATCGCCATGCCGTCTTGCAGTTCGTCGTCGGTCACAGTGGCGAAAGGTTTATAGATGCCTGTGCCGGCGTTGTTCACCAAGATATCAAGTCGGCCAAAGCGCAACTGAAGGTGTGCAATTAGTTTGTCGATATCCGCAAGTTTGGTCATATCTGCTTGCACGGCCTCGATGGTTCCGCCGTTAGTTGACGAATTAGAGGCAACTGCATCATCGAGTTTGTTTTGACGGCGTCCGCAAATCACCACGTGCGCGCCCTCGTTGGCAAACGCTTGTGCGGTGGCCAGGCCAATGCCCTCACTGCCACCCGTGACGCATACCACTTGACCTGCTAGATCTAGGTTCATTGGTTATTTCACAATTTTTGTTAGAGAATAAAAGGGTTTTTCGCGAATTCAGCCACGCGCGTGCTTAATCAACCTTGATGTTCAAGCGGCGAATGATGTCGCCGAAACGTTTGATTTCGGTTTGTGTAAAAGCAGCAAGTTGCTCGGGTGTTGAGTACTGGTACTCGGCACCTTGAGTGATAATCCCTTTCTGAATCTCAGGGCGTGACAACACATTTTTTGCTGCAGCATTCATCAGATCGATGGTTGCTTTTGGTGTTCCTGCACGCGTAAACAAGGCAAACCACTGTGAAATTTCAATATCTTTAAAGCCAGCCTCTGCAAAGGTTGGCACATCTGGCATTGTTGTTGAGCGTTTTGCACTAGCCACTGCAAGCACTTTAATTTTGCCTGATTGATACAGGGCCGAAGCTGAAGCTACACCTACAAAAGAGAGTGCAATCTGCCCAGCGGCGACATCGCCAATGGCGGGTGCGTCGCCCTTGTAGGGCGCATGTACCATATCAATTCCAGACGCTGCCTTAAAGGCCTCGCCTGCCAGGTGACCGGTCGAGCCTACACCGCTACTCGAAAACGCCAACTTACCCGGATTTTTTTTGCCGTAGGCAATTAACTCTGCAATGTTATTAATGCCTAGACGCGTATCGACCGACAGCGTCAAGGGGACGAAGCCCACCATACTAATCGGTGCAAAGTCTTTCACTGCGTCGTAGGGCAATTTGGGGTAAAGCGTTGGGTTTGTGCCGTGCGTTGCGCTATTGCCCGTCAACACTGCGTAGCCATCGGGTGCCGATTTTGCAACAAAGGTGGCGCCAACAATACCGTTTGCGCCGGTTTTATTTTCGGCAACGATTGTGCCTTTCAACTCAGTGCCCATGTGCTGTGCCATCAGACGCGTGAGATAGTCGTTGGCACCACCCGCAGCAAAAGGCGAAATAAACTGAATGGGTTTATCCGGAAACGTGGCAAAGGCTTGAGTCGCCGTGAGCGTCAAACTTAGCGCTAAGCCTGCGACGGCGGCAATTTTTTTAATTACATTGGTCTGACGTTGGGTCATGTTGGTCTCCGGTTCTGCGCCTGCTCAGCGGCAGTTGCGCATTTGTTTTAGTGTTAATGGTCAAGTGTAAGCACTTTTTTTCCTTAGTTTAAGGTATTCCATAATATGGACTATTTCATCAAGTATCATGCGGTGCTGAGGGGTGCCATCGCTTAGGATAACGGTCGCGCTTGGCCCTAGGCGTTTCATTACGATTACCCTTGGATTAGCGATATGCCACAGCAAGTCTCAGACACTCATCCCATTCTTGAACGCGCCCGTATTGCCGTGGCTCTAAACCGCACGCCCGGTTACCATTTTTGTGGCAACTTCTTTAACCTGTCGTACGACGAGGTCGACGAGCAGCATTCGGTTGTGCACATGGATGCAGCGGTTCAGTGTGCCGATCAAGATGGCCAACTCAGTATCACTGCCTTTGCCATGCTGGCCGATATGGGCTTGGCGACGGGGATACGTTTTGGTTTAGATAAAACCACTCGCTTAGCGACGGTCTCGATCAGTTTGCAACTCACTGGGGCGCCCAGATTAGGACGTGCAACGGCCTCGAGCAAATCGCAGGGCTTTATACAAGGCGCGAGCGCGCAGCAAGGCTTAAGTCAAGCGCGCATTACTGCCGGTGGCGAATTGTTGTGCATTGGGCATGGCGCTTTCATGATCTTGCCCGTACCTGGGGGAAAAATTTTGGATCCGATTCCCTGGGTTGAAACAAAACCGCCCCAGAATCCTCCTTTAGATCTGTCAACGTTGACCGAAGACGAAACATGGGTGCTAACACGGGTTGAACAAGCCATCGAAAAAACCAAACAAGACGGTGGAAACTTTGTTACGCATTTCCTGGGACTGTATTCAGTCGTGCAAGAGACTGGTGCACACGTTGTGATCGAGAACGGCCCGCATATCGCCAATCGCGTGAAGCACGTGCAAGGCGGGATTGTGTTGGCGTTGGGCATGGAAACTGCCTCTGCGGCCTTGGGCGCCGAATGGTTGCTGTCTGGCGTAACAGCCACCTACATTAGCCCCGGTGAAGGCGAATCGATTTCAGCAACGTCAACGATTGTGCACCGAGGTCGAATGACGGCTGTGGTGAGCACACAGGTGATTAACAGTACCGGGCGCAAAGCGCTAGAAGTGATTTCGACGCACGCACGTCGGCTTTAGGCACTGCGAGGGCAATCGATAGGTAGCCGAAGGCCTGCAACGTTACCGGCTGATACGCTTTATGTTTTATTTAACCAAATGCGCTGTTCATCCTCCCCGTCTAGAGGGAAAATGAACAGCGCGGACACCACTGGTGTCCCTGGCACTAGACGACAGGTGTTCTTGGCACTAGACAACAGGTGTTCTTGGCACTAGACCACAGGTGTTCTTGGCACTAGACTACAGGTGTTCTTGGCACTAGACCACAGGTGTTCTTGGCACTAGACTACAGGTGGCGTAGATACCGCTTCTTTGCAATTCTCAAGCGTTGTTGTCGGCACGCTCTTGTGTTTTTTTATTCTTGGGTGGCTTATAGCGGTTATAGCCCCACAGATACTGTTCAGGCATCTGCGCAATCATGGCTTCCATTTCTTGGTTGATGATGGTTGCCGCAGCCAGGCTGTCATCCGGTAGCGCTTGTTCAAGCTTTTTATACTTCAGGGTATAGCCTTGCCCCAAGCCCTCACGCTTTGCCCCCAAAATAAAAATCGTGGCGCCCGACAGCTTTTGTAGACGCTGCACAAGGGTCATGGTGTAGGCGAATTTGCCAAAAAAAGGTGCCCACACGCCTTCGCCTTCAGGGGGGACTTGATCAGGCAAAATGCCCACGGTATTGCCGCGCAACAATGTTTTAACCAAGGTTCGTACACCCGATTGGTTTGCCGGTGCCATGGTGAGCTGAGGGCGTGAGCGCATTTGGATGATCCAGTCTTGTAGCCATTCGAGGCGCGGCGGTCTGAACAAGACGGTTGATCGATAACGACTGCTGTACACCGGGCCGAGCAGCTCAAAACAGCCCGCATGAGGCGACAGTAAAATGACGCCTTTGCCGAGCGCCAGAGCATCATCAAATTGTTGCCAGTTATCACACGCCAGTTTGGTATTTAAAAACGTGTCATCACGCCGAGTCCACCAAAAGGGCATCTCATAGACCAGTTGGCCTGAACTGAGCATCGCCGCGCGCAGCGTTTGAGCGGTCGACTCCGGAAACGCCTGCTTGAGGTTTGCGGCGGCACGACGCTTATAGCGCCCAGGCAAACACCAAGTTAACCAACCGGCGCACCAGCCAAGGGCCTGCACCACAACGAGTGGTAACGACCCGACCAGCTTAAACAGGAGGGTGGCGAGTAAGGGTAAAAATTTATTGAGCATAACGAATAGAATACCAAAACAACGCTTTAATCGACTAGCCTGAGATCCTTTGTAACGCTCTTGATGACTCACAGCCACCTCGCCACGCCTCAACACAAAAACGAGAGTCTGCCTTGGTCAACCTAACCTTTTTCTAACAAATATCACTCTTGTAGCCCTATTTTTATGAAACTGACCGATCTCGTCACCCCCGTCGCCCTCATCGATTTACCTCGCATGCAGCACAACATTGAGCGAATGCAAGCACAAGTCACCAGTTTGGGTGCGACCTTCAGGCCCCATGTGAAAACGTCAAAATGTGTGCAGGCCACCGAAGCGCAGATTCAGGCCGGCGCGCAAGGTATCACGGTATCCACAATCAAAGAAGCTGAACAGTTTTTTGCCGCTGGGACTCGCGATATTTTGTACGCGGTGGGCTTGGCGCCAAATAAACTTGCAGCGGCCGCGGCACTCATGCGCAAGGGCTGTGATCTTAAGGTGCTGACCGATAGCGTGCAATCGGCACAGGCAATGGCCGCCTTTGCCAAAGCGCAGGAGCTCAGTTTCAAGGTACTGATCGAAATCGATACCGATGACCATCGTTCGGGGATTAAGCCCGAGTCGGCAGCACTGTTAGCGGTTGCGCAGGCTCTTGAGTCACCAGCATGCGAGATTGTTGGGGTGATGACACACGCAGGTTCAAGTTACGACTTAAATACGCCCGAGGCACTGATTGCCATGGCAGAACAAGAGCGCGCGGGCTGCGTGCGCGCCGCCGAGCGTCTGCGTCAAGCTGGGTTTGCTTGCCCGATTGTGAGTATCGGTTCAACCCCTACGGCCTTGTCGGCAAAAAACCTTGAAGGTGTGACCGAGGTTCGGGCAGGTGTGTATGTCTTTTTCGATTTAGTGATGCATAACATCGGCGTGTGTACAAAAAACGAAATCGCACTCAGCGTGTTAACCAGTGTGATTGGCCATCAAGAAGAAAAAGGCTGGGCCATTATTGACGCGGGCTGGATGGCCATGAGTCGCGATCGCGGCACACAAAAGCAAACGAGTGATTTTGGTTATGGTCAAGTTTGCGATCTGAGTGGGCAGGTGCTTGAGGGTTACACCATTAGTGGTGCTAACCAAGAGCACGGCATTGTTTCGCGTGGCGGGCAGCCCGATTTAGAAATCGCCAAGCGCTTTCCGATTGGTACGCAATTTAGAATTTTGCCTAATCACGCGTGCGCTACGGGGGCTCAGTTTCCAGAGTATCAAGCGCTTGACGCACAAGGCACCGTTCAAGCCTGGAGCCGCTTTTACGGTTGGTAAAACGAAAATTGTGAAAGGCCCGCCTAACCTGCAGTAGGGTTTCAAAGAGTGGGGCTTCACTGGTGCCGTGGGGCTTCATGCGGTGCGGCTTTGCTCAGGCGACTGGGCTTCATTCAGTTGAGCGTAAATCTTGCTGTAGGACTTCACAGTAGGGCTTCATTTAGCCATCGCGATGATTACGAATTGATGCCTGTTTAAGTGCAGGGCACACTGCTCTCTTGTTTACATTAGCAAGAGGTGCAGTGTGTCTGTTCAGTCGTCAAACCTATCAGTCAAGTTATCTTTGCAAGGCCTGGCACGGCAATCTACCCGCGACCTGACACCGCAATCTAACCGGGTCCTAGCACCGCAATCTAACCGTGTCCTAGCACCGCAATCTAACCGTTTCCTAGCACCGCAATCTAACCGTGTCCTAGCACGCCAATCCATGCGCGACCCGGCGCCGCGTCGCTCCAGCCAAAGCCTCAGGCGGGAAGCTGGGCAAGGCATGACCGAATACATCATCATCGTCGCCTTAGTCGCGGTGGCTGCAATTGCGGTATATCAATATCTTGGGCAAGTGCTGCGGGCTCAAACTGCGGCTGTCGCAAAAGAACTTGCTGGTGAGGATGGCACCCAACAGTCGCGCGCGGCACAGTCTGCCGCAGAATCGGCAGCGACCCAAGCCGCCGCAAAATCATTGAAGGATTTCACTGGCAATGCAGGGGGTTCGGCTCGATGAGCAGGTGGCTTCATAGTTTGCTGCGTACGTCTGCAACCCTACACCGTCAACAAGTTGTGCCCTGGCAGGTGTTCAGCCAAGCTGGTCAAGTGCTACCTCTGGGCTTGATGCTGAGCGCTGTGGTGCTGATCGTTTGGGTGCTGTCCTTAAACTTGGGTCGGTTGGTGCACAACAAAGCTTCACTCTTACGGGCGACAGATGCTGCGGTCTACTCAGCTGCCGTGGCGCAGGCACGCGCTTTGAATCTTCATGCGTACTTAAATCGCGCTCAGCTCGCCCAGCAAATTGCGATGGCGCATTTAATCACCATGGCCTCGGCTCAACGCTATCGTGCGACCCTCGCAGGCCAAGCCAGCCGGTTTAACCCACCGGCAAGCCTGATCGGAATGCTCTTTGGCCCGCAATATGCCGCGGCATACGTGGCAGCCAAGGCGGGTGGCCTTGGCGATCAATTGGCCTTGGCGCAGTTGTCTGGGGCCTTTCATCGCCATGATGAGGTGATTCACCGAGTGATTGAGCAGGTTCGAGGCGAGCAAATCAAGCGTCTAAGTAGCCACAGGCAACACGTGCTCGAGCGGGTGTTGGTGCAAAACGTTGGGGGTAGTGGTTCGAGTCTGACCGGTACGACGCTAGCTGAACTCGGGCTCGAAGCAAGCATCACGGTTGATGATTTACCAGGTTTTATCTCGCGGTTTTCGAGCGCAGAGGCCAACTGGCAGGCACTTTTAAAGCGTGTGTCAAAGCAATATGGCTTTTTAAACGATCGTCTTCACACGACCCGCAATGTTTGGGCGGTGAACCTTCGGTGCCCTCACAAACGCCATGAGCTACGTCGCAAAGGCTCAACACGGCTCGGGGCAAATGGTGTTTGGTCGGTACAAGATCATCAGTCGTTTCATGCCTTGCGTTACAACCGAGTCATTGGTTGTTACCAACGTGAATACCCAATGGGTTGGGCGCTGGTCAACAGTGCGCCAAGCTCTCGTGCGCAACCAGACCTGCAGCGTGCCACCAATACTGAGCCGCAAAACTTTGCTAAAGAAGCGTTTTGGCGTTGGGTCAACCAACAGCCCAATGGCGGCTGGAATATTTTTTCGGGTGGCGATAATCACCTGGCCCGCCGGTGGGCGTCTGCAAGCGAAATTCGCTGGACGACACAAGGCATGCCTAGCTTTGTGGCTCTAACGTCAAAGCATAAAGACTCTATCCGCCTGGCAATAGCCGTCAAACAACAAGGTCGGCTGATTCATCTGGGTAATGAGCTCGAAGAGAAGCGCTTCGGTGGTCGGTTCACCTTAGGCACGCCTGAGCGCGCTCACGCGCTGCACGCAGTGGCTGCTGCTCAAACTGACTTTGCACCCCCACAGACCAGCGGCAACGCAACCGCCGCACCAAGCCTATTTCAACCGTTCTGGCGTGCACGTTTGATTGACATCGCCGATACAAAACAACGAGGGACGCCAAAATGAATGCACAATCGACGTCGTCTCAGACGCAAGGGCAGGCGACCATTGAGGCGCTGGTGATTATTGTCTTTGGTTTTTTGCTGGTATTGGGCATACATCACATCGGTCAGCTCCGTTCTCACACACTTCACTTGCTTGGCGAGAGTCATTTCTTGTCGTTTGTACCTAATCGGGTATCCGATACTCTCGAACTGTCAGCTGCATCATCAACTGTCAATCCTGAAACTGTAGCCATGCCTTTCTTAAACGAAGACCCGTTGCAATCCCGTTACGCCAGCGTGCGTTTGGGCGACTCAACGTATAGTGCGATGCACCTCGAGCTTGAACATCAACTTGGCTTTGATTCAGCAACGCTGTTGCGGGCAAGCGCTCAGTCTGCCCCATCGCTACGAAGCAAGTTGCCAGTACTTGGATTGATTGGGCAAGTGGGGCTCACACGCCATAGTTTTTTGTTGTCTGGCGATGGTGAGGCAGACTCAACCCTGGCAGCACAAGCAAAAATCGCCGGTTCGGCTGCACTTTGGCAAGACAGCTTTACGCATTCAAGTCAGCTAGTCAATCACAGTGCTACAACCTTACAGAGCATCGATCGGGTTTGGGGCCGAGCCTCGCTGAACACGTCATGGTTAGTGCCGTGGGCCAACGAGAGTTTGGTCGCTAAGTCGGCTGGGCACACGTTGACGCTACCGCGCGCACAAGCTGTCTTTACAACTCTTGGCAGTGCATTGAAATGATTCATTTAACGATTTGTTTCGCCCCGAGGCGACACCCACGTCTTGCGCTGCGTATCTTGTGTCTAATCAGTGTTGTCAGCTTGTTAGCGGCTTTTCTCTCACCCGTTCAAGCCAGCGTTTCGTTAAAGTCTATCGCGCTACCCCAAGCGGTGACTCGCTCGGTCATTGTTGATAATAGTGAATGGCAAGGGGTAGGTGTTGAGCTTGAACATTTGCGTAGCTCTGCAACACTTGAGGTGACGCTCGAGCAGCTGGCGATGTTTTTGCCTGAGCTTACACCTGTGTGGTCTGAGCAAGGCGTGGCACAAGCGCATTGGACAAGCGACGAGGCCTCGTTCGTCTTGTTTCTTTGGGCGACTCACACACAAACTACCGAAGGCTTGTTGTCGGGGCTCGGGCTTAGCCAGCCCCAGAGCTTGGTGCGCAACACAGTGCCCGTGCAGTTTGCGGCACTTGATTGGCTTCCTAAGCAATCCCAGCAAATGTTTCGTTTGATTGACAACTCGGGTACTCAACCTATTGCACTCTCAAGCTTTACGGTTGCAACAACGTCTTCGCAACTCGCGGATCATCTCAAAGCCTACGGCCAACTCAATGGGTGGGTGCGTTTACCGGATGAACTGACGTTCTTTCGCAATGCAAGGCGCTTGTCGTTTCAGGTCATGACCGCTCAAGGTCAAACCACGGTCTTGGTATACGAAACCTCGCGAGAGACCCCGTCAACTACCCCGCCCTAAAGGACGGAGCTTGAAAGACTAAAAATCTTGAGAGTTAGGTTGACCAGACTCAGTCACAAAGTATCGTGACTACGTTAGTCAGAAGTACCAGACGTACCTTGGAATGCTTCCTGAGTTCCAAGCTCTACAAGGCG
>Ga0209550_10004629_pt1 | contig 13013 bp, 8 predicted proteins | sample LauGreSuBDMM15SN_2_FD_187567 | JGI IMG/M metagenome (GOLD analysis project Ga0209550, IMG submission 187567) | Freshwater lake microbial communities from Lake Michigan, USA - Su13.BD.MM15.SN (SPAdes) (version 5) | ecosystem: Environmental > Aquatic > Freshwater > Lake | place: Lake Michigan, USA... | reverse complement strand
CGTTTTACGCAATATTCAAAATTTTATAAAAATGTTTATGCAAGTTCCGAGGTTGGCGCCAACAACCAGTTTAATCTCTCGGCTTATAACAATGCTCAAGAGCGTAAAAATTTTACTAACCAAACCGATATTACTAAAAAATTTGAGGCTTTTTCGTTAAAACATTTGGCGCTATTTGGCACCGAAATTACTCACCAGAATTCATCGGCGAGTCTCTTAAGTGGGTATTTCAAAAACAAAGACGCCTCATTGCCAATTTCAATTTTCGATGATATAAATTTAACTCCAATCACTTACAAAAGAGCATCGAGCGATATTAACAATAAATCAACCGTTGCAGTTTTGGGAACTTATTTGCAAGATCAAATCACTTTGAATGAGCATTTTGAACTTACAGCGGGGCTTCGCTTCGATAGCTTTGATATTAAACTTGAAAATAAAAACACCGGGCAAAATTTCAAAAGACGCGATAATTTTATTTCGCCAAAAGTCGGCTTGGTTTTCAAGCCTAAAAAAAATCTTTCAATCTATTCGAGCTACAGCACCAGTTATTTACCAAGTGCTGGCGACCAATTTTCTTCACTTGACGCCAAATCAAAATTTTTAAAACCAGAAAAATTACAAAATTATGAAATCGGCACCAAATGGGATATCACCGAAAAACTTAATTTTAACACCGCAATTTTTCAATTAGATCGCACCAACACTCGCGCCAATGACCCAAGCGGTTCGGGCTATTTTGTTTTAACTGGAAGCTCAAAAATTCGTGGATTTGAAGCTTCTTCGACGGGCAAAATTAATAAAAATATTGAAGTGATCGCGTCTTACTCCCATCTTGATGCTCGCATTTCTAGCGCCACCGACAAAGCTAAAAAAGGCAATAAATTAGCTTTGACTCCAAGCAATAAAATTGCCCTGTGGAATAAATATAAATTTTCTCAAGAATTAAGTTTTGGACTTGGATTTATCAAGCAATCAAGCCAATATTCGGCGGTTGACAATAAAGTAAAATTAAAAGGATTTAATCGTTTTGACGGCGCGTTATTTTATAAAATTAACGAAAAAACTCGGGCACAAATTAATGTCGAAAATATTTTTAACAAAAAATATTTTCTCACCGCGCACAATAATAATAATTTGCAATTCGGCTCCGTGCGCGCCTTCAAAGCTAGTTTGAATATGGAGTTTTGATTTTTAAAATTAATTTAAAAATCTCTGAATCACCTCATCAAAAATAACCTCACTTTTCTCGCCAGTTTTACGATTTTTAATTTCGACTTTTCCTGAAGCCAAAGATTTTGGCCCGACGATAATTTGCGTTGGCACGCCAATTAAATCCGCCACTGAAAATTTTTGTCCCAAACTATTTTTGGTATCATCATAAAGCACTTCGATGCCTTTGTTTTGAAGCCTTGAATAAAGCTCTTCGCAACCCTTATCACAAGCTTCGTCGCCAACTCGAATATTGATTAAAATTACATCGAAAGGAGAAATTTGAGCGGGCCAAATAATGCCATTTTCATCATGATTAGCTTCAATCGCGGCCGCCACAACGCGAGAAACGCCAATGCCGTAAGAACCCATATTCGGATAAATTTTTTCGCCACCTGCCCCCATCACTGAAGCCTCCATGGCTTTAGAATATTTTAAACCAAAATTAAAAACTTGTCCGACTTCAATTCCACGCCTTGAAACAAGCTGATCCGCGGGAATTGGACATTTTTCTGGAATATGCAAATCATCGGCCATGGCATATATTTTCTGGGTTTGCGCGATATCAATTTCTTGATTAGCACTCAATTCATCAAATTTTTTATCATAAAAAATGGCGCTTTCACCAACATCCGCCAAAATATGAAATTCATGCGACAAATCGCCTCCGATAGCTCCCGTATCTGCTCTTAGCGCAATTGGCTTCAAACCCATTTTGCGAAAAATTTTGAAATAAGTTTCATACATTAAATCATAAGTTTTGCGCGCATCTTCTTCGGTTAAATCAAACGAATAAGAATCTTTCATCAAAAATTCTCGACCGCGCATCAAGCCAAATCTAGGACGAATTTCGTCACGAAATTTCCAATGAATTTGATATAAATTTTTTGGCAAATCCTTGTAAGAAGTAATATTTTTGCGAAATAAATCGGTGACAACTTCTTCATGCGTTGGGCCGTAAAGAATATCGCGATCGTGACGATCTTTTATGCGCAACATTTCTTTGCCATAAGCTTCATAACGACCCGATTCAATCCACAATTCTGCGGGCTGGATCGTTGGCATCAGAACCTCCAAAGCCCCAGACTTATCCATTTCTTCCTTGATAATTTTTTCAACTTTACGCAAAACTTTTAAACCGAGTGGCAACCAAGAATAAATTCCCGATGCAGTTTGGCGAATCATGCCGGCTCGAACCATCAATTGATGAGAAACTACCGTGGCATCGATTGGATTTTCTTTTAAAGTTGGTAAAAAATATTTTGATAAACGCATAAAACTTTGATGAAATTTGATTTAATATTGATGTCAAATTAATTTGAAAATTTAAGAATTTTGATTGCTACATAATTTGCGATAGATCACCCACCTCATTAAACAAATCTCTAATCATCGACAAAAGTATCAAGCGATTTTCGCGCGCGTGACCGTCAACATCATTAACCACGACATGCTCAAAAAAATGATCAAGTGGCGCTTCGATAACCGCCAAAAGCCCAAAAGCTTTTTCAAATTCTGCCTTGGTAATAAATTTATAAAAATCTTTAGAAATTTGTCTAATGCGACGATGAAGTAATTTTTCATATTTACTTTTAAAGCCAAGAACAGATGGGCGCCCTTGATATTTTTTGTTATCTTTTTTCTCTTCAATCGCTAAAATATTGGTCGATCTTTTGTAAAGCTCGATGAGTTTTTTATGATTCTCATTTTCTAGAAAATTATCCAAAAATTTTATTTTTTTAATTAAATATAGAATATCAACTGACTTATGTGACTCTAGGCTTTCGAGATAAGAGTTCATCACCACATTTAACACATCTTGACGCACTTGCTCTTGATCTTTTAAATAAACTTTTAAGCGCTCGACAATAAAACGCACGATATCTTCAATTAACTTCCTCTTCAAATTAAAAAAATCTTTTTTGTTGGTTGAAATATTTTGTTTAAGAAGTTTTAGGGGATAAGATTTTAACGAACGCTCAACTAAAATTCGAATCGGAAAAGCTATATTATGTTGATGCGAGGTGCGAATAATTCCAAGCGCGCAACGACGAAGTGCAAAAGGGTCTTTTGAGCTTGTTGGCCTTTCATCGACTAAAAAAAATCCGACGAGCGTGTCTATTTTATCGGCAATTGCCAAGGCAATTCCAAGTGGCGATTGCGCCGTTGGCGAAGAAGCGCTATCTGGCAAATAATGCTCATAAATTGCTTGAGAAATTTTATAATTTTCAAGTTGTTTAGAGGCATAAAAACTACCAAAGCGACCTTGCATTTCCGGCAATTCCGCCACCGCTTTAGTTGCTAAATCAGCCTTCGATAAATCAACAGCTCGTTCAATCAAGCCAATTTCACAATGGGGAACAAAAATTGATAAAAATTTTGCCATTTCTTTTAAGCGCTCGACTTTTTCAAACATCGTGCCGATTTTTTGGTGATAAATAATTTTTTGTAATTTTACGACATAATCCATCAAATGATTTTTTAAATCTTCATTAACAAAGAACTCCAAATCCGCAAGGCGTGCGCGCATTATTTTTTCATTGTCAGCAACAATTTTTTGGATATTATTTTCGTTTATTTCACAATCACAAACGAATAAAAATTTTGATGAAAATTTGCCATCAAAATCTTTGCAACAAATATATTTTTGATTGGATTGCAAGGTTAAAGTTAAAGCCTCATCGGGCAATTCTAAAAATTTATTATCAATCTCTCCAACCAATACTTCTGGGCTTTCGCACAATCCAACCAACTCTTCTAAAAATGATGATTTTTCAAAATTTTCGGGCAATTTTAAATAATTTTCATGAGTAATTTTATGAATTTTTTGTAGAATTATTTGTTTTCTTTTGTGTTGATTAATAACTATATTATTTTTTTGCAAAATATGTTCGTAATCTTTGGCGCAATTGATTAAAATCTGATTATTATTTTTATCAAAAGTTATATTTTTAGCCCGAATAAAAGCAAAATTAAAATCAACAATTTGCTCGTTAAATATTGCAACAATTCCTCGAATCGGCCTCACCCATTTAGCTTGGCTATTACCATTATCAACATCGTAACGCATTAATTTTTGCCAAGAATTTTGCATTTTTTGCGTAATCATTGGAAGCGAAGAGGCAATAATATCAACGGTTTTTATAGCCGATTCCAGCTTATTAAAAACATAAAAACCATCAACGACTTGCAAATCTTCTATTTTATTTTGCCCATTTGCTTTTAAAAAACCCTCGATCGCTCTAGGGTCAGAGCCTAATTTTGGACCAATCTTTTTTTGCGCACCTTGAATTTGCTCAACATTTAAATTTTTTAAAATTAACGCTAATCGTCGCGGTGAAATAAAAACTTTTATCGAATCTTCATCGAAATTTAAATTATTTTTAGCAAAAACTTCTTGGGCTATTTTCAAAAAATTTTCCGCAGAATTTTTTTGCATTCTTGCCGGAATTTCTTCGCTAAAAATTTCTAAAACAAAATCTGTCATGATTAAAAATTGGTTTGTTCAACACGAATAAATTTAATGTTGTTTATTAGGCTTTTATCAACCAAATCAATGGCATCGAATACATCTTTTTCAATATGATTTTCAGTTAAAATCGCTCCCAAAAAAATATCTTTATTTGATTCATTTTGTTGTTTAAAAATAACTTGCTTAGGATTAATTCGATTAGAAAAAATTTGCTCGACGACATTGCCTTTTGCTAAGTTATTTTTATCAAAAGTAAAAACAATAAAATATTGTCCGATACGCTTTTTAATATTGATTATGTTGGTTTCTTGAAGATTAAAACTTTCGGCGTTAAATAAAAAATTATTATTTCTGTTGCAAGCGATATCAACAATATCAGCAACAACCGCAGAACCAGTTGGCCTGCCACCAGCTCCACGCCCCACCATCAAATTATATTCAAAATTCGAACCCTTGGAAAGCACGGCATTGTAAGAGCCGTCGATTTGAGAGATTTTTTCAGAATTTTTAATTAAAGCTGGATAAACCGATTGTTGCACCTCTTCACCTAAATTTTTATAAACCGCTAGGAGTTTGATTTTGTAGCCCAATTCGTCGGCAAGATTGATATCATCAATTGAAATTTTATTAATACCCTCAATATATGTATCAACATAATTAGGTAGCGAAGAGCGCGCGATAGCAGACAACAACACAATTTTATGCGCGGTGTCATTGCCCTCAACATCAAATTTTGGGTCAGCCTCAGCGTAACCAAGCTCTTGAGCTTCCTTAAGAGCGACTTTATAATCTTGTTTTTCGTTTTTCATTTTAGTCAAAATGAAATTACAAGTGCCATTTAAAATTCCATAAATTTCGGTAATTTCATTGGCAACAAAACCCTCTTTGAAAGCTTTAACTATTGGGTTGGCGCCAGCAATTGAGGCTTCAAATCCAATACTTCCGCGATATTTTTCAACCCAGTTTAAAATTTCTTTTCCATGCTCTGCAAGCAATGCCTTGTTGGCGGTAACAACTTTTTTATTATTGCTTAAACTATTTTGAATTAATTCTTTTGCCAAATCATAGCCACCCATCAGTTCAACCACTACATCAACGCTATCATCTTGCGCCAGATCCAAAACATTGTTATAAAATTTTATTTTCGGATCAACAAAATCTTTATGAGAACGCGAGGCAACGGCCACAATTTCAAACTCGCAATTAGTGCGCAATTTGAGCAAATCTTTTTGACTTTGTAAAATTTCATAAACTCCGCGACCAACAGTTCCAAGGCCGGCAATTCCAACTCTAATTTTTTTCATGATTTATAAAAATTTTTTTAGCAAAATTAAAACTAATTTTTAAAATAGATTTAATTTAAAATCATTATTATAATTAAGGAATTCTAAAATTTATAGAAAAATTTCATAAAAAATAAAATCTTTTTTCAAAAACTGACAATGACAAAGAAAAAATTTTACCCAGACGCTAATCAGAACCTTGATTTCGCTAAGATGGAAGAGGATATTTTAAAATTTTGGCACGACGAAAAAATTTTTGAAAAATCAGTCGCGATGCGCGATTTTCCAACCGAACTTGACGAAGATAACACTTCGCCCGTTGTAAATCCATGCTCTCTTAAGGATCATAAAAATTGTCGTCACGAGAAAAATGAAAAAAATGAATTTGTTTTTTACGACGGTCCACCTTTCGCTAACGGCCTTCCGCATTACGGGCATCTTCTTACAGGCTTTATCAAAGATTTAGTCGCGCGCTATCAAACCATGAAAGGCAAAAAAGTTGAGCGTCGTTTTGGCTGGGATACTCACGGCTTGCCGGTCGAAATGGAAACTGAAAAAGAACTTACCAAACAAGAAGGCAGAGCGATTTCGGGGCAAATTGCTATTCAAGAATTTGGCATTGAAAAATTTAACGATGCCTGTCAAAAATCAGTGATGAAATATGCCGATGATTGGGAAAATTATGTCACTCGTCAAGGGCGTTTTGTTGATTTTAAAAACAGCTACAAAACCATGGATTTGAACTACATGGAATCGGTTTTATGGGCTTTTAAAGAGCTTCATAATAAAGGCTTACTTTATGAAGATTTTCGTGTCGTTCCTTATTCTTGGGCGTGCCAAACTCCGCTTTCAAATTTTGAAACGCGAATGGATAACGCTTACAGGCAGAAGGCAAGCAAGACGGCGAAAGTAAAGTTTTATCTTCAAGAAACTCCAAGTTTTTTACAAAAATTTATAACTTTTGAAACCAAAATTGCATTAATCGCCTGGACTACAACGCCATGGACCCTACCCTCAAATTTAGCTTTGGCAATTGGTGAAAAAATTGAATATGCTTTAATAAAAAAAGATGATGAAATTTTAATTTTGGCCAAAAATTTAGTTGAAAAATTCGCCAAAGATTTTGGTGAACATGAAGTGCTTGGAAGCGTTATAGGAAAAGAGCTAGTTGGGCTTAGTTATAATCAATTATTTCCACATAATAATAATTTTCAAAATGATGCGAATGGAGTTTCGTTAAAAAATGAATCCGCAAAAGTTTTCACAGTTCTTGCTGGCGATTTTGTTTCGACTGAGGAAGGAACGGGAATCGTTCACATCGCTCCCGGATTTGGTGAAGATGACCAATTACTATGTAAAGCCAATGGCATTCCAACTATTTGCCCCGTTGATGAAGGTGGCAAATTTAATTCTTTAATCGGCTTCGTTGGTAAAAATAATCAAGTTTATAAAATCAAAGATGACAATGCTTTAAAGCTTGATGGGCGCCAAGTTTTTGATACTAATGACGACATCATTAAATATCTTAAAGAAAATAAAATTCTCTTCGGCAATCCCGAACAAATCCTTCATAATTATCCGCATTGCTGGCGCACCGACACTCCACTAATCTACAAAGCCGTGAGCTCGTGGTATGTTAAAGTTACCGCTTTTAAAGATCGCATGGTTGAATTAAATCAACAAATAAATTGGATTCCAAACAATATTAAAGATGGACAATTCGGCAAATGGCTCGAAGGCGCTCGCGATTGGTCAATCACGCGCAACCGCTTTTGGGGCTGTCCCGTGCCTGTTTGGAAAAGCAAATCAGGCAAATTAAAAGTATTTGGATCAATCGCTGAACTTGAAAAAATTTCCGGCAAAAAAATCGATAATTTACATCGCCCTTTCATCGATGAAATTGTTTTTTTTGAAGATGGCGAAGAATTTCGTCGGGTCTCCGATGTCCTTGATTGCTGGTTTGAAAGCGGATCAATGCCTTACGCCCAAGTTCATTATCCCTTTGAAAATAAAGAATGGTTTGAAGATAATTTTCCGGCAGATTTTATCACCGAATATGTCGCCCAAACTCGCGGTTGGTTTTATACTTTGATGGTTTTATCAACGGCTCTTTTTGATCGTGCACCCTTCAAAAATGTGATTTGCCACGGCACAATTTTAGATGAAAATTCACAAAAACTTTCGAAAAGATTACGCAATTACGCCGACCCTTTGGAAATATTTTCAACGATAGGTTCCGACACCATGCGTTTTTACATGATTTCGCAACCCGTAATGCGCGGTCAAGAATTGCGCATCGACAAAGATGGCAAAGCATTTCGCGACACTTTGCGCTTATCCATAAAACCCCTCATTAACGCTTTTAATTTCTTTTGTCTTTACGCCAATGCTGACGGCATTTTTGCCAATCGCATTGAGGAAAAAAGGGATTTTAAAAATATTCTCGATCGCTATATTTTATCAAAGTTAAAATCGTCGGTAACCGCGATTGACTTGGCTTTACAGCAATATGATACGGTGCTTGCCTGCGACGAATTTAACAAATTTTTTGAAGTTTTAAATAATTGGTATATCCGTAGAAATCGTCAAAGATTTTGGAAAAGTGAAATCGATGAAGACAAGCAAGACGCTTATGATGTGCTTTACACGATTTTACTAACCATGTGCGAAGCCTCGTCACCATTACTTCCATTTACAAGTGAATTTGTTTGGCGCGGATTGAAATTGATTAAAAAATAATCAAATTTTGCTAAATTTTTTTGTCTTTTATATTTTTAATCGCAGAATAAATTTAAGTAATAAATATTTTTGAAATTAATCAATTTTTAATATAAATTTTTTTAAAATGCGCTTCAAATTAAACCTCACGGAATCAATAAAAACAGTGATCTTTGGCATATTCGCTTCAATTCGTTCAAAATTTTCTATCGATGATTTTATCGCCAAAGAATTTAATGAAATTTCCTTTCGCGATTACTACAATTTATATTTAAAAAGCTCAATTTCTCAGCTTGAAAAATTACGACTTTACAATTTAAAAATTATCAAATTTTTTACAATTTTGATGATAATTCTTTTTTCTTTTTTATATTATTCTCAAAAAATAAATAGCAATTTTTGGGTTTTTGTTTTAATAATTTTTACTTTACTAACTTTTCTTGCGAACCACTTAAATCAAAGCTTTAAGCAATTTTATAAAAAATTTTTTCTAGAAAATTTATTCAAATATTTTGGAGATAATTTTATTTATAACGCTGACGGAACTAATTTATTTAATCGCTACAAAGAATTTCTGATTTTATCAAATTTTAATGCTTTAAATTCTAAATCAAACGAGTTAATCACGGCGAAAATTCATGATTGCAATTTTTCAGCGCAAAGAGTTTTTTTAAATGATAAAAATATTGTTTTAAAAAAGAATCCTAAATTTAATCGAGCAAAAAAAGAAGAAATGCACAAAAAAGAAGTTCCCGAATTTATTGAAAAAGAAAAAAATATAAAAGTTTCTGAGGGCTTAGTTTTTTTGATAGATTTCCCCAAAAAGTTTTCAGCTAAAACTATTATAAAACAAGTTAAGTCTAGCAACAATCCTGATCCACAAAATCTTGAAAAAATTTCTAGCAAAAACTCAGAATTTGATAAAAATTTTATAATTTTTTCAAATAGTGGCATTGAATTTAATGACCTTTTTAGAAATGAATTCATTGCGGATTTTTTATCTTTGCTTGAGACTTTTGAAATAAAAAAAAGAACCCTCGGTAAGACTAAAAATGATAAAATTAGCGCTAGTTTTTATGACAATTCTGCGTTAATTTTTTTTGAAAATCCGCGCTCTATTTTTGAGCCATCTTTACTTTATCAACAGCTTAATCTGATTACAGAGAGTAAGAGGATAATTCATCAGTTTAATGCGATTTTTAAAATCATTAAAACCGTTAATTCTCAATAGATTAAAGGCATCACAATTGCTTCTCAATCGAAGCGATACCCCAGGTAGTTTGCAAGCCTTTAATTTTACGAAAATAATCTCGAATCTTTTAGCTGAATCTCATCGAAAGCGAGTGAGTCGCGAGATTTACGATTTTCTCCTAATTAAATATTTTACCCCTCACCCTAACCCTCTCCCCGCTTCGCAGGGAGAGGGAATTAGAATGAATTTTCTCTTTTACTTTAAAGAAAAAAATTGTTGTGATTTTTTAAAAAATTATTCGATATTTTTATATTTTAATGATTGAAATCATTTTAAGTTTTAAAGATTTTTATAATTTTTTGATTTAAGTTTTTAAATAATTAAAAAAATTTAACTTTTAGAGTTCGCAAGAAATATTTTTTAAGCGATGAAATTAAAATTGATTGAAAAAAATTTTAGATTGCGATATTTTTTTGCCGATTTTTTGCATTATCGCAAAATCATTTTCATTGTTTGAGAATGGACCAAATAAGCCACCTCTCCTATCGAAAGTAGATTGTTCGATTGTTCCAAATTTACTTTCATAAAGACTTTTATTATCGAATAAATCTTCTCTGTTAATCGAAAATAAAAATAATAAATTCAAAGCCATATCATAATTCCTTGAGTCAATATTTTTTTTCTGCAAATAATCTAAAAAATCTTTATACCCAAACTCTCCTTCAGCGATTTTTTTAGCAATTTCTGAATCATGTAAATCAACTGCAATATAGATTATTGAGGCAAACATATATCCAAGAACAAGAGAATTATTTTCACTTATTAAAAATGACAATAAAATTCTAAAAAATTGATTGATCTGCCTCGGGCTAAGTTTGAGTTTAATAAAAAATTCCTTCATGTAGACTTTAGTAGTATAGCTTTCATATCTAAGGGCATCTTTTTTAATCCCAATTTTTTTACCATCGACCTCAATTTTATTAAAAAAATCATCAACTATTTTAACAATATACTTGTTAATTCCCTCTTCGTTGTAAGGCAGAGCAACATCTCTTTGAGCAAATTTGCGATAATATTCATCAAAATCAATTTTGCCGTAAATGCATTCCACCGATTGTTTTAACTGTTCTTTATTAACCGCTAAAATAAAAATCAAACCCTTGACATCAAAAAAATGTTTTAAAGTTTCAAGAAAATTAACGGCGTAATCGGGACGCGTTCTATCAAGCTCGTCAATCAAAATTATTAATTGTTTTTCGGCAGTATATTCGGCGATAGAATTATATAACTTCTCAAACAAATCTTTTTTTTGATTAAATTTATCAAATATTACTTTGCCGTGATTAATTGATTTATTTTTATTAAAAGTGTTTTCAATATCTGTCCCTAATTGAGCTTTTAAAAACTGATTAGATAGATCGCCAAATATTGAAACAACGGCTTTAAGTTGGTCACGAATTGGCTTTGTTTTCTCATCATTTTGTTTTTCAAAAAAGGAAAATAATTCACAACAAATTGCTATTAAGGGTTCGTCACAAAAATCATTTTTCCATGAATTAATAAAAATAGTTTCAGTTTTTTTGTAATCCCTTAAATAATTTTCAAACATTTCAAGAAAATAAGATTTTCCCATGCCGAATTTAGCATTTAAACTAACGACAACGCTATTTTCAGAAAGTAAATTATCGATTTGAATGGAATGAAATAAATCATCGGCAAAACCTATAAGATTCATGCAATCTGAGGTTAAAAAAGTTTTTGTTTGGGTATATTTTTGATTCACATCTGAGATATTATATTCGGAAAAAAATTTTTCTAATTATGATTTTTATGGAATAATTATAAAGATTAAAATGGTTTTTTATTTAACAAATTTTTTATAATATCCTTTCCCTTAATTCCATCTCTTAAGTAAAGAACTTCGATATTTTTTGAATAATCTAATTTATTGTTAATAATGCTATCAAGATCATTTACATCTACGACTTTATGATTTTGTATATGAGTTATAATATCTCCCTCCAACAGCTTAGAATTGAAAGCTAGACTATTCTCAAATATAAATTTAATTAATGCTCCACCACTAATTTTAAGCCTAATTTTTTGCTCTCTATCAAGGTCAGTAAAATGAGCACCAAACTTATTTTCTATATTGGATTTTCTAAAAAAAAATAGCGTTATAATCGTATTTTGCAACGGAATAAGGAATATGAGTCGTAGAAGTTTGATATGGATTTGAAGAATAGTTAGTAATGGGATATGATCCACTAATTGTGTGGGTGTATTTATAATTCCATAAAACAATTTCAGCACCTAATTTTTTTGAAAAAAGATTCGATATCCGATATAGAATTATTACTATTTCCATTAAAACTTGAAATACCAATTTTGATAAATCCCTTCCTATAATATTTTAGCAAGTCTTCATTTGGTGAATTTGAAAAAATGATAGTTGGTTTACCGTTAAAAAAATAAAAGTTATTTCTATTATTTTTATATAATTCGCTTTCTAGAAAAAAATTTTCATATCTATTAACGCAACCAAAAATGAAAAACAAAAGGAAAGTAACAACAATTTTCATAAGAATAAGGATTTTAAATTATAAAAAGGTTATTAAAAAATCATTTGGATAAAAGTTTTTATAAATTATCTAAAAAATTGATATAAAAACTTAAAATTGTAGGAATTTTGGACATAAAAAAACCCCTAGTTTTTTACAACTAGGGGTTTTTTATTTGGTCAATGAATATTTTTTAAATGCCACTCGTAAGCTTGGCGATAACCTACTCTCGCTAATCCTAACGATTAACTACCATTGGCGCGTCATATGTTTCACTTGCGAGTTCGGAATGTGATCGAGTGGTTCCACACCGCTATCGTCACCAAGCCAACAAGTGGCATTTGATAGTTAGAAGAATTTTTTCAAAATCTACTGCAGACTTAATATCCACTCAAACTAAATATGTAGGTTTAATACCACACATAGTTTGAAAATTAAGCCAATCGGGCAATTAGTACTGGTTAGCTCAAAGCATTACTGCTCTTACACACCCAGCCTATCAACGTGGTAGTCTTCCACGACCCTAATAGGGAAAATTTGTTTTGAGGGAGGCTTCCCACTTAGATGCTTTCAGC
>Ga0209550_10004628_pt1 | contig 13013 bp, 11 predicted proteins | sample LauGreSuBDMM15SN_2_FD_187567 | JGI IMG/M metagenome (GOLD analysis project Ga0209550, IMG submission 187567) | Freshwater lake microbial communities from Lake Michigan, USA - Su13.BD.MM15.SN (SPAdes) (version 5) | ecosystem: Environmental > Aquatic > Freshwater > Lake | place: Lake Michigan... | reverse complement strand
TTTCTGGAATTAAGAGTTTAACATTTCTACTATTTTTTAATTTTTTAATTTTGTCTTCTAAATGAATAGAACATTTTTTACGATGCAAATATAATGATGAAGAACTTGAGAATTTTTTTTCACAAACACATTCAAATGATTTCTTTTCCATAATTTTAATTGTTAAAGTATATTGTAACCTTAATGTAACAATAATATTTCAATTTTTTAATTTGTTGATGTTAATATTATTAATATTATAGATTTAAGATTTTAAAAATTTAATAATAGTAGCAATAGCTGTTTTACTAATTTTTCTAAATTTACCATTAGGATCAGTTGTACAAATATTATTTAAACAAGTTTCATCAGTTTGTATACTTTTAATTAAGTTAGGTAGGGTTTTAAATTGTGATAAAATGGCTAAAGCAGATGCTGAACTAATGCCTGGAATTTGACATAACATAATTTCGCCAATGTTATCTGGTGTAATATTTTCTTTTTTAACCTTTTTAATGACAGAGCAGTAATCTTTTTCTGTTGCTTCCTTTTTTTCTGTATCTTTGTCTTCATTATTGTCTTTATCATTAGTATTATTATTTTGATTATTTAAAGAATTCTCAACAGTTTTATAAAATGCTGTTTTGCCAGATTTTAATCCGCCAACAAGTTTATAAACCATATTACAAGCAATCATAGAGGTTTCTTCTAAATTATTTGAACGCATAACAGAAAATCCTTTAAAATAATTAATAGAAAACACGGCAGAATATAACGTTTGTTTATCAATTCGTTCCTTAAAAGTATTAAAACGATTAATATCTCCTTCAATTAAATAGATAATATTATGATTATGATGTGGTAGTCCGTTTAACCGATAAGATTGTTCCTCATAACGTCCATCTTTAATACTAGCTGCCAAATCAGCGAAAGTTTTGCGTTCAATAATAACACAATCATTTGTACCATCATTAATAATAATATCTCCTAAAGGTAAAGGTTGAGAAATAAGTTTAATATCTTTAAATTTTAGAACTGATTCAATTGTTTGCTGACATTTAGTAAACAATTCTTGTTCCCGAGTATCAATCTTAATGAGCATTATAATAATTTAATCAAGATATCATTAAATTATTTTTGTTAAATATATATATTATTTTTTAAAAACTTTTACTTTAATATCTTCTAATAGCTCTCAATGCTGATTGAGAAGGATTTGAGAAGTTTCCAATACAAATATTTCCTAATTGAGTATTTACACCACCAATTAAATTAGGATTTGAAGGCATAAAGAACCCAATTGTTTTGGATAGACCTCCTTTTTTGGCCGTCCCACCACAATTTGGTCGATTAGTAATAGATGCTGCATTACGAGCCATTCGAGAACCTGAATAATAAACCATCTTTATAAACTAACAAAATATAAAAAATTTTAAAATTTTAATTAATCTAAATATTTCCAAATAAATCCTCCGGCAGTTTTTTGTCTGTTATATAACACTTCTTTTATAGAAGTAATTCCTAAATCTCTTATAGCATTAACTATGGAATCATATTCTTTAATTAATTCTTCGTCTAAGCTGTATTGTCCAATTTTTCTAGTAAACACTTTAATTAAACCAGCATTATAATTATGTTGGTTATTTTCTTTGATAGTACACCATTCTAAATTTGTAACACAATTATTAGTTTTACATCCATCAATATGATTGACCACAGGTTTATTGTTTAAATTTGTGATAAATGTCGACGCAATTAAACGATGTAGAGCATGCTTATCTTTATTTACTCTTACATAAATGTATCCTGAATGGTGAGGTTTATAGTTTTCCATAATTATTCCTTTAGAATTTTTAAATCTGCCTAAAGTTGATACAAAATAATTATTAAATTCAGTATCATTGATATGTATATTTTTCCATACTTCATTTTCTAATGATAATTGTTCATCTAATATCCAATTAAATCCACAAGATGTTTTATAAACGCCTGTTATTACACTACTAATATATGCGTTTGAAAATTTATGTTCTACACACCATTTAGATGCTTCTTGAATAGAATTGTATAATTCTATTTTTTCTCCAGAATTTATATCAACTCTCCAAACCTTTAAATTTTGATTTGTTTTTTGAATTAAAGTTGAAGATTTATGAATATTATTTTCTAATGCTGAACACCATTCTAAATTATTAATATTATTATTTGAACGATTTTTATCTTTATGATTAACTTGTGGTTTATTTTCTGGATTGTCTAAAAATGTTAAAGCAACTAATCTATGAACTGAATGTGATTTAGTTTTTCCTACATTAGATAATCCAACAGACATATATCCGCCATTACACGCTGGTTTTAATATTCTACTCGTTTTTTTATTTCTTACTTGTCCAAATGAGCTAACTTCATAGTTTTCATAATTGGCTAAATGTTTCCAGACTTCTATATCCTCCATATATTGTAATAGCAAATAGTGTTTAAATTGATTTAAAATCGTCTTTAAAAAAGGACTTAAAAATAAATGGATATATTATAATTATGACTGACGCATTATTAAGAGATGAAGATATTATTAAGACAGAAGATGGATTATTATTTAATCCATATAATCATCTAAATATTGAGATTAAATTGAACGACGTTCAATCTATTCTTACAAAATATGGTATTCCGCCTAAAGTAAATAATATGGCGTTATATAGAAGAGCATTTGTTCATAGATCATATACTAAACGTCCAGAATTTGAAAATTTACAACAAAATATTAAGATTGTTGAGAAACCTTCAAATTGTCTTCCATTAAGTACAAAATCAAATGAACGTTTAGAATTTTTAGGAGATGGTGTACTGGAATGTGTTACAAAATACATGTTATATAGACGATTTCCAAAAAACAATGAAGGATTTATGACAGAAAAAAAAATAGCAATTGTTAAAAATGAAGCAATAGGAAAAATAGCGTTAGAAATGGGATTACATAAATGGTTAATTTTATCCCGCAATGCTGAGGAGAAAAAAACAAGAACCAATTTAAAAAAATTAGGATGTTTGTTTGAATCTTTTATTGGAGCATTATTTTTAGATTTTAATAAAATAATAGTAAATGATGATGAAAATTGGTTTCAAAATATGTTTGTAACAGGTCCTGGATTTCAAATGGCACAAAAATTTATTGAATCGGTATTTGAAACACATATAGATTGGATTGCTCTTATTAAAAACGATGACAATTATAAGAATATTTTACAGGTAAAGATTCAAAAAGAATTTAAAGTTACTCCGCATTATTTACAAATTATTAACGACCCTGAAGACGGATATAAAATGGGTGTATATTTGTGTTTGGGTCAACCAATTTATAGTGTTAATATTAAAGATGCTATTCACATAAATAGTTTAAATAGTTTTAAAGGGGTACAAGATTATATAAATGAACATAATGGAAAAATCTTTTTATTTTTAGGAGAAGGACAGCATAAAATTAAACGTAAAGCAGAACAAATTGCGTGTAATGAAGCACTAACATTTTTAAATTTAACTACTGAATTGGTTTAAATAAACTAATAAAATTTTTATAACAATAAATTCAAATACTTTTCAATACATAAAATAATAAAAATTTATATATTGAAGATATATAAGTAATGAGTAATTTAGAGGCTTTAAAAGAAAGATTGAAACATAAACCAGAAGTTCGTCCGAATGAAGGTGTGAGAGTAATATTAGCACCGCTTGCTTCTGAAGAACAGATTGAAAAAATTGGTAAGTCTGAAAAACAAACAATGATAACAGTGGACAAAGATGATGGAAAAAGGGCACAAGAAATTTTAGAAAAAATAAAACAAAATAAATTATCAAATGTTATAAAAAAAATAGGAGAAGAACCAAAAGTTGAAATAGTTTCAAAGGCACCAGAAAAAGAACAAGAAAGAGACAAAGAAAAAATTAAAAAACCAAAAAAACTTCAAAAGGATACAATTCTTTTAGTTGAAGAACAAGAAAAAATTCCAATAGATGAATCCAAAATGCCTTTACAAGAAGTACAACAAGAAGAACAACAACAAAAAGGCGAAGAAGGAGAGCAGGAACAAGAAGGAGAACAAGAAGAAGAAATGGTTATAAAACCAAGAAAAAGAAGTACCAAAAAAGTACAAAAAGGAGTAATTGAATTAGGACCAGAACATATGATAAAAATAGGTGATACAAGACTTGAAAAACGTTTACCACATATTCCAGTGTTTGATATGAAAGTTTCAAGTTATTATATGAATAATAGAGAAATCTTTGTGAATTTTATAAATGATTTATTTAAAGATTATAAGGAGGATTTATTAGATGAAACAAAAGGCATTAGTTGTGAAGATATAGGTAAAGATACAGGTAAAGTATCTTTACTAACACATCAAAAAATTGTAAAAGATTATATGAATTTATATACTCCTTATAGAGGATTATTATTATATCATGGGTTAGGTTCGGGTAAAACTTGTACTTCTATTGGTATAGCAGAAGGTATGAAAAGTGCAAGAAAGGTAATAATTATGACTCCAGCATCTTTAAGAAGAAACTATATGGAAGAAATAAAAAAATGCGGTGATTTATTATACAGAAAAAATCAATATTGGGAATGGATTTCTGTTGATTCTAATCCTAGTTTTATTGAACCATTATCAGGAGTATTAGGATTAGCACAAGAATATATTAAAAGAAATCGTGGTGCTTGGTTAGTAAATATTACAAAATTGTCAAATTATACAGAATTATCTTCTTCTGATAAAAAGATGCTAAATGATCAATTAGATGAAATGATTAATAATAAATATACATTTATAAATTATAATGGTTTAAGACGAGATAGATTTAAACAACTAACAAAAAATTTTGAAGAAAATATTTTTGATAATGCTGTTGTTATTATTGATGAAGCACATAACTTAATAAGTAGAATAGTTAATAAGGTAAATTCAATATCAAAATATTCAGAAAAGAAACGTGGTCCGGGAGCTTTATTGCCACAATCATTGTCTCTTATATTATATGAATTTTTGCTTAAAGCAGAGAATTGTCGTATTGTATTATTAACAGGAACTCCAATTATAAACTATCCAAATGAAATAGGCATTTTATTTAATATTTTAAGAGGATTAATAACAACCTGGAATTTTACTTTGAATACTGAGACAAATAAAAAATTATCAAAAGAAACATTACAAGAGATTTTTAATAGAGAAAAAGTGATGGATTATATAGAATATAGTTCTACTTCAAAGACATTAACCGTTACTCGTAATCCATATGGATTTGAAAACAAAATAACCTCAAGTGGTTACAAAGGGGTAACAAATGAAAAGAAAGAAAAACGTAATGATAAAGGAGAAATTGAACATGATAAAAAAGGTAACATTCTTTATAATGAAAGAGGACAAATATCAGATAATGAATTTGTTCAACGTATTGTAAAACTTTTAAAAAAAAATGATATTACTGCGTCATCAAATGGAACTACCGTAACTGTAAATACAGCATTACCAGATACATTAGAAGCATTTAATAATAATTTTATTACTAGAGACGATAGTGGTAATTATAATGTAAAAAATGTTGATAAATTTAAACGAAGAATAATAGGATTAACATCGTATTTTAGATCTGCTCAGGAAGAATTGTTGCCATCATATGACCGTAATTTTGATAGACACGAGGTTTATTGTCCTATGAGTGATTATCAATTTAATATTTATGAAAATTATCGACATGAAGAAAGAAAAGTTGAAAAACCAAATAAAAAATCTAAAGGAACAGTTGATTCCGATGGAATATTTAAAGAACCATCATCCACATATCGTATATTTTCACGTTTAGCTTGTAATTTTGTTATGCCAACTCCGCCGGGTCGCCCTAATCCTTCTCAATATAGAATTATAGAAGAGGGCAAACAATCTGAAAAATTATTTGATTTTATGAAAGAAAAGTATTTTAAAAATAAAGATGAATATGATGAAGATATAAAAGTAAAATTAAATGAATTTTATGAGATTATTCCAGAAGAACAATTAAAAGATTTAGAAAATCAAAAAATAATAAAACATATATTGGATTTATATTTAACAGAGTATTTTACAAATCATTATCGTAGTTCAATAAAAGAATTTGCTGAAAGTATGGGATTTGGTAGTATTTTTAATAAAAAAAAATTGGGTGAACCACAACTGTTAAAAGAAAAGGAAAAGAAAAAAGAAAAGGAACTCCCGGTTAAAACTTCTAAAGAAAAAGAAGAGGCCAAAGCAGCCAAACTTATCAAAGAAAGAGAAAAAGAGGAGAAAGAACAAGCAAGAGCAGCTAAAGCAAAAGAAAAGGAAGAGAAAGAACAAGCAAGAGTTGCCAAAGAAAGAGAAAAGGAAGAAGCAAAAGCAGCCAAAGAAAGAGAGAAAGAGGATGCTAGATTACAAAAAGAAAGAGAGAAAGAAGAGAAAGAACAAGCAAAAGCAGCCAAAGAAAGAGAAAAGGAAGAAGCAAGAGTTGCCAAAGAAAGAGAAAAGGAAGAGAAAGAACAAGCAAAAGCAACCAAAGCAAAAGAAAAGGAAGAAAAGGAAAGATTAAAGGCTGAAGCAAAAGCAGAAAAAGAAAGACGAAAAGCAGAAAAATTAGCCAAAGGCGGAGGAGATGATGATGAAGAAGATGAAGAAGATGAAGAAGATGAAGAAGATGATGATGAAGATGATGATGATATTGTAGGTGGTTCCAAAGAAAATCCAGCAGAAAAATTTATCAATGAGCATGATGAAGAAGAAGTAACTGCTATACATTTGGAAAATTATAAAGATGAAGATGCTGTATTAAGGGAAACAGAGGAATTAGAAGGCGATGAATTATTAGAAAAAATGGGTAATGTTGAATATAAAGAAGCAATAAAGAACTCTATGCGTTATTTACAAATACATTCTCAGGAATATTTATCACCAGAAGGATTAAAAACCTATAGTCCAAAATATTTAGCAATGCTTGATAATATTGATGATCCAGAACATAAAGGTTTACATTTGATTTATAGTCAATTTAGATCAATGGAAGGTATTGGTATTTTTTGTCTAGTATTAGAAGCAAATGGATTTGCGAAATTTAAAATTAAACGCACAGGAATAAATGGATGGGAAATTAATATGAGTGAAGAAGATATGGGAAAACCTTGTTACGCTTTATACACGGGAACTGAAGATGCGGAAGAAAGAGAAATAATTCGTAATATTTATAACGGAACTTGGGATTATATTCCAAATAATATTGCTACACAATTAAAAGCAAAAAGTAGTAATAATAATCTAGGAGAAATTATTAAAGTACTAATGATTACTTCGGCAGGTTCTGAAGGTATTAACTTAAGAAATACACGTTATGTTCATATTATGGAACCATATTGGCATCCTGTAAGAGTAGAACAAGTTATTGGTCGCGCTAGACGTATTTGTTCGCATCAAAGTTTGCCAAAAGAATTACAAACAGTAGAAGTCTTTATTTATATAATGACATTTACTGAGGCACAATTAAATAGTGATTTTGCGATTGAATTAAAACTAAAAGATTTGTCTAAAAATGCTCCATATCTTCCACAAACATCTGACGAAAAACTATATGAAATCTCAACGATTAAAGAACAATTGACAACACAATTATTAAGATCTGTAAAAGAATCATCAATTGATTGTGCTACACATATTCAATCTAGTACAAAAGAAGGTTTAGTTTGTTTATCATTTGGTCGTCCAAACGTGAGTGAATTTTCATATAATCCAAATTATGCTCAAGATGAAAATGATACAGTAGCAAATTTAAATAAAGAAAAAATAGATTGGGAAGCAAAACCTTTTACATTTAAACAAACAGGTAAACGTTATATGCTAAGAATGGATACAAAACAAGTATATGATTATGATAGTGTAATACAAGCAAAACAAATCCCTGGTGTTAGACCAATATTAATAGGAAAGTTAGTAAAAAATTCAAGAGGCGACTATGAAATTGTTAAAGAAAAAGTATAAATATTACAGGTTTAATAAATGTTTATAGTTCTTTTTTATTATCTTGTATTAAATTTGTTAGTTTAAAAACTAGTTCATAGAGTTTATCAATTTTTGTATTCATATCATTTAATTGGTTTATAATTTCTATTTTTGGTAAAATAGGATCATTGTCTTTCTTTCTATTTATTGGAATATATTCTTGGTTGTCTTCTGCCAATGGTAATGGTAATGGTATTGATGGTTGTTCATCATATGAATTATTTAAATTAATTGTTTCTACAGAATTAGTTTGTTTTTTTAATTTACTAAATACATTAATTGTTGCATCATCTTTTTCAATTCTTTAAAAATACTCTTACTGTTCCAAAAGTGAAAGATTTAGTAAATTCTCCCCACAAAAAATATCAAAATATAATTAATCATATAGAATACCAAAGACCTTTGAAGGAACATAACATTCTTTCTTCGGATTTAAAAGAAAATATGAAAAATGAGCTAAAAGACTTTTTAAAAATGCAGAATACAAGTTCTGGTTTAGGAGCAAATTCATCTATTGATTTTTCAGTGTATTAACAAACGGCTTAAAGATAACCACAGATTCTATTTTATAGGAATGGTGTCATTTGCACAAAATAAACAATTTGAGGTTCCAACAGATTTTCCACAAAATATAAAACTTTGTTATGAAAACATAACTCATAATAAAGTTTATGATGCAGACTATGTTATTCCTATTCCCGAAGGAAGAAAAACAATTGCATGGTTTACATTGTCTGCATCAAAACCAGTATGTTTATTAATGAATGTAAATGAAAAACAAGAAATATATAATTGTTTTCCCCACTTAGCTATATTTGATGAATCCCTCTGCAATGATAACGGGACTATCGTGTATGGAACTACGTTTATACATAAATCTGCAAAATATTTTCAAATAGAGGATATTTTATATTATAAAGGACTTGATTTAAAAGATAATTTTCTTGTTAAGAAACTTGAAATTCTTACGTCTATGTTTAAAAGTGAAATAAGTCAAATTGCCTACAACTCCAAGTTTGTAGTATTTGGAATGCCATTAATGAATACAAATTTTATGGGGCTGATTAAACAAATTCAGAATTTACCATATCCGGTAAAATACATTCAGTATAGATATGTGATGAAAAAGACGGATACGTTTTCATGTGTAAAATATATGAAACCACGATTAGAAACTATGACTTTACAGAGTCCTGTATTTGAAATGCCAAAGCAAAAAATAGCAATACTGAATTCCGACAAAAGAGAATCTACATTTTCAAGAGATAATAAAAGTAATGTTGAATTACCGCAAGCAAAGAAATATAAAAATCAAAAAGATGTAATATTTAAAGTGAAGCCAGATGTCCAAAATGACATTTATTTTTTATATACGTCAGATTCTACTGCTCCTTATTCAACTGCTTATATATCCGATTATAAGACGAGTGTTTTCATGAATAAATTGTTTCGCAATATTAAAGAAAATGACAATTTAGATGCATTAGAAGAAAGTGACGATGAAGATGAATTTCAAAGTGAAAATGTGGCTAAATTTGTGGATTTAAACAAAGAATACAATATGGTTTGTAGGTTTAATCACCGTTTTAAAAAATGGTCGCCGGTTGAAATATCAAAAACATCGCACATTGTACACTCAGAAGAGCTTTTAACTATAAAAAAATAATATATTTAATATATAGGTTATGTCTGCCGGTTCTGATGCGTCTATTTTAGGTTATGGAAAAATGTTTCCAAATAGCAATATTAATCCACGTTTAGCAAATGTGTACAATATGCACGATAGTGCAAATTTTGGTAGCAGAGTTATACCAGGAGGAGGATTACAAGGAGCGGCAAATAATGTTGATGCTGTGAGAGGGGTAGTTCCTTGTGCAATGAAGGGAGGTAAAACACTTCGTAAAAAAATTAAAAATATATATAGAATGTATAGCATGTCTGGGGGGAAAAAGGCATCAATGCATCGTAAAAAAACAATGAAGCATAGAATTAAGAGTCGTTATCTTAAAAAGGGTGGTAAAAGTCGTCGTGCACACAAATTAAGTAGTTCTTGTGTCCACAACCGTGGAAAAAAAGGGCATAATAAGCGTAGCGGACATAAGCGTAGCGGACATAAGCGTAGCGGACATAAGCGTAGCGGACATAAGCGTAGCGGACATAAGCGTAGCGGAGGATCCACCGTTCAATATGGTCTTTCAGACCAAGACAAGTTGAGTCCAAGTCTTTCAGCTTTAGCCAATCCTATACCCATATCCATTCTTCACCAAAAGCAATAAACCCGAATCTATTTCTTGATTTTAATCAAGCATTTGTCTTGTAACTGTTTGTTGTCTTCTTCATCCGAATCATCCTTTACGCATTTCTTCCCATTTGAGTTGAGCTGATCCCATGATTCATAATCAGTATTGTAATCAACCGATGTTGTATAAATAATTTTATAGCCCTGTTTGTTATAAAATGTTTTCCTTTTCCTCCATTGATTTTGAAACATATCGTGTCTATCAATAATATCAACCACCACAGGCTGACTGTGTCTTTCTCTCAAAATTCTCCCCACAGATTGTTCAATATCTGTTTTAGGAGTTGCCATAATCAAAGTTGTCAACGTCTTTATATCAAGTGCTTCTGCAGCCATAGAATATGTTGCAATAATTATCTTTTTTGTTTCACTGACTTTTAAAGCAGCTTCCTTCATTCCTCCAATGTAATATCCTACGGAAGCAATACCACGATGCTCTATCGCATCATATAAATATTTCAATAACGATTTATTGTGTGCCAAAATCATAATTTGCTGTTCACTATTCTCTTTTATCATATCACTTAAAACACGCAATATAAATTCAGAACGGTAATTATAATCGCAGAGTTTTACAATCATGGTACTATACATAGGATTCCCCCTGTAATCAGTAACCACTTTATTGAAGTCTTCATCAGTTGACATATATTTTATCCCCCGAACAATAACCTTGTGTTCTTCTTCTCGTTTCCCTTTGTATATAATGTCTCCCAAAAACATCTTAAATACTTTTGTAGTTCCATCTTTGCGATTCATGGTTGCAGATAAACCAAGCATATATTTCGGCACAAGTTTGAAGAGAGTCCGCGAAAATACTTCACTTGATATGTGGTGAACCTCGTCAATAATAACAAGACCAAAAGATTCAAATACTTCTTGATCATATTCTTTCATTGCCAGTGACTGAATCATCCCAATGACAATATCTTTATTTTCAATATCAATAATTGGGCCTTGAATTTTACCCACTCTTGCATGAGGAAGAAACTGTCGTATTCTCTCAATCCATTGATTCAATAAGAACTCTTTGTGAACCAAAACAAGCGCTTTTTTCTTCAATTGCGCTATAATATAAAGCGACAATGTAGTTTTTCCATAAGCACACGGTAGATCCAAGAGACCTCCGCCTCCATAAGGTAGATTAAGAACGTGGTTCAAATAAGTGTCTACTACTATACCCTGGTTTTCTCTCAGTTTGCCATGAAATGACAAATCAATACCAGTTCCTTCTGGTATTTTAATTTCACTTGGTTTTCCAAAATGATGCTCTCCAAAATACCGAGGAACATATATTTTTGAAGTGGACTCGCGATAGGCAGGAAATCCAACAGAATCTCCACCTCCTTTTATCGGAGATCCGTGCACATGAGGACGAATCGTAAGTTCATTTTTAATAAAATCTATTTTCTCTGAACTAAGATGTTTCTTATAAATGGTATATCCCTTTTGACCCAGATACGTATTTGGAATAAGTTTAGTATTTTCCATTATTTTGTAATAGACTACATCAAGACAAAAATACAGTTCAATATTTTATTTACAAAAGAATAAAATATTTTATTATGATATATGAATCTATTCAAAACTACAATGAAGAGAGAACATTCTTCCCAAATAATGGTAGGTCTACTTTTTATAGTGTATTTAGTATTGGGTCTTAGAATCCCCGGACCAATCGCCGATGCAGTAGATACAACTTTAGGCAAAGTATTAATTGTGATAGCAGCTTTATCTTTATTTGCATATACAAATCCTATTTTAGCTGTTTTAGGATTATTTGTTGCCCATGATTTAATTCGTCGTTCATCCAACCAAACCGGATCAACTGCATTATCTATGTATGTTCCAACGGAAGAGAAAAAAGAAAGTCAAATGCAGGCTATGAACCATTTTCCATATACACTTGAGCAAGAAATGGTAAATAAAATGACTGTGTCACACAAGAGTATTATTCCCGACTCTCCTTCTAATTATAAACCTGTTTTGGATGATTTGCATAATGCATCTTCTTTATAATTTTGTGAATTATATTTTTCTTAAATATATATAGTTAGAATACTTATGGATGATAGAGATATAAAGAGTAGCGATGCAAAGCATTATTTAAAATTGGCAGCGGCTGGTTTAATAGGATCCTTGCCATTAATCTATGTTTTAAAACAAAGATTGTTCAATGAAGATATACTTGTTATCAATATGAAAGGAGGAAATCAAGATTTAGCTGAGGCTATAGATAATCTTGATGTCGGAGGTGATCATATGACTCTTGGTATCACAGGAGTAACGGGATTAGGAGAGGCAACCACTGCAGAAAAATTAAATATAATCCATAATCTTTTTCCAGATAAAAATCCGAAACAATCGCCAGATAAAAAACCGGAAGAATCACCAAAAAATGATGACAATTCTAACACTAAGAATCATCCTCAAATAAAGCCAGTGAGTAAGTATGCATTGTTTTCAACGTTTATTCACGGAGCTCTTAGTGGAGCGGGCGTCGTAGTAACAGAAATTATATTGGTTTATTACTTAGCTCAGTATTTTCCCAAGCGCACAGAAAATACAAATGATAAGAATACAAATACAAATACAAATACAAATACAAATACGAATACAAATACAAATACAAATACAAATACGGGTACAAATACAAATACAAATACAAATACAAGTGA
>Ga0209550_10004627_pt1 | contig 13017 bp, 4 predicted proteins | sample LauGreSuBDMM15SN_2_FD_187567 | JGI IMG/M metagenome (GOLD analysis project Ga0209550, IMG submission 187567) | Freshwater lake microbial communities from Lake Michigan, USA - Su13.BD.MM15.SN (SPAdes) (version 5) | ecosystem: Environmental > Aquatic > Freshwater > Lake | place: Lake Michigan, USA... | reverse complement strand
GCGCAATTATCCGCACCGAGAGAAGATGGCAGCGTCAATCCATTTTTATCTCCGGAAGGACTCTCGTCATTCAGTCCGAAATTCCGCCACATCCTGGAGAATGTATCCGACCCCGAAAACCGCGGTCTCCATTTGATATACAGTAATTTCCGGTCATTGGAAGGTATTGGTATATTCAAACTGGTGCTCGAAGCGAACGGGTTTGCAGAATTCAAAGTCCGGAAAAACGGCGACATATGGGAAATCGTCGACACCGACGCGGACCAAACCAAACCCCGATTTGTCCTTTATACCGGAACCGAGACCAACGAAGAAAAGGAAATCATCCGCAACATATACAACAGTCAGTGGGAACTTGTGCCGGCATCCCTCGTGGCCAAGTTGCGCGAGAAATCCGAGAATAACTTTTACGGCGAAGTGGTGAAGATAATTATGATTACTGCTTCGGGTGCGGAAGGTATCAATCTGGCCAATACGCGGTTTGTTCACATCATGGAGCCATACTGGCACATGGTGCGTATAGACCAGGTGATTGGCAGAGCGAGACGTATTTGTAGTCATAAAAATCTGCCACCGGAACTGCGCACGGTCAAAGTGTTCTGTTATATATCGGTATTTAGCGAAACACAAAAGAAGAGCAAGGAATACAAGGAAATCCTACATAAAGACACGAACGATACAACGAAAAGTCCGATGACGACGGACGAATCGCTGTATACAATTGCGCTGAAAAAGGACAATATCAACTCGCAACTCTTGAAAGGAATCAAGGAATCCGCGATAGATTGTCGGCTATACAAGAAAGGAAACGCGAACGAGAATTTGGTGTGTTATGGGGAGGGCGTGTCCTACAGAACAAATACATTCGGTATATTCCCTACCATCGAGGAGGACCGGATTATGCGCGAAGACATTAATGTGCGTCAAAAGGGGCGTAAGATGACCAAACTGACGGTGGACGGAAACCCGATTATGACGTATGCACGATATGGCGATGAATTATATGATTGGGATGCGTACCAGAACTCGAAACAGGAGGTGTTGGTGGCGAGATTTGTGGATGGCCGGGTCGTTCCGGTATAAAAGTATAAAAATAGCTCAATGTTGTATATGAAATGATTCATATATTTGTGTTTATACTCTCGTATGATGTTTGGTTCTATTTATCTCACATCATTTTACATAATAAAACGGTTTACAAAATCGTTCATAAAGAACACCACAGTACTAACTACAATACTATTTGTTTCAAAGACGCGTATGTAGGGCATTATATAGAAGGTCCATTTCAGGGAATGGGTATTTTATTTCCTTTGTTCTTTGTAAAATTTAATTTGTACTTATTGGTGTATTCGATATTGCTGGTAAATATACGGGGAATGCTAAGACACGATCATCGATTTATATGGCTGATCGGAAATCATCATCTACTACATCATAAATATCCGCAATATAATTACGGCGAATATTGGTTAGACAAATTATTGGGAACAAATTGTCCGAAAGAATCTGAATATGTCTTTGGTATGATTTACATATAATCTCGGCAAAGACCTCGGCAAAGACCTTGGGACAAACCTTGTGAAAGCAAATACTCTCGAATAAACCTTATAAACAACCATAACAAAAGGATGAACGATTGATGTTTGTTGGTTTGTTTATAGTCTTTTCAGAAGGTTCGTCGAGAGTATATTGTATGAGATGTATTGCTTGCCATACAATCGCATGCCTTATCAGATTCCCGGGCTCTGCCCGGGAATCATAAAAGGGAAGGGGTCGTAGGGGAAACCGTAGGTTTCCCTACAAAGGTTTCCCTACTAAACAATAAGTTCAAAATAGAATATAAAAATAGATGTTGATATTTTCATATTCCAATACAGATGAACGAAGCCAACAATGTTTTGACAATAAAAACGGTCCAAATCCAGCCTATCCGAAACATGATTACGGCAATCAAGGATATTTTGACGGACGCGACGATTACCTTCACGAAAAACGGAATGCTCATCATCAATTTCGACAAAACACATACTATTTTGGTAAACGTGGTATTGCGCGCGAACAAATTCGAGCAGTATGTCTGTCATCCCGACAAAATTATCGTATGTGCCAATGCGCTCCATTTATTCAAGGTCATTTCCACGATGTCCAACGACGACACACTCTCGATGTATATCGAAAAATCGGACTACCACGACGGCATCGTCTCGCATCTCGGTCTCCAATACGACAACGGCGACATTAAACAATGCTATAGTCAGAAGTTGCGACTCATCGACCCAGACACGGAAGAGCTGGTGGTGCCCGATGTGGAGTATTCCACTGTGATCAACCTGCCCACCGCGGATTTCCAGAAAATCATCCGCGATTTGAACGGCATCTCGGACCGTATTGAAATCAAATCGGTCGGCAATGAACTCATTTTTTCATGTGAAGGGGCGTTCGCCAGTTCGCGGATTAAACGGTGCGAGTCGGACGGATACATGGAGTTTATCCAGAAACCGAATGCGTCCGTGGTCATTCAAGGCGAATTTTCCCTGAAATCCTTGAGCCATTTCATTAAATGTACGCCGCTGTGTAGTCATTTAGAGATGTATTTAGGAAACGATTTGCCGCTGATTGTCAAATACGACGTGGCGTCATTAGGCGAAATCAAGCTGTGTTTAGCACCACTCCCGCCTGTATAAACCCCAATTTGACTCTTGTTATTACAAATCAATAATCTGTAATAACAATCTATATGTTTATTTCGACAATGCTTTTATATTGATTTTTCTTTTTGCCTAATCAGGTGGGCGCAAGTAGATTTTACCGCAAACGCACATAAAAACATACGTATATTTGTTGTATATACCAATTATGAAGTTCTTGACCAGAATAATAACCCGATTATTACCCAAGAAGGAGGCACCGAAACCGCTCGGCAGATGGGGGCTCGACTACTGTCATAACAAACTAAACCAGAAAATCGATTTGTCCAACGAAGATCATTGCGGCCCATGCGGGCAATATACCCAATTACAAAAGCCTATAATCCAATCCAATCCACTCTTATCCGTAAATAAACCACCGCACATAAGAACATAAAAAGATATTTATAGTCAACGTCATAAGATAATATGAACGTCGTCTTTTTTGTTCGTCATTTTACAGAACGCGGAACAGAGGTTGCGATTTATGATTATGCCAAATACAATGAGGAAATCTTGGGTAATCATAGCTTTATTGTTCATTTTTCAGAAAAGACCCAGCAAACTCACGGATTTCCAACCGTAAAACACTCCTACCCAAAATTCCGGTCGCGATTCACCATTCTGGAAATAAACGACATTTCAGATATGCGAAATATTATAAAAACTCACAATATCCGCGCGTTCTACACGTTGACACATGGAGGTCCACGCGACGTCTATCAGTTTGAAAACAAGTCGATATGGGGGAATTGTAAAACCATAAAGCATTGTGTATTCGATACAACCGGTCCAGAAAGCGACTTTTATATCAGCATTTCGCATACACTAAACGAAAAAAACAATACAAATATTCCAGTAGTGCCACATATTGTTCATTTGCCGGATACTGGCAGCGATAATTTGCGAGAGTTATATGGAATACCCCCCGACGCAATCGTTTTTGGTAGGTATGGCGCAAAAGACATGCTTGATATTCCTGCTGCTTGCCAAGCCATTATCGAACATGTTCAAACTGACCCAAACGTATATTTTTTGTTTATGAATACCGGCATATTTTATGTTCATTCTCGAATCATTTATTTACCGGTAAACACTGATCTGGAATATAAATCCAGATTTATTCAGACATGCGACGCAATGATACATGTGGGTGGTTCGGGAGAAACATTCGGTTTATCGATTGGTGAATTTTCAATTAAAAATCGTCCCGTGATTACGTGCCCATGTGGAAATTTAGAGCATGTGAGTATACTACAAGAAAAGGGAATTTACTATACATCGAAGGAAAGCTTACTTGATATTTTCCGAAACATACGCACGATTATTAGTTCGCGGTCTGATTGGAATGCGCATAGAGAGTATTCTCCCGAAAAGGTTATGGCACATTTCCATAATATCGTATTTAGACATTGCGCGTAAAAGGTATAAACACGATTCGACAATCACAATACTATCATGGGCATTTTGTTAGTTTGTAAAAACGTCAATTATTCGTGTTCGTATGGAAGATGGATGGAATTTCGGGAATGGGTCGGGGATTTAGCAATCCAGGTTTTGCGAAAAAAACGGGAGTCGCTTCCGCAAACGGAGGAAGATTTCCTGTATCGCGAAACGACCCGCCTGTTAGAGCATTGCGAAATCGAAAACGTCGGAACGCACTCCGATTATTTGCGCGTATTGTATAATACCGATTTCCTAAACCTCTTTATTTTTTATCATTTAGGTGGAATCTATGCATTGCTAAACAAATCGGACGACGATGGATACTACAGCGTCGGGAATTCCATCGATATAGTGCGCAGTTTTGAGGTAATTGAGCCCCTCATCGTCGAGGACGATTTAAAACAGCGTTTGAACCGTGTGAAGGCGGTGTTTGAGGAGAGTGTGCGTACAAACGAGAATGTCGTCATTTGTTGAAGGCACAATACAACTCATAATTACAACCGCACAGTTGTAATTTTGTAAATACGGATAATGTTTAGGTAGTATATAATATGACCAACCTCATATTAATTGACTCACGCGTCCCGGGAATCTCTGACATTCTCGCCTCTTTGACTCCCGAAACAGACAGTCTGGTGTTTGATTTTTGCACCGACACATTCGAATCAATCCAGTCGCGTATCCAGAAACGATACCAATCTGTTTCGATTGTGCAGCACAACTATGGGCGCCCAATGTTCAATATGTTAATGTCGATGGAGCCGGCGCATATAAAAGACGTCGAAACCGTGGACCCGGAATTGGCATCGTGGGCTGCGTTTGTGTCGTTTTTACAATGGTTAAAACAAAACGGTGCTTCCGCTGTCGATTTATTGGCATGTAATCTATGGGCAAGTGCTGACTGGGTGTATATAATCCAGCACATCCGTACCAAACTCGGGCTCACTGTGCGCGCTTCCATTGACATAACCGGCGCTGACGGAAACTTCGTGTTGGAAAGCGACAACGTGGATACAGTTGGCATCTATTTCACTCCCGAAATCCTGAAATACAAATACAACTTTTATGCTACCGCTTTTCCAGATCCGTGGGGGTATCCAAACTACGTACCATTGGTATATACTGAAGCAAATCCCGGCTATATTTCGGCTTCAGCATATTCCAGCGTGCTCGGTTGGTGTATAGCACCCTATGAACGATTTGGTTCCGTCGCACGGACTACGGATATATCGAATGTGTTGATGGCTGCAATGTCAATCCAATCCGCCGCGGTTGTCCAAACCAATGGCAATGTCATTACATTCGGGTCAATCGCCTATGGTGGAAGCCCTCCTCCCGCAATAGCGGCGAATTTATACAATATCACTAAAGTCGTTTCAACCAGCACCTGGTTTTCCGCCCTGCGTTCGGATGGTCGGGCATTCGCATGGGGTGGTTATTACGATGCGGGTCTGTTTGTGGACATAAACAGCTGGTCAAGTCCATATGGTGATATTATCCAGATATCAGATGTAAGCAATACGATGGTAAACATAGTAGATATCTATGCTAATGGCGGGGCATGCTTTGGTCTAAACACATCTGGCGGACTGATAGGGTGGGGAATGAAAAATGCCGGCGCGGATACGAAACGATTCCCATTTAGTTCAGGCATTGTCAAGGTTATTCCTGGACGACTTGATATGGTTGCGCTCAAGAACAACGGCATTGCGTATTACTGGTCGGGAACATACATAACGGATTCCACTGTAAACTCAGTCAACTCGAACATTATTACCGATGCGTTTTTATGCGATTACATTACGATATATATGAGAACTACTCCTACCAATACAACCCAGATAACCAATCTAAGTGGAAGTAAACTGTATTACACCATTCCGGTTGGTGTGCGTATTGTGCGTATCGAAGTGAAAGACCAAACCGGCATTATGGTGTTATTGAGTAATAACGTGTTGTTATTAATCGTTGGATTAACGTGTACCGTAGTCAACAATGTCACCGATATGGCTGCTAATACTTACGCATACGTGTATTTACAAAATGGAACAGTGGTAGCAAACGGCAATCAGAGCTTTCTGTATGGAAGTAGATTGGTTCATGCCACTTTCGGTATTCCCACTGGAGTAAATCTCGATAATGTGCGCAAACTAATCAGTTCTGGTGGTGCGGTGGGCGCGTTGAAGTTCGATAACACATTCGTATGGTGGGGACAAATCGCTAACAAATATTATGCCGCAACAATGCCTACCCAGTATCCGGCCTTATATGCCGCCATATCATCCAATGTTTCGGCAGTATATGCTTGCCAAAACGGGTTTGTCATAAACAAATTGGACGGAACAATCATTTCACTCGGAACAACCAGCTGGCAGGCACAAGCCGCAACTACAAATTATGGCGCAAAACGCGCGGGTAAGAGTGTAGGTATGATTCCAAACCAATCTGGATTTATGGCGATTGAATCGACCCCCATTGCTACTACTACTTTTTCGCAATACCAGCAATACGCTACTACCACTGTTACATATTACAACAACAACCCCGACAAGATGGCTATTCGCGGACGCAAATATTCGCTTATGGTGGGAACCGCTGTGGTGGGAACCTGGGTTTGTCCAGCGGATACATTCACGTATGCCTTCACGAATGCGGTGTTTACCCAATTGGGACTAAACACGATTAATATCTGTGATACTCCCGATTATTCTGGAACAAATACGTATGTGATTGACACAATATCCGCCACTATCGTCAGCAATCCTTCCGTATCTCCCCCGGATCCACCAGTGATTACCAATGTGGCATCCGCTTCCCAACAAATCACGATTACGTTTACTCCACCGGTATGGAACGGCGGGTCGGAAATAATCGGATACAAGTATTCCACTAATAATGGCCAGACATACACTACCCTCCCCGCTACCTCAACCCAATTGGTGTTGACTGGGCTAAACGGGTCCACGTATACTGTTTGGTTGGTATCGACCAGTTATGTCGGGGATTCATACTATGTTGAGACCGTGGCCAATATGTATAGTACCCCCTCCGCACCCACTATATCCAGTGTGGTCGGTGGAAACCAGCAGGTCGTATTGAACGTGTCCACCTCGAACAACGGTGGCGGTGCCATCACCGGATACAAATACGCGTTTTCGGCCAGTGGTCCATACACCAGTTTTGCCGTTAGCCCAACCGGTGGAGCAACCGGCGTTACCGCACACACCATCACCGGATTACTCAACAACACTCCATACACTTTATACGTTAAATCCACCAACGGTGCCGGTGATTCCGCCACCGCAACCGCATCCAGCTCATTTACTCTCGTAAAAGCCATTCCGAATGTGCCGGTCATCACTTCCGTGGTTCCCGGAGACACCTCGCTGAAAGTGATTTTCACCGCTCCTTACAACGGAGGCGATGCGTTGACTGGATACAGATACGTAGTCAATAATTCCGTATCGGATGCGTCGGCGGTTACGATTTCGGTAGTGGACAGTTCGTTCGTCATTACTGGTTTAACCAACGGAACGGCCTATACCGTGAAACTGAAGGCGGTCAACGCCACCGGCGAATCGGCTTTCTCGACTGTATCTTCCGCGGCGGTTCCCAAAACCGTCGCTGGCGCACCCACCGTCGACTCGGTTACCGCCGGAAACCAACAATTGGTGGTTGCGTTTACCGCGCCGGCATCCAACGGCGGTTCGGAAATAACCGGATACAAATATCGCCTAAATGGCGGCCTTTCCCAAGACGTCAGTGGATTGTCGTCGCCCTTTACTATCAGTGGGTTAACCAACGGAACTGCCTACTCATTGACCCTTTCGGCAATCAACGGTGCGGGCGAGTCCACTCTGTCCGCCACATCGGCCTCGGCAACTCCCTCCACTCTTCCATCCACTCCTGTTATCCAGAGTATTGTCGCTGGCAACCAGTCTGTATCCGTGAACTTTACTGCCAACAATGGAGGAAGTGCGTTAACTGCTTTGGAATACTCTCTAAATGATGCCAGCAATGTTTCCATCGCGACCACCTCTTCGCCATTGGTATTGACTGGTTTAACCAACGGAACGGAATATCGCGTCAAACTACAGGTAGTAAACCAAAACGGTACATCGGAATTGTCCGCCTACTCCGACTACGCCACGCCCAAAACGGTCGCAGACGCACCCACCATCGACTCCATCCAAGCCGGTAATCAGTTTATTGAATTCGCCTTTAGTGCCCCCGCAAACGACGGCAGTTCGGCAATCACCGGATACAAGTATTCGATTAATGGCGGTTCATTTGTGGCAGTCGGTCTGGTACAATCGCCATACCGTATCACCAACAATATACAAAACGGAACTTCTTACTCCGTCCGATTGGTTGCGACAAACAGTGTCGGAGATTCCGCTTCCTCTACGGAATCCAGCTCGGTGGTGCCCAACCGCGTCCCCGACGCACCCACCATCGTGTCGGTTCAATCCGGAGATAAACACGCAACGGTCCAATTATCCGCAGGCAACAATGGCGGGTCGGAAATTCTGTCATACACGTATATTCTCGGAAGCGCAGAACCAGTAGTGATTTCTTCTTTGTCGACTCTCGAATTCGCCAATTTAGAGATTGGAACGGTCTACTCTTTCCAGATTAAAGCAACCAACAGTGTTGGCGATTCGTCCTTTGCTACTGCCAGTTTTACCGGTATGTCCAAACCCGATGCGCCAGTTATCGTCGGTGCTGCGGCTGGAAACAACTCGATTGTGGTGGAATTCTCGGTTCCCGCCGCCAACTCGTCGGCCATTACCGGATACAAGTATTCCATTGAATCGGGAGTATACGTGTCCGCGACATTATTGGATGCTACCCACTTCTCGATCACCGGACTCTCGGCCAATACCGAATACAGTGTAAAAATGGTTGCCATCAACGCAATTGGCCAATCCGATGACTCCGCGGCGTCAGTTGCTACACCATACACTTACCCCGTGGCACCCACCATTACCGGTATTACCGTCGACAACGGCACCGCATCCGTTGCGTTTACCGCCGAATCGTCCAATGGTTCCGACATTACCAACTACGTATACTCTCTAAACAACGGTAGTTATGTATCACACGATTCCGTGTCATCGCCACTTGAGTTGTCCGATTTGTCCAACGGTGTTGCCTATACCATCCGTATGAAGGCCGTCAATGCTGCCGGCCAATCGCAAGTCGCGTCTTCGGCATCCTTCATGCCCCGCACTATTCCCGAGGCACCGGTAATTACCAGTGTGACTGCAGGAAACCATTCCTGCGATGTGGGATTCACTCCCGGTTTCTTCAACGGCGCAATGATAACCAAATACAGATACTCGTTGGATGGTACCAATTTCCAGGATGCGGTCGGAATGGTCTCCCCATTGACCATCGAAGGATTGACAAACGGAAACACCTACATGGTCTATTTGCTCGCGGTCAACGAAGTGGGCGAATCCAACATCTCTGCCCCATCCAGTTCGTTTGTTCCATTTGTTACCCAATCCACCGCCAATCCCCCCACCGACCTCTCGGTGGTTGCCGGAAACGCATCGGTCGTAGTAACCTTCACCGATGGTGTCAACGCAGGCTCCGCCATCAAAGGATACATGTATACGGTCAACGGCGGAGAAACCCGATTCTGGGCACAGCAATTCTCGTCGCCACTTGTTATCAGTGGTCTTGAAAACGGAGTGGAACAATCCATCCAGTTGTGCGCGGTCAACAACAGCGGTCCATCCGAATGGTCCGAAGAATCCGAACCATTTACACCCTGCGCGGTTCCAAACGCACCACTCTTGACTGGCGTCGAAGGCGGCGATTCCACCATCGTAGTGTCGTTTATTCCCGGCGATTCCAACGGTGCGGCCATTACCCTATACGAATACTCTCTTAATGGCGGCGTGTCCTTTTCGACCCTCGCCGATTCGGTTCCATACACTATCTATGGTGTAGAAAACGGCACAGACTATACTGTCTGTGTTCGCGCAACCAACTCAGTGGGTGTCTCTGCGCAATCGAACGTATCCGCAACGGTGGTTCCATTCAGCGCCCCCGCCGCTCCCGTCATCAACACTGTTGTATCGGGAGACAAAACCCTAACGGTCGGATTCACTCCCGGTGAGGCCAATGGTTCCGTGGTAGCGCGATATGAGTATAGTTTAGTCGAAAACGGCGTGGCGGGACCATTCCAGGTCGCCCCTTCTTTGGCGTCTCCGATAGAAATCCCGGGTCTCGTCAACGGAACTGGATACCAAGTAGTATTACGTGCGGTATCTACTCGAAATGCCCAATCCGTTTCGTCAGTTGCTTCGTCGGAAGTCGTCCCTGGCGCAATCCCCACCGCCCCAATCCTGACCAAACTGGTTCCCGGAAACGGTTCAATCCTGGTCAACTGGGTGTCCAGCGCAAACGGCGCGGAAATCACCAGTGTGTTGTATAACCTCAATGGCGGACCATTCGTAGATGCCAATACCGTCGACGCATCTTTCTCCATTACCGGGCTCACCAACGGTGTATCATACACTACCAGTGTAGTAGTTGTCAACTCACATGGCCAATCATCTCCCTCCGTCGTGTCGGGTTTATTAATGCCACTTTCCGCGCCCGAACCACCCACGATTACGGATGTGGTCCCGCTCGATTCCCGTGTTCAAGTCAGTTTGACTCCCGGAAATACCAACGGTTCCTCGGTATTGGGCTACAAATATAGTACCGATGGCGTCAATTATAAATGGGCAAACGAGAGTACTTCCCCGATTTCGATTTATGGATTAACCAACGGTTCCAACTATACTATTTCAGTGGAAGCAGTCGGTGAATCAGTTGGCGAGTCCGAGGCAGTGGCAGTATCATCTTCGCCCGTCATGCCTTACCGTTCTCCCGACGCGCCAGTCATCCAGTCCGTCGCAAACGGCAACAACTCGGCAGTTATCACATTCGTGGACGGAAACACCAATGGATTGACCCTGACTGGATACCAATATTCTCTCGATGGAACAAACTACATTGATGTATCGGCGAACAATAGCACCATTGCGTTGTCCGGTTTAACCAACGGAACGACATACACTGTCAGATTAAAGTCCGTATCATCCGTCAGTGCTTCGGTGCCATCGGTGGTATCCGCACCATTCGTGCCATTCTCAGACCCCGAACCACCAATCATTGGAAAGATAACCACCGGAAACCAGACTGCCTCGATTTATTTATCCGACGGTAACGCAAACGGTTCCGGCGCGACTCTCGCCTACCAATACACCTTCGATGGAACCAACTATTACTGGGCTTCCTCACCGACCTCACCTATCGTTCTCACCAGCGGTCTTGTAAACAACCAAGGATACCGCATCAGTATAGCCACCAAAACGGCTCTCGGCATGTCGGCATTCTCCGCCCAGTCCGCACCATTTGTGCCATACACATTACCCGGCGCACCCGTGATTACAACTGTGATTCCAGCGAATGGAGTAGGCCTGTTGTATTTCATTGATGGTAGTTCGAATGGTCGTCCCATAACAAAATACCAATATACCGTCAATGGTGTACAGTATTCCGAAGTGACTGGCGTTTCGCCGCTACAAATCACCGGATTGACCAATGGAGTTTCGTACACAGTAACCCTCAAAAACGCCAATTTGGCAGGATATTCGGTGTCTTCGATTGCGTCTAATGTGTTTGTTCCGTATGCGGCACCAAGTGCAGCGACGATTACCAACGTGGTTCCTGCCGCAAACCAACTAACCGTCTACATTTCTCCGGGCAATAACAACGGCTCAGTGGTTACACGATATTCATATTCATTGAATGGCGGTGCCTATGTGAACTTACTGGATGCGGCCCTGTCGTTCACAGTTACCGGTTTAACCAACGGAACCGGATATACGGTAGCAGTAAAAGGCGAAAACGAGGGAGGTGTTGGTGCTGCTTCGGAAACATACCCAAGTGTGGTTCCATACACCGTGCCCGACGCACCCACGATTACCGGCGTCACGGTAGGCAACGGAACGGCCACTGTATCGATAACGAATGGCAATAACAACGGTCGCACCGCCACCCAATACCAATACACATACACCAGCAGTTCTGGGTCGACCACATTAACCACCAGCACATCCGCTACTCAGTTGTCATCATTCGTCATAACCGGATTAACCAACTGGACAACCTACACGGTCACGGTCAGGGCCATCAACGCCGCAGGTATGTCCGCCGCATCAGCTGCTTCGAGTTCGTTTATGCCCTACAACATTCCGGGTGCGCCGGTTATCGCCAGTGTGGTCGCCGGAAATACGTCCATAACGGTCAATATGGATGGTTTAACGATTGGAGCGGGAGTGGTCGGATACAAGTATTCGTTCAATAATTCGACATTTACGTATAAATCCGGCGGAGGATCATCGTTCACCATTACTGATTTAGTCAACGCGCAATCATACCAAGTCTATGTAAAATCGGTAACATCATTGGGCGATTCACCCACCTCGTCGCCATCCGACCCAGCGATTCCGTTTGCTGCTCCCAATGCCCCAACTATCAGTTCAGTGGTTCCCGGAAACCGCACCGTTTCGATTTATGTCGTGGACGGAAGCAACAATGGTCGCAGTATCACAAACTACGAGTATTCCACCGACGGTACCAAATACAACATCGTGGACCCAGTTTCTCCTATTGTGCTAAACAATCTGCTAAACTGGAACTCGTATTCGTATTACGTTCGTGCGGTCAACGCAGCGGGCAGTTCTCTTCCATCCAGTCAATCCGACGCGGTGGTTCCATTCTTGGTCCCCACTTCGGCCACGATTGAAAACATCATCCCCAGCAACGGACAACTCACAGTAGTAATGGCCGGATACACCGTGGATTCGGGTATTAT
>Ga0209550_10004626_pt1 | contig 13017 bp, 8 predicted proteins | sample LauGreSuBDMM15SN_2_FD_187567 | JGI IMG/M metagenome (GOLD analysis project Ga0209550, IMG submission 187567) | Freshwater lake microbial communities from Lake Michigan, USA - Su13.BD.MM15.SN (SPAdes) (version 5) | ecosystem: Environmental > Aquatic > Freshwater > Lake | place: Lake Michigan, USA... | reverse complement strand
GGGTTGTAAAAACATTGCCTATATTGGCCCCACCCATAGCGAGCAGCCGCAGTTTCAGGACCGGCTGACAACCTATATGGCGCAGATGGCGGACAAGGGGATGCAGCCCATTTGCCCACCGCTCCCCGAAAACGCGGTGCGTGAAGACCAAGGCTATGCCGCAGTAAAAGGCCTCTTCCGCGACAAAATTGCGTTTGACGGCTTGTTCTGCGCAAATGATTTTATCGCGCTCGGTGCCATGCGCGCGCTCGAGGAACAGGACATCACCATTGGTCAGGATGTCCGCGTCATCGGGTTTGATGGCATTGCGATGGGCGCTTATGCACAGCCGCCGCTCACAACAATTGAGCAGGATTATGTGCAAGCAGGCGAAATGCTGGTCGACGCTTTGATCGCCGTGCTCAAAGGCGAAGCGCCCAGCATCATCCCTGTTCCGGTCAGGCTGCTCACACGCGGAACAGCCTGAAACCGGAGCGATTTATACGGCGGTGGACCTTGATTGCACCAGATTGTCCACGACCGACGGATCCGCGAGGGTCGAAATATCCCCCAAATTGGACACATCCCCTTCGGCAATTTTGCGCAATATCCGGCGCATGATTTTTCCCGAGCGTGTTTTCGGTAAACCCGGCGCAAAATGGATGACATCAGGCGTTGCGATCGGACCGATTTCATGGCGCACCCATTTGATGAGGTCAGCGCGTATGTCCGCGGACTCCACCTCATTTGCATTGAGCGTAACATAAGCATAAATGCCCTGCCCTTTGATATCGTGCGGGAAACCGACCACCGCCGCCTCTGCGACTTTGGCATGGGCAACCAGTGCGCTTTCAACCTCAGCAGTGCCCATTCGGTGTCCCGAAACATTTATGACGTCGTCAACCCGCCCTGTAATCCAATAATCACCGTCGGCATCGCGCCGACATCCATCGCCCGTGAAATATTTGCCGGGATAGGTGGTGAAATAGGTTTGAAAAAACCGCTCATGATCGCCCCACACTGTGCGCATCTGACCCGGCCAACTGTCGATCATGCACAAATTCCCGTCCGTCGCGCCTTCCAGCACTTTGCCGTCGCCGTCTACAAGCACCGGCTGCACGCCAAACATCGGCTTTGATGCCGCGCCCGGTTTCAACGCATGCGCGCCCGGTAAAGGCGTCATCATGGTCGCGCCTGTTTCGGTCTGCCAATAAGTGTCGACAATAGGGCAGCGGCCTTCGCCGACGACATGATAATACCATTCCCACGCCTCCGGATTGATCGGTTCCCCGACCGACCCCAACAAACGCAGCGAACTGCGGGAGGTTTTCTTCACCCAATCATCGCCTTCGCGCATCAGTGACCGCAAGGCCGTTGGCGCGCCATAGAAAATATTGACCTGATGACGGTCAACAATTTGCCAGAACCGGCTATGGTCGGGATAATTGGGAACGCCTTCAAACATCACGGTCGTCGCACCATTGGCAAGCGGACCATAAACGACATAGCTATGGCCCGTGACCCAGCCAATGTCGGCAGCGCACCAATATATGTCGCCCGGCGTATAGTTGAACACATAATGATGCGTCATCGCCGCCCACACCAGATACCCGCCAGTCGTGTGCAACACGCCCTTTGGCTTTCCGGTGGACCCCGACGTGTAGAGAATGAACAGCGGGTCTTCTGCGCCCATGATTTCTGGCGCGCAATCGCTTGAGACCGTTATCCGGATATCGTGATACCAGACGTCGCGCGCGCCATGCATGTCGATGTCGTTCCCCACATGGCGCACCACAAGGCATGCCTTGACCGACGCGCACTGCATTAAGGCTGCATCCACATTCTGCTTCAACGGCACCAGCTTCCCGCCGCGCATGCCGGCATCGGCTGTGATGACAATATTGGAATCACAATCCTGAATGCGACCCGCAAGCGCTTCGGGCGAAAATCCGCCAAATACGATCGAATGGATGGCCCCAATACGCGTGCATGCAAGCATGGCCATCGCGGCTTCGGGAATCATCGGCATATAGATGGTGATGCGGTCGCCCTTTTGTGCACCTAATGCCTTCAAGGCGTTGGCCATCACGCACACTTCGGCGTGCAGCTCGCCAAAAGTGATCCGTCGCTGCTGTGCGGGATCATCGCCTTCCCAAATGATGGCGATATCATCTTTGCGTTCGGGCAAATGGCGATCAATGCAGTTGGCAGACACGTTCAACGCGCCATCCTCAAACCATTTAATGCCGAAATCAGCTTCGTGAAAACTCGTATTCTTCACTTTGGTAAAGGGCGTTATCCAGTCGAGGCGCTTGGCCTCTTCGCGCCAGAATGTATCCGGATCGCCGACGGATTGGGCATAAGCGGCGTTGTAACCCTCCGCCGTGACAAAAGCCTTTTTCTTCCAATCGTCCGAAACAGGATAGATTTCCGACATTTTGCCCTCTCCCTAAAATTATCATGCCTACGTCCGTATAATGCCGCCTGCAGTCATCTGCACCCCCGACCGCAATCCAGCACAGACGCATTCCGAACTAGGCCCAAAGTCCCAAGGTCCGCAACGGCAAAGTCCAGCGACGATAACATCCCCTGCACATCCGGCCAGTACAAGCCGAGGGGGAAAGGGAAATGCGACACATAACACCGGCGCTTGGCAGCCCTCGAGAACCGCGGCTGGAGCGCATATAATCCCGTATAAGGCATTGCCCGGCAAGCAAATAGGTCCTGACCCTAATAAGGGTGATCGATGTGCAGCTTTCTAAATGCCCGTTCTTCAAACACCTACTGTCCGTTCTCCCGGACATATAGATCAGAATACATACCATTCAGATGATAGGTCATGTTTTGATCATCGACTAACAACTCATTCGTGTAAGACCAACCGTGCCCCTTATCACCGTCAATGTTTACCGCTCCAGGGACATTGAAGAACGCCCGAGTATAAGAGCCTTTGATACCCCGGCGTGACAACCGCGGTTGGGCGCAGTGGGAACGACGTGCTGGCGCTTGCTCGGGCGGAAGCATTGGCGGCTGGGCTTGATCCATCGATTTACACGCACCCAATTGGTTTGCATGGTCACGGCGCAGGTCCCTCCATCGGATTTTGGGACAATCAGAATGCTGATCCACGCGGCAGCGGGTTGATTGCCGCCAATACTGCTTAGTCAATTGAGCTGACAACTTACGCCGCAGTGTCCGAATGGGGCGGTCAGCGCGTAGATTTCCGGACTGAAGAGAACGCATTTTTTAATGGAACTAACGTGCGCTTCATCGATGGGCGCCAAACAGAAATCACCCTAATCCCCCGTCCACTGACCGAGTAAACGCTCCGCCGGCCGACAAAATAATGATATGTTTCCAGTCAGTATGATGGCGCAGCAACCAATTTGTGGTCGCTGTACGGAACAACTGCCAATCCCCAAACCTGTCATTCTGACTTGCCGATGTCCGCCGCGGGTCTTACTCGACCAGACGAATCCGCGAGCGGATACCAGGTTCAGAAATGTACGCTGATTGTGGTTGCGACGTAGCGCGTGTCGGCCCCAGTCACGACGTTCGGCGCGGTGCGCAGGAAGCGGCCCTTTGAAAGGTTCACGGCGTTGAGTTGTCCGCGCAGGAATTTAGGCACCAACCAGTATCGCAACTGCATTGCGACCTGGTGGCCTGCGAAGTTCCCGGCGCTACCGGTGAGGTCTCGCACCCCGGTGGTCGAGAAGGAATCCGTCCGGCTGGCGAGCCACATTGGTTTGTAGGTGAGGTAACCTTCCCAGCGGTTCGCGAGGCCCTTCTCCAGGCGAACGCCGACAGCACTGATGTTGGCTCGGCCAATCGCATTGTAGATACCCGACTGCGCAAGGTCGGCACCGCGCATTCCGAACAACGTGTCGAACCGCCCGAACTTCCCGCCGGGCTCGTCGCCACTGGCGCGGTCATATTCCAGCGAAAGCCGCACTTTCGCAGGACCGGGAAAGGAGTAGCCGGCATCGGCATGCATGAACCAGGCGCGCACCGGCAGGATCGCCGCACTGGTCGAGCCGCTCGCCCGAACGGTTCCCGACTGGTAGATACCCTCCAGCTCGAAATCGACCTTGCCTGGCCGGGGATCACGGATCAGGCGTGCGCTGAAGCTGTCGAGGTCGCGTTGCCGCGTGACGCGGCCCGGCCAGTCGCGCTCCAGCACGCCGAAATAGCCGACTTCGAGCGTGAGTTGACGCACAAGCCCGGTGTGCGAGACAAGCCCGCCCCAGAGCTGCAAATCGAAGCTTTCCCGGTCCCATTGCGGCTGCTGCGCCTTTATCGAGGGCAGATCGTCTGGCAGGCGAATATGCGGCAGGACAAAGATCGCCGTCGCCGCCAGACCGCTTTTGGTGCGCAGGTCCGAGCGCAAGCCGGTGTAGCCGTTGGTGGCATTGCGGTAGTCGTCTGCCGCAACCAGCCGTCGGGAACCGAGGCCGAGCGTCATGCGACCCAATTGTAGCGACAATTTGGCACCGCCGCCAAGGCTGACATCCCCCGCGATGTTCGCCTGGACCAGTTCGAAGGTGTTCACTTCGTTCGCGCTCACCACACCGCCCGGCTTGGTCAGCCAGGCACGACTGTCATGCAACTCGGCGTTGACCTTAATGCCTTGCAGGTCGGCCTGCGCCGTGATGATCGTGCGTATAGCCAGTTGCTCGTCTGTCGCGTTCAGGCCCGCGCGCGGCTGGCCTTCGAGCGCTTCGTATCGCAGGCGACTGCTTCCCGACAGCGTCACCCACTCGGGGCCTCCTATACTATCCTGAAGTGTTGGCGGCGCAGCCATCGCCTGCGCTGGCGCCAGTACCACGACACTCGCGGCGATGATGAGGCGCGTTTTCACGCCCCACCGGGTGCGTAGCGCATCGTCTGGAGGCACGCCTTGTCTGGGATTAAGTGGACACTGTTGCCCATGCACAGAAACCGCATATTGTTATTCTTGTCGGTCATTGCTTCCCCCTCAAGGCTTGCAGGCCAACGCGCTGACCAGGTCGGCGCACATCTCCGGCCGTTGCTGACAGCAGTCTTCGATCAGGAACGAGAGGAGTCGGCGCATGCCATCATATTCGGCGCGGTAATGGATCATCCGGCTCTCGCGCTCGGACTGCGCGAGCCCTGCCCGCTCCAAGGTGGCGATATGGTGTGACATGGTTGACGCAGGCACATCGACCGCAGCGGCGATCGCGCCCGCAGTCATGCCCTCCGCACCCGCCTGCACCAGCAGCCGAAACACGCGAAGGCGGGTCTCATGGGCCAGCGCACTTAGCGCCTCGACCGCCCAAGTGTGTCTTGCCATGTTTAATTCCTATGTTTTGAGAATTATGGAAATATCATATCAAGCCTCTCTGGTCAAGTGGGTGTTGGCCTTCTGTTATGCGTCTATTTGTAGATATATGGCCTGCGGTACACTGTCACCAAAAATGGGCGGCGATCGCTTCAGCTATGTGTTATACCAATCTTGGATATGGCGCTTTGCTTCCATCTGCGCTCAGGCGCAAACTTAAGAACTTGCTAGGGTCTGGCTAATTTCACAAATATAGGGTTGCTATAAAACCACAGATCTTCCCATGGATTTTCGCCTTTGGCATCTGCTGTTGGTTCAATTTGGCTGGTGTTGGTGCCTCGAACTCTGACATAAAATGGATCCTGCACATTACGGAGCGTGTGGCGCATCGTAAGCACTTCGCCTGATCGCGTCCAATCGCTAGCAGCAAAACGCTTTTCCACACGCGTGCTTGGGTTAACGTCTGCCGAACGATCGGTAACTGGTCCAGTTACATCACCTATGATGAGATCGACCCGTGCCACCTCAGGCATGTGCCCTCCATGGTTAGCGCCGGACGGATCGCGCAAACGCATCACAATTTCCACATCGTCGCCGGTCTTGACCAAAATTGCTCCACCCATATTGGCCGTCTTCCGGCCGCCAAGTGCTGTAACAGTGACATCCAATTCGCTTATAAGATCACCAGTGGTGACAAACATGCGGCCATTTCGCACGCCGTCAAGCACATCACGATGTTCTCTGCGGGCATGGACGTAGGTCTTTGAATATTCGCCCGGCCAAAAATCGCTTCCACCGTCGCGCCAATGGGAATGTGAATCTGAAGTAGCAGTGATCCACCACCGCCGCCCTTCGCCAAGCATCGAGTCCCAGAACCCGCCAAGTTGTGCAGTCATTTGGTCAAATCCGCCGAGCGTGGGTGCATTACGATAGCCTCCACGCGCGCCGGTTGCATCGATACTGCCATCGGTATTGATTGCAGCAGCCTGATGACCGGGCGCACCTTCCATGCCTACCGATATCATGGGCGCGGTATCATTCCAGTTACGGAACTCCGCAGGGGTATAAAGGCCCCACGCAAAGGGCGCGGTGGCGGAGCGGCTCGGGTGATTGGCAATCAGCACCGGCGGCACCTTTTGGTCGCGCATCAGTTTCAGCGCGTCAATCATGCGGCCTTCGCTGTCCCAGGCTTTGTCTGCCGGCCATGGGTCGCGCTTAGAAAAGCCGGATTCAATGGCACGCAACTGCGCGCGTTCATCACCAGTGAAAGGGATGATTAAGCTCGAATGATCGCCGGCCGGCGTGTCAAACTCCATGCCATAAAAGATCAACATTTCCGGCACAGCGGCGCGCGCTTTGTGCACTTCGGGCCAGGCCTGTTCGTAATTCAGCTTGCTGTGATTGGGCCCGCCGTGATCGGTGCTCACCATCCAGCCTAAGCCAAAACGGCGCGCCATCTCTGCATTACGAGCGATCGAATAGCGCCCATCCTTGCCGAGCAGCGGGGTCGGTGCTGTCTGCGGACTAGCCGGATTGGGTTCGTAATCGGCGCTGAATTCACTGTGAATATGATGGTCGCCGGGCAACCACAGTCGGCCCTTGGCGGGCACGGCACCGGCGGTGGAAGTATTCTTGTCGTGCTCGACGAGGCCCCCGTGACCATCATGGGCGAGGACGGGGGAAACGCAAAAAGCGGTCCATGCCGCCAGAGTGATTAGGCGCATGGTACCGCTCCATTTGGGTGCCCGCTGCAGCAATGTGCCGCAGCGGGCTGTGTTATCATCAAAACGTTACGCGGAAGCCACCAGTGTAACGCCGACCGAAAGTTTCGCGCTCAATCGTGCGGGCATCGGTGCCAACAAAGCGACGGCCGGGGCCATTTAGCAGGTTCGACAAGTCGGCATAGACTTCGATATTCTTCGTGATGGCGTAACGCGCCGACACATCAAGCTCGCCATCGGCCGCCCAATAGAAGTCACCGCCCACCGCTGGCTCGCCTAGGCCATCGATCCAGCTGGAACGCAGCTGATAGGACACACGCGCCGAGAAGCCGTACTTCTCGTAATATGGTCCGACGTTCCACACAAAATCCGACGTGCCGGGGAAGCGCACCTTGTCACCATCTGGGGTGATGGCTTCGCTGCGGTTCACCGAAGCGTTGGTCTGGATGCCGAAGCCGCCGATCCAGCTATCCTCGCTCAGGAAATTGTCCAGCTGCAATTGCAGGGCGCCTTCAACGCCATAGACCTTGCCCTTGCCGCCGTTCAGCGTGGTGGAGAACACATAATCCGAGCGGTTGATGCCGTTCGAATTCAGGATGTCCGAACCGAACTGACGGGTCGCGTCGAACAACACGTCGCTAACATCCTTGTAATAAGCGCCAACCATCATGAAGCCGCCGCGCTGCGGATAATATTCCCAATACAGGTCAACACCCTTGGTCTTTTCCGGGCGCGCATCCGGGTTGCCGCCCGACACGGTCAGGTTGGCATCGTTGAAAGTGAAGTTGGGGCGCAGCACATTATAATCCGCGCGAGCCGCACCGGTGTTGAAGGACAAACGCACCTTCATGTCGTCACTGGGCGTCCAGTTGAAGTGCAGGCTTGGATAGACCTCGGTGAAGCTGCTGTCGACAGTGATCAGCCCGGTCTGCGCGAACGCCGAGGAGATATTGTCCACTTTCTCGATACGGGCACCGTAAACGATGCTGCCCCAATCCATCTGGGTCACGCCCATGGCATAACCCGACCAGACCTTCTCCTGCACCTTGTAGTAGTTGGCGGTGACAGCGTTGTAGTTTGCGTAAGGCTCCACCTTCTTCACCACGTCGATGATGGCATCCTTGCTGTGATATGGGAAGGTGTAGCCCATTGGCAACTGGCCCTTGAACTTGTCCGAAATGCTCACCGCCTGCGGCGTGGTCGGCACACCGGCAAGGGTGAACAGATTCTGGCCATTCACCACTGTACTGGCGCTTACATCGAGCAGACGGTTATCGGTTTCCTTGACGCGATTGTCATATTGCAGGCCGAAGCTGAACTTGGTGCCGCCGAGCATCTCGGTTTCACGGGTGACATCAATGCGGCCAGTATAGGCTTCGGTGGTGTCCACCGCCTTCAGGCCACGGATGCGGCTGAGCGGCTGGGTGAAATCGACGACGCTGGTCACCCGGTCACCGCGCGACAGCGTGCCGTTGGTAGCACGCAGGGTGCGATACAGCTCAACCTTGGCCAACTGCGGATCGGTAAGGTCATAGGCCACGGTCAGACGCTGATTGGCGGTGGCGCCGTTGGTGCCGAAACCGGGGCTGTCATAGTTTAGCTGCGCGGGTGCTGTGCGGTCATCCTTGGACTTTGTATAGTTGCCGCGCCAGCTGATGGTCCATAGGTCGGCAGTGTGATCACCGCCGATGGTGTTGATGAACACCGATTGCAGAAATTCACGGCTAAGCAGGTTGGCATTCAGATCGACGCCATAGACCGTGCCCTTCAACGGGGTGTTCACGCAGGCATCGGCATAGCCGGTGGTGTTGGGGGCCAGCACGCTGCTGGTGCACGCCGTGGTGGCGTTGGGGGTGCGACTTTCTTGGTCGTCCATGTCGAAGATGTAATTGTTGCGCAGCTCATCGTCGGTGAACGCCGAGTAGATGGAGGTCACGAAGAGCTTATTGTCGCTGTCCGGTGCCCATTCCAGCTTGCCGGACATGCTGTAGTTCTTGCGTGTCAGGCGATATTCTTTGTTCTCGGTTTCACGCGCCCACACGCGGCGGTTGGAACCGCCAACGTTGATCAGGCCGTTAGTATCTTCGTTTGAACCGACGGGGCGCAGGTCGCGGCTAACCGTTTCGAAATCGGTTTCAAAATTGTCGGTGGCCATAGTGCGCTGATAATAGCTGCCCGAGAACACGGCGCCGATTTCACCGATGCCAGTTTCCCAGCGATCCGAAATCACGCCACTGCCTTCATATTCCTTGCCGCCGCCCAGATCGACATAGCCGATGCCGCCGCGACCTGCGAGATGAAGGCCCTTATAGTCAAAGGCCGAACGGGTGACGACGTTGACGTTACCAGCGATGGTTTCAGCGGTCATGTCCGGCGTGACGGCCTTGCGCACGATCACCTGCGACGCGATGGCCGACGGAATGGAGTCAAAACGCGCATCACGGCCTTCTGGCGAGATGACGTTGATGCCGTCGAAGCTGAGCGTCGTCCAGTTCAGCGGCGAACCACGCAGGTTGATGTAGCGGGCCTGGCCCTGGTCGCGCTGCACCGCTACGCCAGGAAGGCGGCTAACGGCCTGTGCGATGTTCTGGTCAGGCAGACGACCCACGGAGTCGGCCGACAGCACGCTGACTAGCTGTTCGCTGTTCTTCTGCACCAATAACGCGGCGCGTTCCGATTCGCGGATCGGCCGCTCACCTGAAACAACGATTTCGCCGTCTTCACCGGTTGTCGTTTCGCCGGCGCGGTCGCGCGCATTCGCCGCCGTGGCTTGTTCGGCATCAGCGATTTCCTGCGCCATGGCGGGCGAGCCAGCTACGCTGACCAGAAGAGCAAGGCGAAGAGCGGCAATGCCGCGCGCAGACAGTTTCAGTTTCATTAAAAGCCCCTGTTGAATCGAACGAAATAGACCGACGATGGGTCGTCTAGTGGCCACTCGTTAAAGCCTAGCGACTTTCCGATGACGGCTGGGCGTCTTTAATATTTCAATTTGAAGACGCCCAGCGACGATATGTTTAGGCTGCTCTCCGCTCAAGCTCGCTCAACTTCGCGTATATTGATGCACCAATCCAATTTTCTTCAAAGGAGCTATGATTGCCGTTGCTAAGGTCGAACCAGATGGCGTGTTCTGCTTACCTATTGCTGGCTAGGGCCAAGTCTCTTAACGGCAGAGAGATGACTATAATCCCGAAAGTTTTCATTCGCCGCCCTTTTCTGACGATGCCAAGCATTAGTCGAGCGGCAGCTATTTTGCCGTCGCCGTCTTAAAACAGTCATTCCGGAACCGGCCCAAAAGCTGCCGATTCTGCCTTGCGCCAGCGCCTCCTTGTAGACAGGGAGTTGGGTCTAAAGCAGAGAAATGCTGCGCTGTACCAGAAGCATTAAATTTCCCTAAAACAGCTTCAAATGCTCTGACTCCGGACAAGCATCTCAATATTTGGTGCTTTAAACCACTGCTAAATCTTCACTTGTTGGCGACCTAATGAGTCATAAATTTGCCATCTATTTTACATCAATTTACATCTTAGAGTCCCTAAACTGCCATAGAAGTGAATTATCAAAAACCCTTCATGCATATATCGTTTTCAGGGGCATTTTGTCATTGATTTCTATTTTTTTGTCCTCAACGCCAAGCATTTCCACCGTTGCCCAACATGGGGCGGTAGATGAGGTGTCGAGAGAAAAAGAAAATATCGTTACAGCCCAAAAAACCGAAAAACTGCATATTGATGTGACGTTAACGATTGCCGCGGTTATTGGAATACGTTTGGGCGAAATTGTCGTTGATGGCCTTGATAAGCTCTCAAACTATGTTTCCGGGCTCAACATCCAAGAGCAGAGCGGGAACAAACCCGATATCGTTGTTCGAGGCATTACGTCTGGCTCTGGCTCCGCCTGCCAAGCCGCGCGCATTTCTGTGTGTCGTATGTTGATGACACTCCGGTTGCAGCTGAGGTCTGGTGCGCTAAGAACTCTCCGCCTTTTTGATCCTTGCGACATTTTCACTGTACACAGTTTTTGTAGGATATCTTGATGGCTACCATATTGAGTCTTTTCTCGCGCCGCGGTTCGGCAAACTCCCCCTCTGATGTAATGGCTATTTCTTCGGCAGAAGGTGACCCGAGCAAGCTTCGAGACAAGGATTCGGTTTATGCGAACGATCTGGCGGCGTTCGGGAGCCTAGGTGAGAGCAAGCAATCAATTGAGTCCACCATCGGTACCGTTCATCAAGGGCTGATTGGTATCCAAGCCCTTGTCGAGCAGATTCTCGTCCTAAGGGTTGACCTAGCAAAGAGCTTTGAGGAGCATCGCAAACTCGCTCTTACAAATTCAGCTATTCGGCAAGAACGCGACCAGTTCCAGCAGCAGCTTGCTGAAAAGTCGGAGCAGTATAAAGTGACGCACGCAGCGCTTGTTCCGTTGCAGGCAGAAGTCGAAGACGTACGTCGCAAATATGAGCTGACGCGGACAGGCCTTGAAGCTTTGGAGCATCGGCACCATTTGCTCGGTGTCGCCAAGCGCGAGACTGAGGATCAACTTGATCGTTATGTAAGCCAACTTGCCGTAGCGAATGAGGAGTCAGAAAGCCTTCAGATCCAAGTCTCTTCTCTTCAAGAGACGGTGGGAAACTATACCCTGAAGATTGCAGATCTGACTGCTAAATATAACGATGCAAATGGCAAAATATTGCTCTTTTCCAATCAGTGTGACGCGTTAGACAATAGCCTTCAGAAAAAGTCCGACGAGATAATTGCTGCCAACGAGAAATACGATCTCATTTATCAAGAAAAACAATCTGCTGTTCTTTACAGTCAGCAAAAAGAGCAAGAGGCAACACATGCTCGCACCGAAATGACTCGTTTGTTTGAGGAAGGTCAGCACGATAAAAAAAATCGGGACTCAACAATTAACCAACTTAAATCGGAGCTTGATAACGCTGGATCTAGACTGCGGACGCTTGAGGAGGTTAATGGCGAAGCCGCTGCAGAAAATGAACGGCTCGCATTGCAGGTTCGACATCTGGACGATTTGGCAAAACAGTCAAATATTAAGGCTGGGCGGCTCGAGGCCAGCATCGGGCGACTGAATGCGAAGCTAGAAACCACGATTGAGGCCAAGGTTCAGACGGAGCAGTCGCGGGCAACAATCACCGCCCGACTGGAAGCCATGACGCAATTGCTAGAGGAGCGAGAGGCTGGTATAAAAGAGCGGGATGACCAAGTCGCGCGACTGGTTAGTCAATCTGAGCAGGAGCGCGACAGCGCGCAAGACACGATCGAGAGCTTGGGCCTTAAAGTCTTTGAACTTGAGAAGGAACTCACAGCGCAGCGCAACCAAACGGCTTTCCTCGCCAGCCAGCTAGAGGCAGCGCAGCGCAGCGTAACCGTGCGCAAAGCATGATCCGTTAACGAAATGTTTTTGTTGATCAAACACATCTGCGCACTGCTTAGTCGCCTTACGGCGCTGCGTATCCTCTTTGCAGATAAATCCACTACGACCGGCGAAATAAAAGCGGGCGGTGCCGCGTTAGCGACAGATAATGTCCTATTTGTTCAAGATATCTAACAGATGCAGGAAGCTTTTGTAATCTTGAACGTAACTTTCTTTTCAATCATTAGTCTAGTTGCGCATTCTAACTCCGTTCAACTATCTTGGGCGCTTGGGTCGCAGTGTTCAGCGCGCAACGCTTTGTTTGCGGCCTACAGCATCGCTTGCATTTTCTCTGCAGTGTTACTTCTTCTGCCTTACCCGCTCTATTTGATAACCCTACTCACGGCGTACGCATTGGTCATTCTCATTATTCCTGCTGGTTATAGATTTCGTGCACTTAGGTTGAGCGGAAACAAAGCTTGATGCTCGGCCGGATCCTAAAGTTTGCCTCATACGATATGGCGATTGACTTAGGCACAGCCAACACAATCGTGCATGTGCCTAGCCGCGGTGTTGTGCTGAATGAACCGTCTGTCGTTGCGATTGAAACGATCAATGGTGTCAGGCGTGTGAAAGCGGTGGGCAACG
>Ga0209550_10004624_pt1 | contig 13022 bp, 8 predicted proteins | sample LauGreSuBDMM15SN_2_FD_187567 | JGI IMG/M metagenome (GOLD analysis project Ga0209550, IMG submission 187567) | Freshwater lake microbial communities from Lake Michigan, USA - Su13.BD.MM15.SN (SPAdes) (version 5) | ecosystem: Environmental > Aquatic > Freshwater > Lake | place: Lake Michigan, USA... | reverse complement strand
AAATTCTACACTCGTCGTCGTTTTGTACGTCGTTTCCTTGTGTTACGTTTTGACGATCCTCCGCGGCTTTTACCATTTGTATATTTTATTGTAGTACCATCTTTGCTTAGGTAAGGTTTCCAGCCTTCGAGAAGTTTTACTTTAGATTCATTATTTGTCCACAGTTTCTCACCATGAGGCGATTTATACCAATGGCCCACGGGTTCAACCCAAGTTGTAACTCCTGTCAAATTGTTTTTCCAATAATCACGATTGTGTTTTACATTAAAAAGTTTAATCCATTCAACGACATGGTGATCATCCTGAGATTCTTCTTCGTGAGGTTCTTCGTGAGATTCTTCGTACAATTCCTCTTTCGAGTATTTCGAGTATTCTTTTTGAATGTTTTCAACAAGTGGATTTATGGTTTCAACATAATATGACGCTTTCTCAAGAATATTATTTCTTTTGTTTAATTGATCATAATGAGATTTAAGTTCTGTATTTAAATAATAAGTAGATAAAGGTTTGACCATACTGTTTGTCATCAAAGATAATGTGGTATTAACCTGTTCTTTTTCCACTATTCTGAGGTTTGTAAAATTAGTAATAATTGGTTGCTTTAATAAAAATATTGCCATATCATACCATCCATAATCTAGAACTTCTCCGATATCAACTGTAATTTTTGATAGATCACCCGAAGGTATATGATGAATTATACTATCAACAACGTTAATGTTGTTATTCATAATAAAATAAGCTAACAAGCTTGACATTTTTTCACCATTAATAATTTTCGCTTTAATAAAAGCATTAATAACATCAATATACCTATCGTTCATAATTTTAAGGTATGGCTTGTAGTCAGAAATCGATCTCTCCCTTGTTTTTTTATCAAACAATGAATTAATTGTTACGTATACCATCTCCGTTAAAAATGTCACGACCTTTATGCTGATATTCTTATCAGAATAGCACCCCAGAAGTGTTTTAATTGCATCTATTCCTACAGTTTTATCAGATGTTGATATGTTTAAACCCCCAATTATGTAAAATTCAATAAGCTTCTGCAATGGAGTTACATTATTTTTGTCAATGGCTGTTAGTTTCGATACATTTTCTTTATTACAATTATTTTTTATAAATCCTTGTACCGCAAGAGTTCTCCTTTCCGAACTTGCATAACTTTCTTCTATTAATTTTATAAAACTATTATCCATGACTATATATATATATATATATATATCATATTTTATTCGCAAAACACCGCGTTTGACCATTGTCTTGTTGGAACCGTCGTGTGTAAATTATGATTCTGTCTTCGAATCATAATTTTCTTGAATTTTCCTCATCTAACGAGGTCCCGCTCCAATTTCAAACGGCACACGGGCGAGGTCCGCTTCAAACGTGCTATTATTCCACGGCCCCACGTCCACCTTGGGAATAATCGGATCCGAACGCAAATCATACGAGGGATTCTTGAGGAAATTGGAAATGGTATCAATGCCGATAAAGGCCTGAGGGGACATGATCAGATCGGGCACATTGATGGGATTGAGAACAATGTCGGAAGGCTGGAGCGTAGGACGGGCCACGAGAGTAGGGGGCTGCACTTGGGGCGCAACCGTGCTCTCCGCAAGAGATTGGCTGCCCAGAGACGACGTCGGCACGTTGGGTGTGGTAGCAGCACCACCCATGTTCCCGAGCGCATCACGAACCTTGGTTTTATTTCCCGAGTAAGACATGAGTGCCCACGCAAGAAGAGCAACCACGATGGCGACCAGAATCCACATCGACGTATCAGATTTGAATAAGCGACCGACTGCCTTGAACATGGTTATAATATAAACCTCGGATAAAATTTTTATCTCGGCCCGTTGCTCTAAACCACTTCGGTCGGCGACGTGGCCAAGTCGTCGATTTCGTCATCGTCAATGTTGTAAGTATTTTTGATGTGTTTTACTTCTAAATAGGCGGCCAGGGCAATTGCGCGAGCTTCTTTCGCCTTTCTTCGGGCTTCGCGATAAATTTCATAAAAGACTTCGTTCCGGGGCTTGATTTCCACAGCATCCGTTGTTTCGTCTAAACTGATGTCTACGGCAAGCAAATCCTCAGCCAAAGGCGGAGAAGGATCCACGGTTTCTATGGGTGGTTCCACGGTTTCCTGTAGTAGCTTAGCGACGGATTCTAGTGGTGCCTCAGGAACCGGTGGTGCCTGGACGGGCAATTCAGGGGTGGTGCGATTGCCTAAAAGCAGGCACTTCTCAAACACGTTGGTGGGCGACAAGACCAAGATTTGCTTCAACTCCAATTCCACCTGGAAACTGCGCGCCGAACATTTGATGCCGTGCACTTGTACAATGGTCATCACGTCGGTTTCATCGGTAATGGTTTCGGGATCGATTTCGCGCTCCGAGTCGTCGTAAATTTTCAGCGTCACTTTGCCTAAACGTACTGGAATGTTGGTTCGTGCCAGGTAAAACTTGCCCGACTTGTAAATTTTCAGAGGCGACTGAAAATAGTTTTCGACATCGGCCATTTCCAACTCGGTGGCAAACCACTTTTCGCGACGTTCGTACATGTATTTGCAAGTATACGTCTCCAACTCCTCCACCCATCGTATCCAGGCCTCATTCTCATTGGTAAACATCAGATCGCAATAGGGACGTTTGTTTCCCGACGAGTCCAAATGCAGTCCACCCTTGATTTTGCACACAGGCGTCTGCATGTACAAGGGTTTGTTTTGGATGAAATATTTCATGTGGTGATTTCCGCCGGCAATGGCGACGGGCGCCGTCAACGTGATGTGATCAAAGGGGAAATTTTCAGACGGTTCGTGAATGATGTCGGACATTGCTTGGCTGTTGTTTGATAAATTTGCCATAAATTTCTTTTTTCAACGGGACGCGCGCTTCCGCGGTTCGATGAGCCCGTCCTTTTTGTGTACCTATAGATATGAGTCTTTTGCGCGATCAGTGCGTTTTATTGTTTCAAAATGAAGACATAAAACGGGACGTACATGGCTTACTGAAATCGACCATCGGCATCATTTACAATGAAATTTATCCGTATCTGGTACTGATTTGCATCTACAGTGTGTTGATCTTGATTCTTATTTTAGGGATCTTGTTCCTCTTGCTACGTAAACGCTCTTCGCTGTCTTGTTGCGACGACGCTTGAGTTTACCACCACCACCACCACCACCACCACCACCACCGTATTCGAGATTTGTTGTCTTGAAATGCATAGTCCAGGTCGTTGGCTGCTTTGCGAATCACCCAGAAAATAACACACTGCAGCTTCTGTCAGTGGGTGCAAACCAAACACCCTGTCTCACACTTCCGACGACTGACAATGGATTTAACGCAATCGAAACTCAGCAAGGCGGAATGGATGTCTGTGGAAATCCCCGTCTCGGACGCGGAAAAGCAGGTTTTGCAATTGTTGCAAGATGGATTCCGGGACATTCATATTCGCCGCAACCACACCCCCACGTTGGCGAGCGTGAGCAAGGTAGAAGCGACCCCGCAAATGCAGGATCACTTGTATCATCAATATTTGGACCCCATCATTCGGGATCTGGCCAAGAAACATGGCATCTTGTTACGTCTGACGTCGACGGAAGCCAAGCAAAAGATGAAAACGCGCGATTTGATCCGCATGAAAAGCATGGACAGCAAAATCGACGAACATCGCGCCACCATTTACGAATTTGTGGTATTGAACTTTTGCCGCCAGGTGTTGGAATCCAAATCCCCCGAATTTTACGTCTACACGTTGCGCCAATTGCAAAAGGTGAATATTGCAAATGTCCACGCCGAGCTCCAGGACTTTGTCCAGCGTGTCTTGGATGCGACTCCGGTGTGTCTTCAGAAAGTGATGCACCATGCCTATCAATGCATCGAAAAGAATCCCCACCTGTTCAAATATGCCGACAAGACACTCTTTGAACATCAAAAGCAATTGTTTCACCTGTTTCAGAAATCGGATCCCAGATTGGTCTTTTATACTGCCCCCACGGGCACCGGAAAGACGCTCAGTCCTCTCGGACTCTCCGAAGGATACCGCGTCATTTTCATTTGTGCAGCACGTCACGTGGGATTGGCCTTGGCGAAATCGGCCGTGTCGATGCAAAAGCGCATTGCCGTCGCCTTTGGATGCGAAACGGCATCGGACATTCGCCTCCATTATTTTGCAGCCTCGGAGTACAGTCGTAACAAGCGCAGCGGTGGCATTGGCAAGGTCAACAATGCCGTGGGCGACAAGGTCCAGATTATGATTTGCGACGTGCAATCCTACGTGGTGGCCATGCACTACATGTTGGCCTTTTCTCCCGACGAGGATCAGAGAGATGCTGATTTGATCACGTACTGGGACGAACCGACGATTACCATGGATTATTCCGATCATCCTCTTCATTCCCTCATTCAGCGGAATTGGCAAGAGAATAAAATTTCCAAACTGGTCTTGTCGTGCGCCACGTTGCCGCATGCCCAAGAAATCGGCGACGTCATTCGCGATTTCCAGTGTCGGTTTCCCGAGGCCACGCATCACACCATTCGCAGTTACGAATCGTCCAAATCAATCACGTTGTGGAACAAGTCGGGTCAAGTCGTGTTGCCCCATCGATTGTTTGCCGACGATCCCGACAAGTTGCGTCAATGCGTACGACATTGTTTGGAACATCGTGAACTCTTGCGCTACATGGATCTGTCGGAAATGGTGCGGTTCATCGAGCACATTCAGCCCGAGTTGGAGGAAACGTTGTCCATCGAATCGTACTTTACACTCGAGACGATGACTATGCACGCCATCAAGGAATATTATTTGAAATTGTTGCAACACGCGTCGTTGACGACAGTGTTGGAACCGCCGTCGGCGTCGGCGTCGGCGGCGGCGTCGGCATCGACATCCGACGGCATTTTGTTGACCACACGGGATGCGTCGACATTGACCGACGGTCCTACCATTTTCTTGGCAGAAGATGTGGAAAAAGTGGGGCGTTTTTTGATACAACAATCCAAGATTCCCGTGCCCGTCTTTCAGCAAGTATCGGAAAAGATTGCGCGAAATTCATCCATTCAACAGCGAATGGACGAATTGCAACGCGTCATTGAAGATCGCGAGGCGAGTGAAACGAATCGCGAGCAAAATGTAACCGCGGACAAAAAGACGGTGATCAAGGATCGCGAATCCCACGACTTGAGACGTTTGATGGATCACATGGAACAGATGCGCGCTCAAATCTGCAACGTGTGTCTCGACAATGTCTACATTCCCAACACGGTGCCCCACCAACGACAATGGACGAAAATCTCGGTTCCAAATGCCTTTGTTCCGTCGGTGGATGCCGAATCGGTGCGCGAAATCATGGCGTTGGATGTCACCGACCACATGAAATTGATGCTCCTCCTCGGCATTGGCATGTTTTTAAACCAAACCCACGCACGTTATGTAGAAATTATGAAACGTTTGGCCAGCGAACAACGTTTGTTTGTCATTCTGGCGTCGTCGGATTACATTTATGGCACCAATTATCAATTCTGTCACGGATTCGTGGGCAAAGATTTGACCAACATGACGTACCAGAAAACGATTCAAGCGATGGGTCGCATTGGCCGCAATCACATTCAGCAGGAATACACCATTCGCTTTCGTGACGATGACATGGTGTCGAGACTGTTTTGTCCATCCACCGACCACAATCCAGAAGCGGAAAAGATGAATCACTTGTTTTCTTCCTAGACGGCTTGCGCCGTGGTAATTTTGCCAATGGTGGCACTCAACGAAAGAAATGCCGATTTGGATTCATCAAACAGTCTTTCGTAAGCTTTGAGATTCGTGTCCAAGACATAAAATGCCTCCCCGATGACTTGGACGCCGTAATACCGAATGAGAAAGTGGGCATCTGGATTACTGGCGCCCATGAAAAATCCTAAAGTGGGCTGCACGATCCGGAACAAGTAGGGTGTGGAGGACGAGGGGGCATACATTTGTTTCACCAACTCCGATTCCGTGTAAATGGGTACGGTAGGCGTTCCAGTGTTCATGTTGACCACATCTTGTAAAGAGTAACACGATTTGGTCATGCCCTTATCGATGCACGTCGGAGTATACTCATTCATCAGAGGGGCGTCAATAAGCACCACGACTTTGCCCCTGACATCAACCAAACGAGTATCTGGAGTCACGGTCAATGCCTTGTCGGCATCCTTGTTCCACGCTATTTTTTCATTAAAGTTGGAATACAAAATGTTTGCTACCGTGTCATAGTTTTCCGTCAGCGCGGTTTTCAAATGAAATTGGACAAACAGAGGATCCTCCTTGTTGGGCGACGCATCGGAAAAGGCATACGACATGATGGTGGAACACACTCCGGGGAGGGACAGGCAATTGAGCGACGTCATCGATGAAAAACTGGGATCGTAAGTGGCGTTGGAATACCCCACCACGACACTTCCATTCTTGACAAAGACTTGGAAATCCAGAAACCGGCAGCCCCGGGATAAGACTTGTTTGATCATGTCCAAATTCATGTACGACCCCGTAAATGCCGTATTGTACGACGATTTAATCACCACATTGCGCAACGACATGAGACCGACCTGAGACTCGTCGTCGGATATGCTTCGCACCTGGGATCCACTGCCATTACGTATCTTGTTAAACTCGGCACTGGCGGCCTCGTTGGGAACATCGTTGAACGCAGGACCTTGTGACGCGGGACTCGGGCCCAACGTCTTGGACACAATTCCATACATAAGATAGATGAACAGGGCCATGAAACACACCAACACCAACACGCTGAAAAAAGTAGTCATTATGAAGACAGGATAAAAATATACTTAAACTTTAGCACCGCGAATTACACAACGATGCCAGGAGGTCTTCTCAATATTGTTTCCGTCGGCAATATCAATGTATTTTTAACGGGCAATCCATCCAAAACATTTTTCAAGGTCGCCTATGCGAAATACACCAATTTTGGTCTGCAGAGGTTTCGTTTGGATTATGAAGGGTCGCGTGATTTGCGACTGACGGAATCGTCTAAATTCACCTTTAAAATGAAACGGTACGCCGACCTGCTGATGGATACCTACATCGTGGTGACGTTGCCGGACATTTATAGTCCGATTCATCCACCCACGACAGATACGAGTATGAATTGGTCGCCGTATGAATTTCGCTGGATCGAACACGTGGGTGCACTCATGATTCAAGAGATTGAAATCACGTCCGGATCGACTGTGCTGCAGCGTTATTCGGGACAATACATTGCTGCCATGGTCGAGCGCGACTTTTCTGAAACCAAAAAGGAAATCTTTAACCGCATGTCGGGGAACACGAAGGAATTGTACGATCCGGCCAATTGGACGCCTCGTGTGCAATCCTATCCCTATTTGCCCAACACGTACCCTTCCGTGAAGGCGCGCAACCTTTCCTCCCATTCCCCAGTGATTGTGCCTCCCGTGTGTCCACCCAGTGACGAGGACTACCTTTTCGCGGACGTCGACACCACCACCACCCCCAGCTCCTCCTCCTCCTACTACAACATTAGCAGCCCAGCAGCAGCAGCAGCAGCAGCAGCAACAGCAGAAGAAGACGACGCCTGTGGACCCTGTGGGGACAGAGACGGTCTTTGCAGTCAAACGTACGCCACGGAATCCACCTCGCCACCTGGACCCTTTGAACCTTCGATCCGAGGTCGGCAATTGTACATTCCCCTCAATGCATGGTTTACCTTGAACAGTCGATGTGCATTCCCCTTGGCGTCGTTGCAATACAATGAATTGATGATCAACGTGACCATACGCCCCATCCAAGACTTGTTTCGTGTACGCGACGTCTTTGATGTGGCCAATTTCTTCCCCTATGTCCGGCCAGATTTCAATCAAGATCGTTTTCAAATGTACCGGTTCTTGCAATCCCCCCCGGACAATTACCAGTACGAAAATACGACGCGCATTTGGAATGCCGATGTCCACGTCATGGCCACCTACTGTTTCTTGTCGAATGAAGAGAAGGAAGTCTTTGCCGTCAAGGATCAAATCTATTTAGTCAAAGACATTTTCGAATACGACTATTTGAACATTACGGGAAGTACCAAGGTCAAATTGGAGTCGTCGTCGGGCATGGTCTCGAATTGGATGTTTTACTTTCAACGCAACGACGTCAGTCTACGCAACGAGTGGTGGAATTTCTCCAACTGGCCGTATGAAAATGTCTTGCCTCAGAATGTGACCCTGGATACGCAGAGTAACATCTACATCAACGGACCCGTGTATGCTCCAAATCGTCGTGACATTCTGGAAACATTTGGGCTGGTCATCGAGGGCGAATATCGCGAAAATGTATTGCCTCGCGGCGTGTATGATTTTGTCGAAAAGTATACGCGAACGGACGCCAATGGAAAAGAGGGGTTGTATTTGTATAATTTCTGTTTAACTACCAGTCCATTTGACTATCAGCCTTCCGGTGCATTTAATTTGAGCAAGTTTAAGAATATTGAATTTGAATTTACCACGTTTCTTCCTCCCGTCGATACGATCAATTCGCAGTACAATGTGGTGTGTGACAATGCGGGAACGCCCCTGGCGGTGTCGACCAAGCCGTCTTGGGCCTTTTACGTCTACAATTACAATCTTCACGTGTTTGAGGAGCGCTACAACATTTTGTCGTTTATCAAGGGCAATTGTGGTCTCATGTACGCTCGCTAATCCGTGGGATACCGGTGGACAAGAGCTGTGCTGGCGTGTTCTGTCGTTGGATTATTTCAAAGGTATGTATAGAAGAAGGAGATGATCAAAACGGAGGGAAATATAAAACGCGCCCCGAACCCGAAACGCATTCCCGAGTTTCCATCGGTATACGACGACGATGAAAGCCCCGGTGGTGACTTGACCACCGCATATACTCCGTCCATTTCAAAGAATAGTCATACCAATGGGACGCCCTTGTGGACAACCGGCGATATGAAAGAGGGCTTGGAGGGCATGGGACAAGATCCTGCACCGGCGACTCCTTTGGCGAAAGAATCCATCGAGAGTTTGATGAAAAAACGAAAACAAAAATTTTTGGATGCCAAAATGGCCCAAGCCCCGAGTGCCGCCAAAAAAATGATGGATAAAATATCGGTCAACAAATTCAATGCCGAAGTGGATTCTTTGTTGGACACGTTGGACTCACTCAATGCCAAGGATGTGACCAAAATGTTGGATTTCGATATTGATGCCGATCCCAATTTAAATCAGATGGAGCCCAGTGATTTGGACACGAAAAAAGTCATGACACAAGTCACATCGGCAGTCAACCAAGTCTCCCACATTTTTCGCGCCATTATGAGAAAGGGATCCCTGTTGGCCAGGTTGGGCGTCAAGAAGACCCAAGCGTTTATGATGTCGTGGAATGAGAATGTGAATCATGGATGTCGGAAAATTGCCAATGCACTCACCGACGACCATGCGACGGATTATGAAGTCCAAGTGTTTGTCGATCAGACGCAGAAATTTTGCATGGCCTTTTTGATTTGGATGTTTGTCATGAATTGGTACTTCGTCACCTATTTCGTCAAAGAAAATGAACGCTATTCCTTTGATGTATCGTACTTGAAAAATTTCAGCATCACCTTGTATGCCTTTTTTGGTCCCAGTTACCGTGCATTGCAATGTTTCAATTGGGCCTTGGTGGAAGTCCCGTCCATGTTGCGATATACCTTGTCCAAACCCGTCATTTTTTGCATCATGCTGGTCATTTTTACCGCACTGGTACAATCCAATTTTCACACTACCATTTTGACGGATTTTTTCAATTCCATGCAGGGGCGATATAGCACGTCGGTGTTTTGCGTCTTTGCCATTTTGATCGTCTTGGCCTATTCCTTGTGGTTTGTCGCCGCGGAATCCGGCTGGCACCAATGGATGAATGTCTTTAAAAATATTCCCGGTACCGTGGCCTATTTTTTCATCGTTCTCATTTATTTGATCGTCGTGATTGTCATTGGTATCCCCATGGCCATGTTTTTCGTCTCGGCATTTTTCGTCCTTTATTCCTTTTTGGGTGTATACATCTATCGCGGAGCCGATACCATGAACACCTTTGTTCGCATTTCCGAAGACATTTCCAATTTGAGTGAAGTGGTGGAAGACGAATATGATTCCAAATTTGGCAAGCAGCCCTTTGATTTCTTAAAGATGCCAGTCTATGTATGGAATGCGTTTTACAAAACGTTGCGCGTGGCCTATGGGTACGCCTTTGAGCTGATTTTGTTGTTTATTCTCTTGTCGGGAATCAGCAAGTACCGAAGTGCATTCCATAAAGTGATTTCTTCCAAATTGGATGCCAATCAAACCTTTTCGAAAAATGGACCCATTGCCGATGCATTTAAAAATTTGTTTTCGTGGTTACTCATCATTAACATCTTGTTGATCATCATCATTGTGGTATGGATGGTGAGAAAATGGAATACAATTCAAATGTTGAAATGTGACACCAATATGGCGAAACCGTCGTTTAACTTGATGGGTATGATCAAACGTGCCAAAGATTTTGTTGGAGAAAATGTCACCAAAGCGGTACAATCCGGATTGCAGAAACGGGGGATGATGAAGACGGCAGAGGAAAAGCAAAGAGACGAACAGCAAGATGCTCTGTTGCAAAAAGCGCGGGCAAATCCGGGAGATGCGGATCTACAACGTCAATCCGCCGAAATTCTAGCGGAACGCAAAAAAACGTGGGACGATTCCAAAGCGTCGGCCAAAGAAAAATGGGCGACGGGCGACGCTTGGACGCCATCGTTTATGAAGGGCAAGGGTGCTTCAGATGGTGGTGCGGGTGAATCGGGTGGTTCCGGATCAGCTGGTGAATCGGGTAAATCTGGTGAATCTGGTTCTGGTTCTAGTTCTGGATCTAGTTCTGGATCTGGTTCTGGATCTGGTTCTGGATCTGCTTCTGGTTTTGGTGCTGGATCTGGTGCTGGTTCTGGTTCTGGATCTGGTGCTGGATCTGGTGCTGGATCTGGTGCTGGATCTGGTGCTGGATCTGGTGCTGCTTCTGGCGCTTCTGGTTCTGGTTCTGGTTCTGGTTCTGGTTCTGGTTCTGATGCTGGATCCGAAAATGGTGCAAAATCGAATCCGTCAACGTCTTGGTTTCCGTTTTCGAAAACGGCCCCGACGAATACAACACCTGCAGAAGACGAGTTACAGACGTTTTATCCAAGAAGCGAAGAACAACCGCCGGTACAAATACAAGAAGAAGCAAAGAATTGGGTCAAACTAAGACGATCAAGTGTGAACCCACTCCACTTGGGTTTGGATCCAAATCGTCAATCTATACAGTTTGACCGAAATATGAAACTCTTTGAGCCACAACCTCAGCCACGTGCTATCGAGATGTAAAGTATATAAAGACGCCTATTGTAAGCTCCTCATAACGACCAACAAACATGGGACAAAAAGGCAAACCGACACATGGCTCGAAGAAAATCATGCCTTTTGTGAGCGTGTGTACGCCCACCTTTAATCGTCGTCCTTTTATCGAAACCATGTTTCAATGTTTCCGCAATCAAACGTATCCCAAACACCGCATGGAATGGATCATTGTCGATGACGGCACAGACAAGATTAACGATCTCGTGGCCAAAGCCAATATTCCCCAAATCAAGTACTTTGCGCTCGACGAAGGCACCAAATTGTCCCTGGGTGCCAAGCGCAATTTCATGCACGAAAAGACGCGCGGATCAATCATCGTGTACATGGACGACGACGACTATTATCCACCGGAGCGCGTCGAACATGCCGTTGAACGCTTGACGTCGCATCCGCATGCCTTGTGCTCTGGGTCGTCGGAGATTTACGTCTATTTCAAACACATTCAGAAGATGATTCAGTGTGGTCCATATGGTCCCCAACATGCTACCGCAGGGACATTTGCCTTTAAACGCGAACTCTTGTCCCAATCCCGGTATGACGACCATGCCGCCTTGGCCGAAGAAAAGGCCTTTTTGAAAAATTACACCATTCCCTTTGTGCAGTTGGATCCCATGAAGTCGATCCTCGTCTTTTCCCATGAACACAACACCTTTGACAAGCGCAAATTGTTGGAGAATCCAGATCCCCGGGTCTTGAAAGAATCGCCCAAGACTGTGGCCGATTTTATTCGCAAACCGTTTGAATCGGCCATACAGGACTTTTTCATGAACCAGATTGATACCCTCTTGGCCAAGTATGAACCGGGAGATCCCAAGATGAAACCCGACGTAATCAAGCAAATGAAGGAAATGGAACAAGAACGAAAACGAACGTCCGACGTGCAAATCATGATGAACGCGCCAGGGGAAGCTCCACGACCCATGAGTATGCAAGAAATTGCTCAACACATTCAACAGCAACAAGACCAAATAAAGCAGATGAACGAAACTATGCAAACATTGCAAGAGCAATTGCAAAGGTACGAAGAACGCGATCAAGAAAAGGATCGCATCATTCTTGAATTACAACAAAGCTCCCGGTGTTGAAAAATGGCCCTCGATACACCGCTAAATACCTGAAACTGAAAGACGGTTTCCCATCAAATACGACGACATTCTTTAAAAAAGTCGTCGTGTCATCATTTTCTGGATGATCCTTTCCTCGACCTGGATCGCGACCGAGACCGCTTGCGTTTCATTGTTTTCTCTGTTTGCGTCTTGCGCTTGCCCACTAAGAGGTCGGGGCTCCTCTTGCGCACATTGGCCATGAGACGTCGAGTAAAGTCGGGCGCATCGGCTTCGATGGGCGAAAAGTGGTCATCGTCAATATGCATCATATTGGGATGGTTGGAGCGCTTGATGATGGAATGGGCCAGTTCCCCGTTGCGGCGACGGATGGTGCCTGGGCTGCGTCTCTCCAACAACGATCCGTGACTTCCAACGAACATTTCCACTGTTTCTACGTCGACACAAAGTTTCCACGGAAGAACTTGGTGGAAGGCACGACAATCATAAAACATCCAAGACATGTCGGTCACATTACTCACATTCCAGCTGTTCAGAGGCTGGTTGAAGG
>Ga0209550_10004622_pt1 | contig 13025 bp, 7 predicted proteins | sample LauGreSuBDMM15SN_2_FD_187567 | JGI IMG/M metagenome (GOLD analysis project Ga0209550, IMG submission 187567) | Freshwater lake microbial communities from Lake Michigan, USA - Su13.BD.MM15.SN (SPAdes) (version 5) | ecosystem: Environmental > Aquatic > Freshwater > Lake | place: Lake Michigan, USA... | reverse complement strand
CGTCCGACAAGGCGGCAGCAGCGCCGGCGAAGCCCGCGATGCCGCCGATGCAGATGAACAAGATGATCTTGGGCTTCATAGCGCCGATGGCTGTCATGCGAGTGCTCAAACGGTTCGATCAAACATCGGCGAGCTACATGCTCGGGCTGCGCTGCGCCTTCTTCGGAGTGATCGCGCTCAACGTGTTCGTCCAGTTCCTGCTGCAGTGGCGCATCCGCGCCGCCAACGACACCGCGTTGATGCCGGCCGCGCCGCCCAACCCTCTGGCTGCGCTCATGGGAGGAAGCAAGCCGCCTCAGTCGAAGACGGTGGCCGAGTACGACCGCGAGCAGCTCAAGTCGCTGCGCACCTCGTACCAGTTTGGGTGCCTGCTGCAGCTCTTCCTGCACTTCCAGATGAAGCTCACCCAGCCGATGGTCTACTCGTCCATCTCGAGCCTCATCGACCTCGTCTACAACCCTCTCGTCCAGATCCACCTGCTTCGGAAGCCCGCCGAGGGGCCGAACAAGCGCCCGTTCGGCAGCGGCGCTGGGCTCGGCGCGCTCTTAAACGCGGGCGCTCCGGCCGCCGATGCCGACAGCGTGCTCGGCGGCAGCGCACCGGCGTCGAAATAGTTTGATTTTTTGTAAGCTCAACGCTCCGCGCGGCGATGTCGTCTTGCCGTGTCACCGTATACGGTCATCGTTACGGTGTGTCGATCGACGGCGAGCAACGGGACCAAGTAAGCTTGTCATACCAATGCTTGTTTGGCGCGGGCACGCAGCGTTTTCGAATTTCGACATAATTATTGTATCTAAACAGTGAGAGGGCGGCGGAGGACCGTCGTAGCTCGTACTGGTTCAGTCCTTCAGACCACGGGAGCGGATCGAGCACGGGCCTTTTCGGGGTGTGTGCCTCTGCGGGCGCCCCGTGACTGACTTATGACTCGGGAGTCTCGGGGGAGGTGGTCAGGCCTCAGGCGGAGAGGGGCAACGCCCGCGGGCGGACGGCGGGGACGCGTCCAACGAGCAGCACGTTGCACGCACAATGATCTGTTGAGTCCGCACCCCGAGGGCGCGATCGTGGCGGTGGCAGGACCGCGGCGGTGGTATATAAAAGGACCCGTTTCAGCCAGCGGCGGCAGCACGCACTGGTCAGCGTGGCCTCACCGAGCCGCGCCCCACGAGGTTGTGACCGTTGATGGCGCCCACAGGCGCCGCTACCGGCGGTCCCAGAGCACTACTTGCATGCATCTGACCATGGGCCAGCTGCTCCATGAGACCTTTGGCGTCGCCGCCGCCTCCGTGCTGCATCGCGAGGATCCGCTGTGAGCGTTCTGAGTTGGCCGCTGCGATGGCCGCTCGCTGCGCGCCGCGCGCGATCGCCGCCTCGAGCTGACGCGCCTGACGCAACGCGTTCTGGTTGCGCGGTGGCAGGGGCGCAGGTGCGACGCCCGTTCGGTTGGCGAGCGTGCCCATGGCGACCTCTCCGGCGGCCGCCGCGATCTCACCGGCGGTCGCCAGCGCAGCAGCGCGGGCAGTGGGGGCAGTGGAGGTGCTCGAGCGGACGCGGCTGCCGTCGAGGCCGGTGGCGAGGCCATCGGCCTCATAGGGCGTTTGGGGCGGCGGCTGATGTCCCAAATTTGGATGCAGCGGCGGCTGAGGAGGCGACTGAAGAGGCGGGCGTGGCGGCGCCAAGTTTTGGGCGCGCCCCTCAATAGCGACGGGCGGTGCGACCGGACCGCCGGTGGTGGAACCCCCGGTGGTGAGACTGCCCGGTGGTGCGACACGCATCTGACGCTCGATCTGACGCTCGAGATGGCTCTCGCGAGGAGCCCCCTGCTGCCCAGCCTCGAGCGACCACGGCTCCTTTGGCGGCTTGCGGCTGACGGGACCTCGCGCCATCTTCGGGCCGAGGTGGCCTGTCGCGTGAGGCAGTGGAGGATGCGCAAGCGCGGCGACGGTCGCGGCGGTCGCTCCGGCGGCGGTCGCTGCGGCGGCGGTCGCTGCGGCGGCGGTCGCTGCGGCTCCGGCCGTTAAGATCACTTGTGCCGTCACCGGCGCCGTGGCCGAAGGGCTGCCGAGCTCACCGGTCTGCGCCAGTCGCGCATGCCCATGTGGAGCGAAAGCGGGCGCGCGTGCGGGCGGCGCTGCCAGGCAACCGGGCGTCAAGGAATAAGAAGTCCCCTTCGGTTGGATCGCCGCCGCCGCCGCTGCTCGCGCCACAGCGATCGCACCACGCGCCTCAGCGATAAAGTGATTGGGCGGGTCAGGGGCAAAGTCTTCACAGACGGCTTCATAGCTCCCATCGGCGCCGGCCGGCTCGACGGGGGCAGACACCCGCTGCCGGTACGACGCGCGCTTGAGCGCAGAGCACGTGGGAGGCGCGCTACGCGTGCCGCTGCCACCACCACCGCTGCCGCAGCCACCACCGCCGCAGGCACCAGCGCCGTCGCAGGCACCGACGCCGCCATCGTGAGATGCGCTGCCCGCGAGACTGCCCATGCAGTCCTTGATGATCTGCATCTGGCTGCCGCCATAGCCACCAGGGTGTGAATTCACAGCCGAGTGTGAATTCACGCCATAGCCACCCGGGTGCAACATGCGTGAGCGCAGCGGCTGGTGGGAGGCGCTCGCATCGTAGTTGGCGTTCACATCGGCGAACGAGGTGTGGAGCGCTGTGGCGAGCGCGGGCAGCTTCAGCGTCAAATTCGTCAAATTTGAGGCCGAATGCGATGGCGTGAGTGCGCCGCCGTGCTGGGCGCCGTGCTTAGCGGCGACGTGCTTCGCGGCGCCGGGTTGGGCGGCGCCGTGTTGGGCAGCACTCAAGCGACACGCGGCGGTTGGACTGCCGGTTCTCTCGGCCTCGTCGAGGGCGGCTGCCAGCGCAAATGCTGCCTCGTCCGCCTGGGACCGTCGCTGCCGTTGCCGCGGCACTGTGTGTGTCGGAAGATGCATCGGCAATGGCCCGGCTGGAGGCTCGCGCGGCTCGCGCGGCGGCGCGGTAGCCTTTGGGGACGCCCCCTCCCCCCCCCTTTCCACCCTCCCCCTCTCGCGCGGCGGCGCGATGGCCTTTGGGGACGCTGTGTGCGGAGGCTCGGGCTCGGCAAACACTGTCCTTGAGCGCGCACGCAGACCAAAAGGCACCTCGGGCGCCCCGGCTGTCCGGCTGTCGGGGCTGTCTGGCTGATCGCTCTGAGCCGCTGCCACGCCATCTATCTGATTCAGAAGTGTCCGAACCGCCATCAGCTCGGACTCCGTCCAGCCGTCCTCAGTCGCCGAGGCCGCCCGCGGTTTGACGGCAGTCGCCTGCACCCAAAACGCGTACTCATCGGAGGCCTCGTCGTACCAAGGATTGCAGTACACGTCGCTCGGTGGCTGGCTGGCTCCTCCGGGCTCCTCCGCGTCTGGCTCGCCAGGCTCCGCACCTGGCTCTGCGCCTGGCTCCGGGCTCTTCCGCCTTTGTCGTGAGGGCGGCGAGCTCATTAGGCCGAGCAAGATGAGCTCTGGAGGCAGCTCCTTGTCGCATTCGGCTGAGGCGACCGCCACGGGAGGCGTGCGAATGCGTCCAGGTTCCGGAACCGCTCGGGAGCGCCTCTCGATGTCCGCACCGTCCCACGGGCTGATGAACGACTGTGGAGGCGGCACGGGTGGCTGTCCCGCCTTCGAGGACGACGGGCCTGGCCTATGGCTGGCGCCAGGTTGGGGGACTACCTCGCGCTGGCGCCAGCTTGGAGGTGGCTGCGCTAGCATGGGCGGTTGCGTTCACGTTCACGTTGATTTGCCCTCTCGGCAAGCAGGTCCCGCGGAGACACAGCGCGGGGACACATTGGCGGTTGCGTGAATTGCGGTTGACCTTTCTTGGAAACCAAGCTGAAAGGAAAGTCCAAGTTCTCCTTGTCACCGAAGACCGGGTTGAGGAGCCGGGACACGAGTCCTCCTTTTCATTCACAGGGATTTCACAGCAGGCGCCGAAGGCCGCTCTCTCGCCATCCGCCCCGGCCGCCGTTCTCGTCAAGTGGCTGGCCAACCCGAATCTCGGGCCTCCCAAGATGGAGCGCTTCCCGCTACTGCCTGGGGCGCATCGGCGGTCTAGCCGGCGCACCTGCAGAACGCATCTCTTGAGTTTGCTCGGCGTCGCGCTCGCATGTGCCGCCGCCGTGTATGCACAGTGGATGCCGCTGATGCAGCTTGTGCGCTGGCTGAACCCGTCGGTGGTGTGGTTTGTGGATGTTCCGCCTGGTGTGCGAGCTGCTGCGCTGACCATCGACGACTCGCCAAGAGGTGACGGCTCTTCGACCGAGGCGATCCTCGACATGCTCAGGGAGGCAGGCGTGCGAGCCACCTTCTTTGTGATCTCAGGGCAGGTGCGCACTGAGCGGCATCGTGCGTTGCTACGGCGAATGGTGGCCGAGGGGCACGAGCTCGCCAATCACGGCCGCGCCGAGGAGCGCGCCATCCTGCTGAGCGACGATGAGTACGCTCGGTCGCTGCGCGTCTGCGACGCCTTCCTCAGACAGTACCAGCCGGCCTTACGCTGGCACCGTCCGGGCTCGGGCTTCGTCAATGCACGCATGCTGCGCAGATCGGCTGCGCTGGGGTACACAACGGTGCTGGGCAGCGTCTTCCCACACGACCCCATCGTCAAGCGCGCGTGGCACACCGCCTTCTTCCTCGAATGGCGCACGCGGCCGGGCGCCGTAGTGATCGTTCACGACCGCGCGTACACGGCCGCGGCGCTGCGAGAGGCATTGCCGGCGATCGCAAAGCGAGGCATCTCGCTTGGCACGCTCTCGCAGATGCTCGCCAGCGCGGAGAGCGGCGTGCCGCACGTCAAGTCCACAGCAGGCTCGTCGTTCTCATCGGACCCCGGGCGACCATATGACGGGCGACAGTCGGCGTCCCTAAGGCCAAGGGGCTTTGAGCTCCATGCGGACGTGTGGAGAGCCGAAGCTTAAAGGTAGTCCGCTCGCGCTCATTAGGGCAATTTTGGAAATGACATGACATCAACTCCTAATGTTCCCGGCTTCACGAGTCGAGTGCGGGACACCACATCCACGCTTATCCACGCTCTCAACCCAGCGGCGAGCTCCGTCCAGCTCCCGACGTCTCCCCCATCGAGAGCACGGGATCGAGGTCTGCATCCTTACCGTCTACGTAGACAAACAAGAGTCTTCCGGTACCGTCAGCATGCTTTCCTTTCCAGCCACCCATTCGTCATGCCGAATTTCGCTTGTATATGTTTCGCCAGCGCTTGTACATGTTTCGCCAGCGTCACCCCTTTCGCTTTCGGCCTTTCGCTTGCACATGTTTGGGAAAGGGTCGCTGCACTCTAACCGATCCGGAGGGGATCCGGAGGCAGCACGCCATCGTCCCGAGCAGTCCGTGCGTCTTTTCTCTCCACACCACGAGCTGCTCGCCAGCCGTTGTTGTCACCTGTTAAGAATATTGTACACCAGATGCGCTTGAGTCTTAGTGCCTTCGCACCTCGTTACCACGGCACATCATCTACCCACTAGGGTGCAAACGATCCAACTGGGCCCCTCCTTGTCGGCTGGCAGCTGTGGCGGCGTGTACCATGGTCCTCACGCCCAGCTGCGCTCGGGCTCACGCTGCTCGCTCGCTCGCTCGGCCGGCTTCGAGCGCAGGAGGGAGGGCTTGCGCGGCCTCTTCGAGCGGATCCATGCGCCGACGGGGCCGAGGATGACGAGGTACTCCCAGCACATCACCGCAACGGTGTTTGCCACTATGATCCCGAAGAGAGCCCAGCGGAAAGAGACGGGCATCACCGTGGTGTTCCATGGGTTTCCGATAGGATGGGGGCAAGGATCGAGGACACCGGGCATTGACATCGAGCCTTCGCAGTTGATGTGGAAGATGCAAGAGAGCCAGGAGGGAGTGAGGGTGATATGGAGCTGGATCACAATGAAAACCACCAGGAGGGCCACAAAGTACTTGTTGTAGATCCACGGCTGGCGATGCTTGTGCCCAAAGTTCAAGGCCATCGCCGACGAGAGGTACTGCGCGCCCGAGACCAGGAAGATGACCGTCGTCTCGTAATTGTCGCCGATACCAAAGACGTCACCGAGGTCGGCCGAGTCTGGATCCCAGATGCGGCACTGAAACCAGGGCTGCGAGAAGAGTGCTCCAAGGGCGATGACAATGAAGAAAAAGTGGATGAGGAGCACGCCAACGAGCGTGCCCATCGTGTACGCACCAAAAAGGTTGGACGGCGGGCGCACCGAGGAGAGCTTGCTCGCGGGCTTGGCGAAGCCGAGTGTCGAGAACATCGTGACGACCCAGAAGCCGTCCATGAAGACCCACGACCACTCACAGAAGGTGATCGAGAAGTAGGCGTTGATCACCTGATTGACCGTCTCTATCTGGCCATACATGATCAAGTACTTGTAGCAGGCGAAAGAGGTCGCGAGGCAGCCGCGGCCGTTGCGCAGCGTGTCCACGACGGACATGCACGTCTTGTTCAGCGAGGTGAAGGGCGAGACGATCGAGGCCTCCGAATCGGAGAGAGCGACTCCCACGTGTGCCGCGCGGAGGGCGCCGCAGTCGTTGCCGCCGTCGCCACACATGCTCGTGATGTGCCCCTTGGCGACGATCAACTTGATGACCTCGAGCTTGTCAGTCGGGCTTGTACGCGCCCAGACGCGCACGTACGGCAGGAGAATCGTCTGGTCTGCCACGGGCAGCTTGCGCCAGATCTCGCCGAGCATCACGAGCTCGATCGAGTCCTCCTTGAGATCGAGCTTCTGGGTATTGTCAGCCATGTCTTGCCACTCAATCGACGCAAGTGTCGCCTCCTCGCCTATCGACACCGAGCGAAGGATCTTCGCCTCTGCTGGCATGAAGCTGCACTCCTTTGCCACGCTGATCGCCGTCAGGATGTGATCGCCCGTGAGCATGAGGTTCTTGCACCCGCCCGCGGCGAGTTGGTCGATGGCATCCTTCGAGTCCGGCTTGAGCTCGTTCTTGAAGGAGATCTGGCCAACCAGCTCGAGGCGCGCCTCGGCGGCGTCACGGTTGATCGTGCCCATTGTGATCTCTGCAATCTCCTGGGCGGTGCACTCACGGGAGGCGAGCGCGAGCACGTAGAAGCCTGCGCGCGAGTCTTCACCGGCAGCCTTAAAGAAGGCATCGCCCGGCTGCTCGGCGAGCAGCTTCGCGACCGATTCGGTCGAGCCCTTCACGTAGAGCGTGTACCGTCCACTCTCATCCCTGGCGACAACGGAGGACGTCATGCGGTGGTGATCGAACTCAAAGCGCTTCACCACGGCGAGCCGGGTGCCGTCTGGCGAGCTGACGACGTTGCCGTCGTCGCCCTGCAGGAGGTCCCAGCCCGTCGCGGCGAACATCTTCACGTCAACGGCGGTGCCGAGAAGCGTCTCAGTCTTCAAGTGGAGCTTCACGTTGGGCGCCTTATTCTTCACGTGTTGAATCGTGAAGAATGAAGAACCAATCTTGGACAACTCGTGGCACGAAGCCATGGCCTTCTCGATGGTCGAGCCCCTCGTCACCGTCATCTTCAGCTCGCCCACCTTGCCATTTGAGTAGGCGCGCACACCACGGAAGTCCATCTCGCTGTTGGTGAGGGTGCCGGTCTTGTCGAAGCAGCAGACCGTGACCTTGCCGGCGGCGAGGAGCCGGTGCGGGTCGGTGCACATGATGCCCAACGGCCTCAACCGGGACGCGGCGATGCCCACCGACACGATGAAGACCGAGGGCAGGAGCGGCGGCATCGCGGTACCGACAACGTACATGCCGTAGAACCAGGCGTAAATGGGATCCTCAGCCAAAAAGTAGCAGGTCAACCAGAACATGAAGCAGGCGTACAGCATGAGGTAGAGCACGACGAACTTGACTTGGACGTCGAACTTGAACCGAGCCGGCTCTTGGAAGAGGATACCGGCCACCATCTTGCCCTTCTCGGTATCGGGGCCAGTGGTGAGGACGAGGCCGACCGTGGAGGGGTTGCCGGACTGGTCCCATGTGGACCCCTGAATCACAGTCGTCCCGGCCAGGATCGTCGATTTCTTGTGACCGAGGGTCCTCGAAAACAGGGCAGAGCCCTGGGACTTATCGGGAGTAATCTTGTGCACGGGCTGCGACTCTCCGGTGAGGCTGGACTCGTCGAGCACGGCCTGGCCAGCGATCAGGGCCATGTCGGCGCAGACCAAGCCACCCTCGACCGCGACCAGATCTCCGGGGACGAGCATCGTGGTCTTGGCCTTGACGTACCTCCCCCCACGCTTCACCATGATTGTATGGTTAGTCGCCGCCGAGACGATCTTGAAGAGCTGCTTGCGGTTGAGGTAGGTGACCATGGAGATCGAGAGCCCGCTCAACGTGAAGACGCTCACGTTGATGAGTCCCATGTGCCAGTAGCCGAAGTTGAACCACGTCCACGCCATGAAGATCTGGTACGTGTGGAATGGCTTGCAGAACTCCTCGAGGACGACGACAAACCACCACGGATAGTCGATGTTCAACAGATTCGGGCCAACGCGTGAACGAACCATCGCGGCCTCCTCGTCGGTTAGGCCGTTGCCATTTGCCTTGTCGAGCATGGTCTTGATGGTGGGAGGGGGGGGGATGTAGAATGGCAAGAAGCCGCCGGCCGATGGAGTGTACACAAGATTGACCATGTGGTGCTGGATCACGCGCTGGCCATCAGCGGTCTTGGTCACCTTGCAAGTCACCCACGAGCCCTTGACCTTAGTGGGCAGCGTCACGTCTGAGTAAATGAAGGCGAAGAAGGAGTTGAACACGTATAAAAGGAAGTTGGAGAGCTTGTCCAGAGTCTGAACCCTCTCCGAGCCGGCCGAGAGGAGGGCCGAGTTGGATGGGACCCACACGCGCACACAGGTGGCCTTCTCGAGCGACGAGCGGAGCATAAAGTGAAGGCTGAGCTGTGACGGCCAGAGCAGCAGAATGTGGTACCCCGCGCCGACCATCCACACAAGTTGGAAGGAATAGAGGGCACGGCGAGCCGACGGGACTTCGGATTTCTCGAGCACCCAGCCGTACCCGTTGTTGATACCGTAGTAGGAGACGCAGAGGACGGTGAGGCAGAACTGGATGTAGACAATCGTGATGAGGGTGGAAATGTAGATTAGGTATCCCACGAACGAGAACTGGTACCCCGACTGCTGCATGAACCTTTTCTTGTCGTCACCATCTTGGCTCATCATCAGCACCTCCACGGGCTTGAGGCCACAGCCTATGATGCGCTGGTTGACCAAGCACCAGAGGATCAACGCACCGGGCACGACAGCCAGCCAAATCATGAACGCCTTATACTCATCTTTGTTGTACAGGTTGTAGTCGGTCTCGACTTTGTCAGACGTCGACGCCGTATAGTTCTCTGGGCAAGTCGGCTGGGGCAATGTGCCGTTGAAGAAGCCCGCCTCGATGACCTCGAAGTCGGACTCGGTCAGCTTAACAATGTGGCAGGACACGCCGCAAGCGCAGGGGTTCTCAGTCTTATTCATGTCGCACAGTCCCACGGGGACGCAGCTGCCCGCGCAGAGCTCGTAAGCGGTGTTATGCCCATACGCCTCGTCGTGGTAGTCGGTGCACTTGAGTTCAGGAGGACAGTCTGCCAAATGGTCCACGCACGCCGTGCGTAGCTTGAGACGTAGGTCAGGACACGAGAACGATTGATCCCACTCGAGATTGTCTCCCTCGATCGGCTCGCACGCAATGGACGGGTGAAATTGAAAGAAGTCGCGGGTGGCCTCTGGCCACGAGCCTGCACCGATGATGATGAATACTGCGACCAGACACACGCACACATGCATGCCCGTCAGCCGCTAGCATCTCACTGGGAACGCTGCTCCACTGCAAATTCGAGTTTCGCCTTCTCAAGTACGGAGGCAAAAGATGAACGTAAAGCCCAGGCAAAACCAGTGGTCCGTCTTCAGCGCGGCCCGGCCCGGTGTCGCTGGCGTTGTTGAAACTCCGATTGCTTTGACTTTGGCTTTCTCGGACAGCTCCATTGCCTTTTGCCTTGTCGAACTATTACCCCACCACCACAAATCCCACCACGGTCGAGGTCTCGGTCGCCACTGAATTGAGAATTCGGTGCTCGTGCACTGCTGCTGCTGCTGTGAAACACACAACGCGCACGCTCTCCACTGTAAATCTCCTTTAGGAACCTACAAGAAACCTAAATAGATTCGCAAAAACAAGACACCGGCACTGTGTGTGAACGTTAACACGACAGACGGTAGCCCTTTCTGCCCACTGTGTGTGGATATTATAAATTCTTGGCTATCCATTGGCTGAGAAACTTGGTTCGGTGTCGAGTTTCAATCGAGTTTCATACCGGTACCTTTACCAATGACTGTGAAATGCCTTTTTGGCGGAGCTCGCGAAGAAATTCTCCAACTCAGTTGAAAAGGTTGTGCTTGCGAGCCAATGCTGTGGGGAAAGTCTTGCCTTTCGGCATCGCACTGTCTAGTACGTTTACGCCAACCCGGGCACCAACCAAACCGTACCAACCATACATAACAAGAGAAATCCGCACAGTAAGGTCGCGTGCGTGACGGTTGAGCGCGCGCAGCAGCGCGCGGCCGCCGGCCTGGGGCGGTTCGGGCGCGGTCCGGGCGGGGTTCGGGTCCCTCGCGGCTCGGCCGCTCCTGATGATGTTTTTATGTGGATTATGCATGATTGGTCGACTGCTCTATACGCTCTACACGTACAGCTGTCGGGTGTCGCGTCACGCGGTGGTCCATGCCGACGTCGGTCGTGTAGGCGGATGTCCGTAGACGTGGGAACTCAACTGTATGCGTGTATGGTGTGTTTCTGTTTGTCCGTCTCACGCGAATCTTGGATCGCGAAGCTGCGGCTGCGGCTGCTGCGGCTGCGGCTGTGCCAAGGGCATGCCGAGAGCCGCCGCCAGGAGGCGCCTCGCCCAGTTGCGTGGCACCACGGGCCCGCCTAGGGCGTCGGAGGAACTCCATTGGAAGCGCGCGAACGGCCCGTCCTCGGGCGGCTTATACGCAAGCGAGTACACCTCGACGCCATCTCGGTGCAATTCGAGGAGCAGATCGTCAAACGTCTGCAGCGCATCGGCCAGCTTGCGCTCGACAGCGTCCGTGCCAAACCAGGTCTCGCCGGTCGCCACCTTGTCAATGTCGAGCTGCGGACGCTGCTCGGCGACGAATCCCTTGAAGAGCGAGAAGATCTCGTCAATCTCCGCCTTGGTCTTGGCAACGTCCTTCGGGTCGACCTTTTTGAACGGCGTGAGTGTGCGCTTGTACTCGCCCGCAGTGACCGTCTGGAACTGCACGCCTTCCTTTTGGAGCCGCTCGTAGACGTTCGGGATCTCCGTGATCACCCCAATCGAACCGAGCACTGCAAACGGCGAGGCGACGATACGGTCGGCGACGCAGGCCATCATGTATCCGCCAGAGGCCGCCACCTGCTCGACACAGACGGTCAGGTGGATCCCGGCCGCTTTGAGCCGCAGCAGCTGCGCCATGGCCAGGCCATACCCGGTCACCGAGCCTCCTCCCGAGATCAAGCGCAGGATTACCCGCGTCTCGGCCTTGGCAGGCGAGGGCGAGGAGCAGACTGCGGCGGTGGCGTGGATCACAGCGGTCACCTCCTCGCGGAGGGTCGCTACTTGTTGGGGCTCCGTGTCGCCCACGAAATCGAGCACAAACGCGCGCCGTCCACCGTGCAACCCCCGGCGCGCCAGCGGCACGTCCATCGGATCCCATGAGGTCGGCGCCTCGACGAGCTTCGCCAACGCCTCGCGCGCCTCCCACGCCTCCGTGCCAAGCGCCTCCGAAGCCACACGCAGAAACGAGGCCTCGAGCGCGGCACACTCACCTGATGAGGGGGAAATCAAAAGGGCACTCAAGGGCAAGGGTACGCAAGGGTCCTCAAGGATAATGAGGCCTCGAGCGCGGCACACTCACTCAGAGCGTCCGATAAGTCGTCCTCTGCCCGCCGCATCTCCTTCATCAGCTTGCGAACCTCCTTCTTGGAGCGCGCTCCGTCGGAGCCGTCGGGCTGCCCAGCGCCGCCCATCAGGGCGCCGGCCGACGAGCCTGCGCCCCTTGACGAGACTGCGGACTTGGGTTCGCATGCACCACCGAGCTCGACGGAGATACTGCGCAGATCGGCGCGGGCGGCCTGGGCAGCGGCGGCCGGCTTGGCGGCTTTGGCGCGCCACTCCTTCTCAGCCGCGGCGATGCCGGCAAGCGCCGCCTCGCCCACGTCGCCCAGCTCGTCGGAGAAGCGTCTCGAGAGAGAGCTCCTCCGCTGGGTGCGCGCGGCCTCGGTCTTCGAGATCGTGCTCGCCTCGATCGTGTACGACATGGACGAGAGTTTGTCAGAGAGCGACTCGATGCGAATGTACTCCTTGGACGGAGCAAAGCCGGCCACACCCGAGCCGCTGCCCTTCCCGAACAGCTTCCTTAGGAGCCCGCCGCCTTTGCCGTCCAGAGCCTCGTCATCCTTCTCGTCGTCGTCGCCTCCGGCAGCCACTGCAGTGGCAGCGAGGACCACGGCCGCAGGCACGCCCCAATCGATGACACGCTCGACCAGCCGGCTGCCCGTGCTCTGCGCTGCTGGGCTTGTCATCACGCTGAGCATGCCTTGGGCCACGGCCTGGAGCGCATTCAAGGCGAGCGACGAGCCCTGTCTCAAATACAGTGGCATCACCGCCAGAATCCGCCATCCATACGCAACGACGAGCGCCGCACTTACAGCTGTGGCAGCGAGCTTGAGAAGTATCGTTGGCTTCTGGAGGTACGTGATGAGCATCTCAGCAGCCGTGGGCGTATCCTTTGCGCCAGAGTATGCTGCCCGTTGCTCCGGAGTGCGAACGCTCATGGCCACGGGCATGGGGCGACGTGCGCGATGAATGGCTGGCCTCGTCAAAGGCATGATCGCAGTGCGCCTCAACATAAATGCGCTGCAACATGTGGCCAAACACATGAAAAAAGGCTTCATCATGCGCGGCATTTGGTCTGAGGCACAAAGCGACACTAAACATGGCAGGGCACGTGATTTGTTCGGTGA
>Ga0209550_10004621_pt1 | contig 13025 bp, 16 predicted proteins | sample LauGreSuBDMM15SN_2_FD_187567 | JGI IMG/M metagenome (GOLD analysis project Ga0209550, IMG submission 187567) | Freshwater lake microbial communities from Lake Michigan, USA - Su13.BD.MM15.SN (SPAdes) (version 5) | ecosystem: Environmental > Aquatic > Freshwater > Lake | place: Lake Michigan... | reverse complement strand
GCCCAAGTCCATGTCTTTGAGCAGCAGCTGAGGGGTGAAGGTCACTTGGTCAAAGGTCAAATTGGTGAGCATGGGTGTTTTGTAGCGGGTGTACATGGACCCCAACACCGAGTCGTTGATGCTCTCCAAAAACAAATGGCGCGGAATGCCCGCCTTTTCAGCCATGACGGTGATTTCGCACAGGTTTTGAATCACCACACCAAACATGGTGTTGTGTGCAATCTTCCACACCCGGGCCAATTCGCCCTCGCCCACCCACATGGTTTTGCGCGCCATGGCCTGCAAATACGGCTCGGCCAGGTCATACAAGTTGCGCGGGCCCGAAGCCACCACCAACAGCTTGCCCGCCTTGGCCACTTTGGCATTGCCCGACACCGGCGCACACAAATAGGCCACGCCCATCTTCTCCAGCGCTTCACGCACTTCGGCTGAGCCTTCTTGCGAAATCGACGAACTGTCGACCACCATCTTGGGCAGGGTTTTGCCTGTCACCAAGCCGCCTTCGGCGAACAACACCTCTTTCAAATCATCGGTGGTCGACACCATGGTGAAAACCACCTCACAAGCGGCCAAGTCGAGCTTGTTGTTGACAATGGTGGCGCCATATTCGACCAAGGGTTCGGCTTTGCTGCGGGTGCGGTTCCACACATCCACGCCATGCCCGGCTTGGGTCAAACGCTTGACCATGGCCTCGCCCATGCGGCCCAATCCAATCCATCCCACTTTATTAGCCATGCTGCTTCCTGTTAGAAATTAAAAAATGAAAAAATCACGCGGCGATGGGCAAACCCACCAATCGCTCCAAATCGGCCAGTGATAAACCATCCACCGCATCCACCCATTTGAGGCCTTGGGGCGTGACGTCCAAGGTGGCCAAATCGGTGTAAATGCGTTTGACGCAGCCCAAACCCGTGAGCGGATAGGTGCACTGGGCCACCACTTTGCTTGCGCCTTGTTTGGTCAGCAAATCCATCATCACCCATGTTTGCTTGGCCCCCATGGCCAGATCCATGGCCCCACCCACGGCCGGTATGGCACCGGGCTCGCCGGTGTGCCAATTGGCCAAATCTCCGGTGGCACTGACTTGAAAAGCCCCCAGCACACAGATGTCCAAGTGCCCACCGCGCATCATGGCAAAGCTGTCGGCATGGTGAAAAAAGGCACCACCCGGCAACAGGGTCACAGGCTGTTTGCCCGCGTTGATCAAATCAAAGTCCTGATCCGCTTCAGCCGGTGCTGGGCCCATGCCCAAAATGCCGTTTTCGCTGTGCAAAATGATTTCCAAACCGGCTGGCAAGTGGTTGGCCACCATGGTGGGCATGCCAATGCCCAAGTTCACATAGGCCCCATTGGGAATGTCTTTGGCCACCAGGGCGGCGATCTGGTCTTTGCTTCTGCGTTGGTGTGTCATGTGAACCTCATGCCTTGAAACCGCCGCCCTGCGTTTGCACGCGCGGCACCTGCACCACTTGGGAGACAAAAATACCGGGCGTGACCACCGCCTCGGGATCGAGCTGGCCCAATTCCACCACCTCATGCACCGAAGCCACGGTGCGGCGTGCGGCCATGGCCATCACCGGCCCAAAGTTGCGCGCGGCCTTGCGGTAGGTGAGATTGCCCCAGCGGTCACCGCGCTCGGCTCTGATGAGCGCCAAATCCGCATGAATGGGGTGCTCCAGCACATGCATGCGGCCATTGATCTCACGGGTTTCGCGCAAACTGCCATCGGGATTGCGGGCCAGATCGGTGCCATAGGCCGTGGGTGAGAAAAAAGCGCCAATGCCCGCACCCGCAGCGCGGATGCGTTCGGCCAAGTTGCCCTGGGGCACCAATTCCAATTCAATGTCACCACTGCGGTACAGCGCATCAAAAATTTGGCTGTCCACTTGCCTGGGGAAACTGCACACCACTTTGCGCACCCGCCCCGTCTTGAGCAAGGCTGCCAAGCCGGTTTCGCCATTGCCTGCGTTGTTGTTGACCACCACCAGGTTGCGCGCCGAGCCATCGTGCAAGACGCGCATCAAACCTTCGAGCAATTCATTGGGGATGCCTGCCGTGCCAAAACCGCCCACCATGATGGTGGCGCCATCGGCAACCGGTCCCACGGCTTCCTCCACGGAAGCGGCGATTTTGTTGATCATGCTTGGCCTTCGAATCGAATCACACCGCTGGCTACTTGCTTGCGCGGTGCGCAGCAAACCCAGGGGGTGCATTGTGTCACCGTCGCGCATTCTAAGGAGACGCGCATGCGCACCCCATGGGGCCAGAAATGGAGCCACCTGGAACCACCGGTTACATCTAAAGTTCAGTCGGTCAAACCCGCGCCAGTCCTGACGCCAGAAACGGCACAATGTCGCTCTTCAGCGAGGCCCCATGAACCCACCCGTCTTGACGTACAACCCCCATCCTTCGCGCCCAGATCAGCAACTGCCGCCGCTGGCCTGTGACAGCCATGTGCATGTGTTTGGGCCTGCCGAACGTTTTGCGTATGCCAGCAGCCGCAACTTCACACCCGTGGACGCGCCCAAAGAGCGCTTATTCGATCTGCACCGGCATTTGGGCATTGGCCGCTGCGTGATCGTGCAATCAGCGGTGCACGGCATGGACAACCGGGTGGTGGAAGACGCCATTGCGGCGGGCCAAGGGCGCTACCTGGGCGTGGCTTTGGCCCCCCTGGATGTGAGCGACAGCGAGTTGCAGCGGCTGGCGGGCGTTGGGTTTCGCGCCGTGCGGTTCAACTTCATGCCGCACCTGGGTGGTGCGGTGGACACCCAAGCTTTGTTGGCATTGACCCATCGTCTGGCCGTTTTGCAGATGCACCTGCAAGTGCACTTTCCATCCGCCATGGTGCACACCTTGGCACCGGTGTTGGCGCAAAGCGCGGTGCCCGTGGTGATCGACCACATGGGCCGGGTGGATGCCCAACTTGGCCCGGCCCATGCCGACTTTATGGCCTTGTGTGAGCTGCTTGGCCAGCCTGGCATGCATGTCAAGGTCAGTGGCATCGACCGCATCGATTCCACCCCACCCTACCAAGCAGGTTTGTTGCTGGCGCGCACCTTGGTCGAGCGCTTTCCGACCCAGTGCGTCTGGGGCACTGACTGGCCCCACCCCAACCACACCCATGTGCCCGACGATGGCGCATTGGTCAACGCCATTTGGCAAATGGCCCCCGACGCAGCCCTGCGCCAACAAGTGTTGGTGGACAACCCACAAGCCTTGTACCGCTTTGCCAACCACTGATAAGTTTTTAGATGGCTCGTTTTATCAACAAAGTGGTTATCGTCAGCGGCGCAGGCTCAGTAGGCCCGGGCTGGGGCAATGGCCGCGCGATTGCGGTGCAAATGGTTGAAGAAGGGGCCCATGTGCTGGCCTTGGATCGCGAACTGGCCCGCATGGACGAAACCTTGAGCTTGGCGCAAAAAGCGGCACTGACCAGTGGGGGCAGCATCGAGGCCCTGGCCTGCGATGTCACCGTCTCAGACGCCATCAAGGCCTGCGTTGACCACGCCATGGCCCGTTGGGGTCGCATCGATGTGCTGGTCAACAACGTCGGCGGCTCGGCCGCTGGGGGGCCGGTGGAGATGAGTGAGGCGGTGTGGGACGCCCAAATCGATCACAACCTCAAAAGCGTCTTTTTAGGCTGCAAACATGTGCTGCCCATCATGGCGGCCCAAGGCGCGGGGGCAATTGTCAACATCGCCTCGACCTCCGGTATGCGCTGGACCGGTGCGGCACAAGTGGCCTATGCGGCCACCAAGGCGGGCGTGATTCAATTGGGCAAAGTGGTGGCCGTTCAATATGCCAAACAAGGCATCCGGGTCAACACCGTTGTCCCAGGGCAGTTGCACACACCGATGGTGGAAACGCGATTGGCCGGCCAACGCGCTGGCGGTGATGTCCAATCCCTGTTGCAAGCGCGCCAAGCGCGCATCCCCCTGCCCTTCATGGGCGACGGGCGCGATACCGCCCGGGCTGTCTTGTTTTTGGCCAGCGAAGAAGCGCGCTTTATCACCGGAACTGAAATCGTCGTTGACGGTGGCATGTCGGTGCGCTGCGATTAACCCCATGCTGATGCATGATGTGACAACCACAACCGATTGGAGACTTTGATGACATTCAACTGCATGAAACGCTGGGCCGCCTGTGCCCTGTTGGCTTGGCTCAGCTTGGGCTCGGCCGCTTGGGCACAAACCAAGGTCACGCGATTGCTGGTGGCCTTCCCACCCGGCGGTCCCGTGGACTTCATCGCCCGCACCATCAGCGAACAACTGGGCAAAGAATTGGGCCAACAAGTGGTGGTCGAAAACCGCGCAGGCGCCAATGGCGCGATCGCTGCGGAGGCTTTGCTCAAAGCGCCCGCAGACGGTCAAATGCTGTGGTTGTCCAGTGTGGGCGCCATTTCCATCAACCCAGGCCTCTACCCCAACCTGCCCTACGACCCGGTGCGCGACCTGGCCGCGGTGTCGCTGGTGGTCAACAACGTGGAGATGCTGGTGGTGCACCCCAACTACCCGGCCAACAACCCACAAGAGTTCATCAATGTGGCCAAACAAAAGCGCGTCACCATGGCTTCCTCAGGCACGGGCAGCGTGCCCCATTTGGCCATGGAGTTGCTGGCCGACGCCACCAAAACCGACTTGGTTCATGTGCCCTACAAGGGCGCAGCACCGGCCATCACCGATGTCATGGCCGGCCATGTGGACGGTTTTTTTGGTGACATCCCCGGACTTATCGGGCACATCAAAAGTGGCAAGCTCAAGCCTGTGGCTTTGGCCTCTACCCGCCGTCACCCCTTGTTTCCAGATGTAAAAACCTTTCAGGAAATGGGCGTCGCCGGTGTTGACTCGGACAATTGGTACGCCTTGTTTGCGCACAAAGGCACACCCAGCGCGGAGATCGATCGCATCAACCAAGCATTGCGCCGCACTTTGGCCACAGAAGCCGTGCGCGCCAAAATTGTGGCCTCGGGTGCCGAGCCTGCTGGCAACAGCCCACTTGAATTGAGCAACTTGGTCAAGGCCGATTTGACCAAATGGAGTTGGGTCATTCGCGACAAAAAAATCAAAGCCGACTGAACATGGTGTTGACCCATTGTTTGTTGCTGCGTCTGCAAGCCGATTTGGGCGCGTGCGATGGGACCACCTGGGCGCGGGCATCATTGTCGCCAGCGGCCCATACGGTCCGCGTGACCTGCACCGCCAAGGATGAGAACGGCCAAGCCTTGACGCATGTGTATGTCCATTTCGAACAAGCCGCCCTGTTGAATTTGGACCAAGTCACACCCTGGGAAATCAGCCTGTCGCAGTGGGCGGGGCACGATGCACAGGCTTCGCGCTTACAACGGGTGCTTGACTGCGCCAGTGCCAGCCCCAACGCCCACATCGCCACCCACTACACCGTGCAAACCGACCCTGCGCCGGGTTGGGATGAAGAAATTTCCCAGTGGTATGCGCAAGAACACATGCCCGGCTTGGCGATGGTCGAGGGCTGTGTGTGTGCCCAGCGCTACATCAACCACGACCACGGACCGCGCTCTTTTGCCTGCTATGACCTGACCTCCCCTGAGGTGATGGGTTCACCCCACTGGCTGGCCGTGCGCGCCAGCGATTGGAGCAGCCGCTGTCGGCCTTATTTCACGAACACGCGCCGTACCTTTTTTCAATCCCTTCACACTTTGGCTGGAGCCTCCACATGACCGAACGATTCCCCCTGCGCAGCTACGAAGAACTGCCCCCCGAGGTTCGCCCCTTGGCCGACGATATTTTGAAGATCTCCAGCGCCGGGCTGGGTGGGCCTTACAACGCATTGATGCGCAGCCCCGAGATGGCGCGGCGCTGTTTTGATCTGCTGGACTATTTGCGCTTTAAAACCTCGGTGCCCAAAGCCCTCAACGAATTTGCCATTCTGATTCAGGCCAGGGTGTCGAATGCCCAATACGAATGGTGGGCGCATGAGCCCATAGCGATCCGCGCTGGTTTGCCGCAGCACATGGCCGACGATTTGCGCCAATGCCAGCGCCCGCAACGCATGGACGAAACCCAAGCATTGGTTTATGACTTCTGCATCCAACTCACCTTGAACCACCAAGTCAATGACGCTTTGTGGCAAAAGGCCATGCAAATTTTGGGCGAGCAACAGGTCATTGACCTGATTGTTTTGTCAGGCACCTACACCATGGTGTCCATGTTGCTCAACGCCACCCAAGTCGGCATCCCCAACCAAGGGCAGCCGCCCTTGGAAGTCCTCAGCCCCGAGACCATTCGCCAGCGCTTGCTGGCTTGAGCGTTGCAACGACTGGCGCACCCACTTATTTCAGAAAGTTACCCATGAAAACACCTTTGACATTGAATTTGACACTTTCCAGGCGCCAGAGCCTGTGCGCTGCACTGTGCATGGGCTTGATGGCGACCCTGGGCAGCGCCGCTGCTGCTGAAGGCGACTACCCCACCAAACCGGTCAGCATCATCGTGGCGTATGCACCTGGCGGCCAAGGCGACACCTTTGCCCGTTTGGTCAGCGAGCGATTGACCTCGGTTTACAAACAAACCGTTTTGGTGGACAACAAACCTGGCGTGTCAGGCACCGTGGGCACGCGTTTGGCGGTCAAAGCCCGCAACGATGGATACACCTTGTTTTTGGGCCAAACCGGCGAGATTGCGGTCAATCGGGTGCTGATGAAGGACCTGGGCTACGACCCGCTCAAAGACATGGTTCCCGTGGTGCTGATTGGCAATGCGCCACTGGTTTTGCTCGCCCCTGTGGACGCGCCCTATAACTCCCTGAGTGAATTGCTGCAACAAGCCCGCGCCAAACCGGGCGAGTTCAGTTTTGCGTCGGTGGGCGCGGGCACGCCAGGCCATTTGGCCGCAGTGGCTTTGTCGGTGGGCGCCAAGCTCAATATGGTGCATGTGCCCTACAAAGGCGTGGGCCCGCTGATGGCCGACTTGATGGGCAACCGGATTCAAATGTTTTTCAGCAGCGCGTCGGCGGCCGTGCCCCAGATCAAAGGCGGCAAACTCAAAGCTTTGGCTGTGACCACGCCCCAACGCATGACCTCCCTGCCGCAAGTGCCGACCGTGGCCGAGGTGGCCATTCCAGGTTTTAGCTATTCGCTGTGGGGCGGTTTGTTTGCACCTGCCGACACACCCGCTGCGGTGGTGCAAAGCCTGAACAAAGAGGTGAATGCCATTTTGGCCAGCCCCGATATCCGCGCACGCTTTGATGCGGACAACTTGAGCGTGCCCCGCAACACGCCGGCAGAGTTTGCAGAGTATGTGCGCAACGAGGCCGTCAAATTTGAAAAGCTGGTCAAAGAAGCCAATCTCAAAGCAGAGTGAATTGACATGGACATCGTCATCATCCCAGGCGACGGCATTGGCCCCGAGACCATGCAAGTCAGCGTAGCCATGCTGGAAAAAGCCAACGCGGTCTTTGGCCTGGGCTTGAAACTGAGCCATGACATCGCAGGCCATGACAGTTTGCGCCAACATGGCGCCACGGTCACGCAGGGCTTGCTGGACAAAGTCAAAGCGGCCGATGGCCTGCTGCTGGGCCCCATGGCCACTTACGACTTTAAAGATGAGTCCAAGGGCGAGATCAACCCATCCAAGTTTTTTCGCAAAAACCTCGACCTGTATGCCAATATTCGACCGGCCAAAACCTACACCGGCATCAAAACCCTGACCGGGCCGTTTGACCTGGTCGTGGTGCGCGAGAACACCGAGGGGTTTTATGCCGATCGCAACATGGCCTTGGGGCACAGCGAAATTTTGGTGACCGAGGATGTCGCCATATCGATGCGCCGCATCACCCGTGTGTGCTGCGAGCGCATTGCCCGCAGCGCATTTGAATTGGCCCGCTTGCGCCAAAAACGACTCACCCTGGTGCACAAAGCCAATGTGCTGCGCATCACCGATGGCTTGTTTTTGCAAGCCTGCGCCGACGTGGGTCAAGACTTTCCCGATGTGGCGGTGGATGACTTCATTGTTGACGCCATGATGGCCCATGTGGTCCGCTCACCGGAGAAGTTTGATGTGATCGTCACCACCAATATGTTTGGCGACATCTTGTCTGACCTCACCGCCGAGTTATCGGGCAGCTTGGGCTTGGGCGGCTCTTTGAATGCCGGCGCCCAACATGCCATGGGCCAGGCCGCGCATGGCTCTGCGCCAGACATCGCAGGGCGCAACATTGCCAACCCCTTCTCGCAAGTCTTGTCTGCGGCCATGCTATTGGCATGGCATGCTGCGCGTCACCACAAACCCCATTTTTGGGCCGCGTCTCAGGCCATGGAAAAAGCGGTCAGCGACTGCGTGGCCTCCGGTGAATGCACCCGCGATATTGGCGGTCTCTTGGGCACCCGGGAAACGGGCGACGCCCTGTGCCGACGCCTCCAAGCGGCTTGAAGGCGGCACAGCGCCGCAAGTCCTGAGACCACCTAACCTTCCCCCACTGAAAGACCTTATGGCCAGCGCACCCTCTGAAGAACTTTTGCACGCCATGGTGATGCGTGAGATGCAACAAGGCATACGCCGCGATGGTTTGTGGGCACAGGCTCTGGTTGAAAGCGAAGGCGAACCCCAAAAAGCCCAAGCGGCATATATCCGTTTGCGGCTGGTCACCCTGCGACAAGAAACCACGGGCTTGCTGGTGCAAAAAATCAAAGGCGCGGTGGCCGAACAGTTTCGACCACCGCCTGACTTCAAATCGTCACGCGATCTCTAAAACTTTTTTACACCCAACCCTGCAAGGGGATATAAAAATAAATTTCCACTCCCATTGTTCGCGCTTAAGATTCCGTCTCGACTTTCAGATGGGCGAAACTGTGATTGAAAAATGGCATTGGGTATTTCTGGCTTCGGCCTTGGTTTTGAACGCTGCATGGGCTGAGAACTGCGACAAAAAGCCCACCAAAGACATGCGACTCATGTGCGAAGCTGGGGCGCAAAACAACCCCCGCTTTTGCGAAGAAATCTCTTCCAATGACCAGCGCCTTTATTGCAAGGCGCGCATTCAACCCAACTCCTACACCTGCGAAAAAATCACTTCCACCAGCATCCGTTTTGATTGCCTGTCGTATGTCAAAGCCAAGCAGTTCAATTTGATTTGGTCTTTCAACAGCAGCAAGCCCAAAGACTGAAAGGCCCCCGACAGGGGCAGGCAAACCCCAGCCTGATGGCCCCTATTCTTGTGGGAAGATTTCCCTCTTCAGTGCCCACCATGGCATGTTTCACAAGAGGGGTCACATATGCGGGTCAAAGGTCAATCCATTTTGGTCACTGGTGCTGGCAACGGCATTGGTGAAGGCATTGCCAAGCGCTTGGCCGAAGAAGGGGCTGTGTTGACCATCAACGACATCGACCCCCAGCGTGCCGATCGTGTTTGCCAAGAGGTCAAAGCCAGCGGTGGCCAAGCATGGGCTTGTACAGGAGACGTCACCCGCAGTGCTGATTGGGCGCGCATGGTGGACTTTGCCAAGTCCCAAGGCAATGGCTTGAATGGCGTGGTCAACAACGCCGGCTGGACGCACCGCAACCGCCCGGCGCTGGAGGTGTCTGAGGCTGAGTTTGACCAGGTCTTTGCCATCAATGTCAAAAGCATTTATCTATCGACCATCCACGCCGTGCCGGTTTTTCGCCAGCAAGGTGGGGGGTGGTTCATCAACATCGCTTCCACCGCTGGCGTTCGCCCTCGCCCGGGCCTGACTTGGTACAACGGCTCCAAGGGGGCGGTCATCACCACCAGCAAGTCACTGGCCGCCGAACTCGGGCCCGACAACATCCGGGTCAATTGCATCAACCCGGTGTTCAACCCCGACACGGGCTTATCGGCAGAGTTTGCAGGCGGCCCCATCGACGAAGCCCGGCGTCAAAAGTTTTTGAGCACCATTCCCCTGGGCCGATTTTCAACCGCCTCGGATGTGGCCAATGCTGCTTTGTACTTGGCCAGTGACGAGGCCGCATTCATCAGCGGCGTGTGCATCGAGGTCGATGGCGCCCGCTGCGTTTGATCAAGCCTGGGGGATGGGCGTCGATTGCCAAGAGGACATCTGCCAACCCGTGCTGCCCTTGACCCACACCTGCAAATAGCGGCTCATCACCACTTTGGGGGTGCCGCTGACTTCGACCTCAATGCGCGCATCCCCATTGACCAGCACCACATCACCCATCACGCGCATTTCGCGTTGCAAGGTCGTCAGGGCGCGGTAGGTGTAGTGGCCACTGGTCAATTTGGCCAGATATTGCTGCTTGTTCTCCAACACAGCACTGGAGTGCACATAGCGCAAATCTTCTGCAATCAAGGGGTCTAGGCCGGCAAAATCGCGGGCCAATATCAAGTTGGCACGCTTGGCGTCCAAGGCTTCAATGTGGGCAATGGTGTCTTTGTCGCTCATTTTTTTCTCCTGGGTAAAAGTACATTGTGACAGTGGAAGCCCGGATGAACTGTCGCCGATTTAAAACAATGGCATTTGCCGTCGCTGCAACAAATGCTCCACCACAAATTGCAACAGGAACGGGTGGTGTGCGTTTTGATGCCATTGGGCCTGCATCACCTTTTTGGTGTACCAATGGGCTTGGCTCTCCAAGTGGCAACCCACCAAACCCAAATTATTTTGCACGATGGCCATGGGGTCGCCATTGGCATAAGTGGCAACGGTTTCAAAGCGGCCACCCACAAAGGTAGGCCCATCGTAAAAATACATGCGCTCAGGGCGATCGCGCCACAGCACGGGCGCCGTGGTGCCATAAGACGCACGGATATCTGCTTTGGGTCGCTTGATGTATTGCACCGCACGGGTGCCCTGAAGAAAGTCAAAATAATAGGCGTCGGCCCAATATGCGCCCATGCAAATGCCCAGGTACTTGCCACCGCGCTGCATGTAAGCGCGAATCTCCGCCAAGTTGGGTTTGAGCAGATGGCGAAATGCCGTGGCTTCGCCATCCCCGCCTGGGAACACCACCAAATCCACGTCATCAAAAAAACCATCCAACACTTTTTGCTTGGTGAACAACTTGATGCGGGCCATGGGTGCCAAAGCGGCCATCACCCCATTGACCGAATCTGTGGAACAAGTGGGTTGATGCAGGAAAACAGCGATGGTTTTTGTCATTTGCTTGGAATAAGTGTGTTGTCAGCAAATTAAAAACAACGGATTCATTCAAGGCGGTGGGCCTGCTTTCACAGGAATCAATATTTCGTTGCGCCGGTTCCAAGGCAGGGTGAACGGGTCGTTGTAGCGCGCCACCTGGGGTTTGTCTTCAAAGGCCAACTGTTGTTGGGTCAACCAGTCCTTGAGCATTTGGGTGTGGCGTTGAATACTGGCCGCCGTGGTCAAACCACTGAAGCGCACCGAGGCCATGCGTTGTGCAGGCATTTCCCTCAGTTGCACACTGCTGTCGATGGGCTTGGGCAGATTTCCCAAGGTCAAGCCTTGTGGCATGACAAAGTGCAAACGCCACTGTTGTTGTTGTTGTTGGGCCTCCATGGTCACGGGCGCAGTCATGCTGATTTTTTCGCTCTCGCCCGAGACATTTTGGTTCTTGCCAAAAATATATCCAGCCACCCGGCGAAACCCCAATGAGCCCGCGACGTCGAAGCCACCTTCGATGGTGGTTTCAGCCACGGTCAACACGCCGTAGTCACGCAGTTCATAAGGCGGCTCGCTCTTGACCAGGGTGTAGGGGGGTTCACTGACGGTTTGGGCCATGGTGGGCAATGTCCATGTAAAAGTGAAGAAAGCACACAGCAATAGTTCGTATTTCATGGGCAAGGGATGGCTCCAAAGACACACCCACGGCCAGTCGGGCGTGAGCGCTTTGTTTTCTTCATTCTAGGCATGCAGGTCGACTGCCTGGAACACCTCGTATTGCCAGAGCATCCTGGCCGGGACCGCATCGATGACTCAAGCCAGTGGCGCTCCTTCCGATCAATTGGAAAGACAACCGACATTGATCATTTTATGAACCCTAAAGAATTCAATTTGGCACTGACGCCAGGCGCAGGCTCTCACCTGATGGTGAAAATAAGTGGCATTGCATTGAGCGCACTGGCCCTGGGTGCGCATGCCCAAACCTATCAAAGCGCTTGGGGTGTCGCATCGGTCAATCAAATTTACACCGACCGAACCGACAACCTTTATGGCAACGGCTTGATGTTGAGCGGAACACACTACTTTTCGCCCGTCAAAATGGACTTCAGCCAGCCCTTTGATGAACAGGCTTGGCTTCAAAAGATCAACCACATTTACGGCAGCTACACCCCATACAACATCAACCAAAGAGATGTGGTCAATGCCCGGCAAGAAAACGGGAAGATTGGCACCAAAATTTACAGTGGCTCCGTGGTCAGTGAAATTGAATTTGAAACACAAGTTTCATCAGGCACGTTCTATCAAACCACGCCAATGCAATTGATCGGCAAAAGCGTTGAAGCACAAAGGGTCAGCCTGGGCTATTTTGTGGGCCCCAGGGCCACCGTCAGTGTGGTTCGCGCCAGCGCCAAAACAACCACCAACACCAACTTCAGCTATACCGGCAACTACTACGAAGCCTTGACATCCACATCCGTGGGTTTTCATGGTGCGGTTCAACTGTCCCACAGCAGCTCTTTGGTTTTGGATGGCTCCCTCGGAACCAGCAACTACAGCACCACCACCAACCAAACCAACTTCCAACAAGAGCTGGGCCTGAAGTATTACCCCATCAACACCATATACATTGGCCTTGCGCTCAAAAAGGATTCGGGTGAAGACAAGACCTCAGAGAGACGCGTCACCCGTGTGAGCAGCGGCTTCATGCTCAACCCCAGGCTGAACGTTCAACTGGGCATCACCAAATCGGTGGGTGACGGATACAACAATTACAACCATCAAATCAACTCCGTGGGTGCAGAGTACAGGTTGTGATCCTTAGGGCTTGCGGTTTTGCATGGCTTTTTCAAGCACCGCGCATCACCTTACCAATTGAATATCGACACACCTCGCGCCCAGATTGATCTGGGGTTTCCAATGAGATACGGCCTTC
>Ga0209550_10004620_pt1 | contig 13025 bp, 11 predicted proteins | sample LauGreSuBDMM15SN_2_FD_187567 | JGI IMG/M metagenome (GOLD analysis project Ga0209550, IMG submission 187567) | Freshwater lake microbial communities from Lake Michigan, USA - Su13.BD.MM15.SN (SPAdes) (version 5) | ecosystem: Environmental > Aquatic > Freshwater > Lake | place: Lake Michigan... | reverse complement strand
TACTGAAAATGGTAAAAGTTTTACATTTGTGAAAGATGTTAAAATTCTAGCCTCAGAATCTGGTTTTGACGGATTTTATATGGCTTTACTAGAGCGAAAAAATCAATCAATATAATATCATGAAAAAAATATACTCAATCTTTGCTCTACTTTCAATAAGTTTAATCGCTGCTCAGGCTGGCGCTCCGGCAACTCCTTATTATGATAATTTTAGTTCAAATTGGACTCTGACCGGAACTGCATTAAAAAATGCTTTGGCATCAAAAATATCGATTACACATACCAATGAACTTTCATATGATTGGGAGGCATTAAAAGTAACCGATTTAGATCCTTTTAATTCTAATAATGTATTACTTATATATGGTTGGGAAAATGGAACTGATGGTGATGTCACCAATGATTTGTTCAGAAGTAAAAATAGCAATAGCGGAAGTAATGGTGACTGGAATCGAGAACATACTTATGCTAGATCTTTAGGAGACCCTGATTTGGGCTCTACAGGCCCAGGAGCAGATGTACATCATCTTCGTGCATCCGATGTTCAAAGAAACAATAGTCGAGGAAACTTAAAATTTGCTACTGGTACTGGTAATTCCGGGAGTGTATCAGGTGGATGGTATCCTGGTGACCAATGGAAAGGCGATGTTGCTCGAATGATGATGTATATGTATCTGCGTTATGGAAACCAATGTTTACCTACTGGAGTTGGAACTGGACCAACAGTAACTAATGATACAAATATGTTAAATTTATTTTTACAATGGAACGCCGATGATCCCGTTACGCAGTACGAAGACAATAGAAATACATATTTAGGAAATACGGCTAATACTTATGCTCAGGGAAATAGAAATCCATTTATTGACAATCCTTATTTAGCTTCGGTAATTTGGGGAGGCCCAATAGCTCAAAATCGTTGGCCTAATATATTTCTTGGAACTGAAATTTTTGAGTATGCCAATATATTTATATACCCGAACCCTTCAAGCAATCATAAAATCAATATAGATAGTTCTATTAAACTTGACGACATCCAATTAGTCAATCTTAACGGTCAATTATTATTAGATGTTAAAAATCCTGTATTTAACAATAATTCCTATACTTTAGAAAACTTACCTCAGGGATTTTATTTTTTAAAATTGTCTTCAAATAACAAATCAATTACTAAAAAGATTAGTGTGAATTAATACTTCTAATTCAAAATAAAAACTCCGATGTAGTTATTACATCGGAGTTTTTATTTACTTAAACTTTAAAATTCTAATCATTCATTGAAATCAAAAACTCTTCATTGTTTTTAGTTTTCTTGAAACGATCGTTTATAAAATCCATCGCTTCAACTGGATTCATATCAGAAAGATATTTTCTCATAATCCACATACGTTGTAATGTTTTATCATCTAACAACATATCGTCACGACGCGTGCTCGATGAAGTCAAATCGATAGCTGGAAAAATACGTCTGTTGGCAATTTTTCTATCCAATTGCAATTCCATATTTCCAGTTCCTTTGAATTCTTCAAAAATTACCTCATCCATTTTAGATCCTGTTTCTGTAAGGGCTGTAGCAATTATACTTAACGAACCTCCATTTTCAACATTTCGAGCAGCACCAAAGAATCGTTTTGGTTTTTGCAATGCGTTGGCATCTACCCCACCACTCAATACTTTTCCAGAAGCTGGTTGAACGGTATTATACGCTCTAGCCAAACGGGTAATTGAATCTAATAAAATCACAACATCATGACCACATTCTACCAATCGTTTTGCTTTTTCAAGTACAATATTTGCAATTTTAACATGCTCTTGAGGTTCTCTATCAAATGTAGATGCGATAACTTCGCCACGAACACTTCGTTGCATATCGGTAACTTCTTCAGGACGTTCGTCTATTAAAAGTACTATTAAATAAACTTCAGGATGATTGGCAGCAATTGCATTAGCAATGTCCTTCAACAACATGGTTTTACCTGTTTTTGGTTGCGCCACAATCATTCCACGTTGTCCTTTTCCAATTGGGGAGAACAAATCGATGATTCGAGTTGATATCGTACTTTGTTTTTCAGCTATTCTGAATTTTTCCGATGGAAAAACAGGAGTTAAATGCTCAAATGAAACTCGATCTCGAACCACTTGTGGATCATGACCATTTATTTTTAATATACGAACTAAAGGAAAGAATTTTTCGCCCTCTTTTGGTGGACGAACAACCCCTTTAACTGTATCTCCAGTTTTTAAACCAAATAATCGAACTTGAGACGTTGATAAATAAATATCATCTGGAGAAGCCAAATAATTATAATCGGAGGAACGTAAAAAACCATACCCTTCAGACATCATTTCCAATACTCCTTCGCTTTCTATAATTCCATCAAATTCAAAATCTGAATGTCCAAAATTGCTTTTCTTAGCCTTAAAATTTGGATTTACATTCCCATTAGAACCCTGATTTGCATTATGATTCTGGTTGGGGTTTTGATTCGGGTTCTGTTTTTGATTCGGATTTTGGTTTGGATTGGGTTTCTGATTTGGATTTTCAGATTTTTCAACTAATTGCTCCTCAGTAGCCTCACTTGATATTGTGTTGTCAGTTGACTCAGAAGTATTTTCCTGAGAATTGCTTTCAGCAGCTGCTTTTGCTGCAACTTTAGCTTCAAAATCAGCTTTTTTAAACTTAACTACCTTGCGCTCTTTTTGCTCAATTTCAACAGGTTCAGTTGAAACATTAGCTCTGTTATCCTGTTCTTTAATTTCTTGTATTGCAATTTCTGCAGGTTCTGAAAATAATGAAATAGTTTCCGATTTTTGAATAACTGGTTTTTTTTCTACTACCATTCTGGCTCTTTTTGGCTTTGCATCATTAGCATTGTCTGAAGGACCATCTGAATCAATCTTTGAATGTGATGCTTGAATATCTAAAATCTGATTGATTAAAGTCTCTTTTTTTACACCCGTAATTTTTAAAATATTTGCTGCTTTCGCAATTTCTTGAAGCTCAGAAAGCTTCATTTCTTTTAGTATAGAAATTTCAAACATAAAATGTTATTTGAATTTAGTTGTTGTGGAATAATAAAGAATGTGTGATTTTTGTTTAAATGAAATCTTCAAAGGATGAAGTACTTACGTATTTGTTATGCAATATTACAAATAATATTTGATAATCATAGTGTTTTTTAAAAATAATATAATATTTTTGTTTTAATAATTTACAATTATGGTACAAAGAATACAAACCGTCTATTTATTAATTGCCTTAGTGATTTCTAGTGTACTTCCTTATGTGTTTCCTTTGTGGACAATGAGTGACGGAAAGGAATTTCATTTTATGAGCGATGCTACTTATACGATTGTTTTTGGTTTAACGACCACGTTAACTTTGGTTAGTATTTTGTATTTCAAAAAAAGACAGCATCAATTTGTTCTAAACAGATTGTCTATCATATTGAATTTAATTTTATTAGGATTATTTATATATCGCTCGCTAAATTTATCTGGAGAAACTCTTGCAGTTTCTGAGAAAGGTATTGGGATGTTTCTTCCAATTGTTGCTATCGTTTTTTTGGCTTTGGCCAATAAAGCCATCAAGAAGGATGAAGATCTTGTGAAATCTGCTGACCGTTTGAGATAAACCTATAAACTTAGTTTATTAATGCGAAGAAAAACCTGAACGAAAGTTTGGGTTTTTTTTCGTTTATTATTTTTAACCGCAAAGTTCGCAAAGAAAAATCTGTGAATCAGTGGCTATTTTCTCTTTCCTCTATCATCTCTTCGTCTATCATCTTGATTCTTCACCTCTTTCCTATTTCTACAATTTCCAAATCCTTAATTTTATCTCCATCAATTACAAATCGAAGCATCGTTCGAATTTGATGAAAACCACTAATTCCAGCTGCACCAGGATTCATGTGCAACAAATTATTTTTCTTATCAAAGATAACTTTCAATATATGTGAATGTCCACAAATGAATAATTTAGGAGGATTTGTAGCCATTTCATCCTTCAAATTCGGATTGTATTTCCCCGGATAACCGCCAATGTGCGTAATCCAAACATCAACACCTTCACACATAAATCGGTTGTGCAACGGAAATTCCATTCGAGCTTTATCATCATCAATATTCCCAAAAACACACCGCAAAGGCTTCAATTTTTTAATAGAATCCGTAACAACCAAATCCCCAATATCGCCCGCATGCCATACTTCATCGGCAAGATGAACGTATTTCAAAATCGTTTCATCAATGTGACTGTGCGTATCAGATAGCAAAAGTATTTTGGTCATTTAAAGGTTTAAATAGGTGCAAAGGCTCAAAGGTAACAAAAAGCTTGAAAAGGGAACAAAGAGAAAACGTTTTTAATATTTAAACTCTTTAAAGAATTAAGGTATATATAAAAATTCAAAACAAATTTATTTCACCAACAATTAAACGATTAAACTTCTTCTTTCCTCGTATTAACATTTAGTTACAAAATCAAATTAAAAAAATCCTACTTTAATAAGTATCTTTGCAACTTTAAAAACTATCAAACTTTGCGCTACTTCATAAAATTGGCATATAACGGAACTAATTACCACGGTTGGCAAATTCAACCGAATGCTTCGTCTGTACAAGAAACTTTGAACACCGCACTTTCTGTAATTTTGAATTCAGACTCGAACGTTAGCGAACAGGCGAAGCAAATTAATATAATGGGAGCTGGACGAACAGACACAGGCGTTCACGCAAAAGAAATGTTTGCGCATTTTGATTACGAACCTAAATTTGAAATAGAATCTACCGTTCGTAAACTCAATTCCTATCTTCCAAAAGACATCGTTATTTTTGAAATTTTTGCTGTTTCTGAGGAAGCGCATGCCCGTTTTGACGCAAAAAAAAGAACCTATCAATATTACATTTCAACCTATAAAGACGCTTTTTCAAAAGATGGAAGTTGGTATTACCACCAAAATTTAGATCTCGATTTGATGAATCAAGCAGCGAAATTGCTATTAAATCACACCGATTTTCAATGTTTTTCAAAGGTAAATACCGATGTAAATACATTCAATTGTACTATTTATGAAGCCTATTGGACACAAGAAAATAACCAATTGATTTTTACCATTTCGGCAGATCGCTTTCTTAGGAATATGGTTCGGGCAATTGTGGGAACACTAGTAAATATTGGTTTATATAAAATATCATTATCCGATTTCAATACCATTATAGAAAATAAAAATAGAAACGAAGCAGGATTTTCTGTTCCAGCACAAGGTTTATACCTTACAAAAATAGAATATGATTATGTATAACAGAAGATCAATTTGCCAAATTGAAGTAACAAAAATATGAAAGCTACCGCATTCGACACCACTGTTTTCAAACGGATTTTAGAATATGCCAAACCTTATAAAATGAGGTTCAACGGCGTAATTCTATTTGCAATATTCCTATCTATATTTGCTGCTTTACGCCCGTATCTATTGAAATTAACCGTTGACGACTACATAAAAACCCACGATAAAAACGGACTTTTATGGTATGTAACTTTAATGGGAATTGTCCTTATTCTTGAAGTGCTTTCCAACTTTTTCTTCGTTTATTGGGCGAATTGGTTGGGACAAGACATCGTGAAAGACGTTCGTGTTAAACTCTTTAAGCACATGTTGAGTTTCCGAATGAAATATTATGACAATGCGCCCGTAGGTCAATTAATTACACGTTCAGTTTCAGATATGGAATCTATCGCTAAAATTTTCAGTCAAGGTCTTTTTATGATTGGTAGCGATTTATTAAAAATGGTAGTAATTCTTGGTTTTATGCTCAAAGAAAACTGGCGATTAACTTGCATCGTTTTTGTAGCAATGCCTATTTTGGTCTATATCACCCGAATATTTCAACGAAAAATGCAAGTTTCCTTTGAAGAAGTGCGGAACCAAATTGCCAATCTAAACACGTTTGTTCAAGAACGCGTTACGGGAATGAAAATCGTGCAGCTTTTTAATCGGGAAGATACCGAGTTTGAAAAATTCAAAGAAATTAATGCCAAACACAATAAAGCGTGGATAAAAACCATACTTTACAACTCTATTTTCTTTCCAATTGCCGATATAATTTCATCGTTTACGCTAGGTTTTATTGTGCTTTACGGAGGATATCGTATTCTAGGCGGAGACAATACTACTTCTTTTGGTGATATTTTCTCTTATACCATGTTCATCGGAATGTTATTCAATCCTTTGCGTCAAATTGCAGATAAATTCAATGAGATGCAAATGGGAATGATTTCTGCCAACCGTGTTTTTGAGATTTTAGATACCAAAGAACACATCCAAGACATTGGAACAATTGAAGCCCCAATTTTTGAAGGCGACATCGAATTCAAAGACGTGCGTTTCAGTTATATTGAAAATGAAGAAGTCATAAAAGGAATAAATTTAAAAGTTGAATCAGGGCAAACAATTGCTATAGTAGGAGCTACAGGTGCAGGAAAATCAACGGTTATCAACCTACTAAATCGGTTTTACGAAATCAATAGTGGGACTATTTTTGTTGACAACCAAAACATTCACGACTATACTTTGGATTCACTTCGAAAACAAATTGCAGTCGTTTTGCAAGACGTTTTCCTCTTTGCAGACACCATTTTAAACAATATTACACTCAACAATCCTGATATTTCAAGGGAACAAGTATTGGCAGCAGCCAAAAAAATTGGAGTACACGATTTTATTATGAGTTTACCCGAAGGCTATGATTATAATGTGAAAGAACGAGGTGTTATGCTGTCTTCTGGCCAACGACAATTAATTGCGTTTTTACGAGCGTATGTAAGCAATCCAAGTATCTTAATTTTGGATGAAGCCACGTCTTCTATCGATATGTATTCTGAAGAATTGATACAACGCGCCACCGAAACCATAACAACTGGACGAACCTCAATTATCATCGCACACCGATTGGCCACCATAATTAACGCCGATAAAATTGTGGTGATGGATCAAGGAATCATCGTAGAGCAAGGAACGCATCATGAATTATTGAGTCAAAAAACAGGTTATTACAAGAATTTATACGATTCTCAGTTTATATTAAATGCTTAAATTTAGATAAATTTAGATAAATTTAGATTTGTACAATAATCAACAACTAATTGTACTTTTGCTATTATCAAATAAAAAATAATTCTTAAATTCGCAGCAGTATTTCAACGCAGAAATACACGAAAATGATACGAGCTTTTGCGACTGCATTTTTACCATAACAAAAATAAATAAGGAAAAATGACACGAGCTTTTGCGACTGCATTTTTACCATAACAAAAATAAATATATAAAAATGAAATACGATATTATAGTTTTAGGAAGTGGTCCTGGTGGATATGTAACCGCAATTAGAGCCTCACAATTAGGGTTCAAAGTAGCGGTTATCGAAAAAGAAAACTTAGGCGGTGTTTGTTTAAATTGGGGTTGTATCCCAACGAAAGCTTTACTTAAATCGGCACAAGTTTTTGATTACCTGAAACACGCTTCCGATTATGGTTTGACTGTTTCATCATTTGATAAAGATTTCTCAGCAGTTGTAAGTCGTAGCCGAGGAATTGCTGACGGAATGAGCAAAGGCGTTCAATTCCTAATGAAAAAAAATAAAATTGATGTGATTGATGGTTTTGGTAAAATGAAACCTGGTAAAAAAGTAGCCGTAACCGCTGCCGATGGAAAAGTAACCGATTACGATGCCGATCATATCATTATTGCTACAGGAGCTCATTCTCGCGAATTGGCAAACTTGCCTCAAGACGGAGTAAAAGTAATCGGATATCGTAAAGCAATGACTTTAGAAACGCAACCAAAATCAATGATTGTGGTAGGTTCTGGAGCTATTGGAGTTGAATTTGCACACTTCTATAACGCAATGGGAACCGATGTAACCATCGTTGAATTCCTTCCAAATATTGTTCCGTTAGAAGATGAAGACATTTCTAAACAAATGGAACGTTCTATGAAAAAAGCGGGCGTAAAAATTATGACCAACTCTTCAGTAGAGAGAATTGATACTTCAGGTGCTGGCGTTAAAGCGTATGTGAAAACCGCAAAAGGAGAAGAAATTCTCGAAGCTGAAATCTTACTTTCAGCTGTGGGAATCAAAACCAACCTTGAAAACATTGGATTAGAAGAAGTTGGAATTGCTACCGACAGAGATAAAATTTTGGTAAACGATTTCTACCAAACCAATATTCCTGGCTATTATGCTATTGGCGATATCGTTCCAGGACCAGCATTGGCGCATGTTGCTTCTGCCGAAGGAATTACTTGCGTAGAAAAAATCGCAGGATTGCACGTCGATCCAATCGATTACGGAAATATCCCAGGTTGTACGTATGCATCACCAGAAATTGCTTCCGTAGGATTAACCGAAAAACAAGCAATAGAAAAAGGATACGAATTAAAAGTAGGAAAATTCCCATTTACCGCATCAGGAAAAGCAAAAGCTTCAGGAACACCAGACGGATTTGTAAAAGTAATTTTTGATGCCAAATATGGCGAATGGTTGGGCTGCCACATGATTGGCGCAGGCGTTACCGATATGATTGCTGAGGCAGTTGTAGCCCGTAAATTGGAAACCACAGGACACGAAATCCTAAAATCCATTCACCCGCACCCAACTATGAGCGAAGCCGTTATGGAAGCCGTAGCTGATGCTTATGGCGAAGTAATTCACCTGTAATACTCAAAATAAATTTAAATATCAATCCGTTTTGTGAAAGCAAAACGGATTTTTTTGGTTCCGCCCTTCGTTTAGGACATTCCAAGATACCAAGAAAATTGTTCAAAACTCGGTTGAGTTGTTCTGTAAAATCCACGCTCAAAAAGTGCGGATAAACACTACTACTATACTTGTCGCAAAAAAACAGTGAATAAATTCAATAATTCATAATTCGTTAAAAAAATAATCAGATTTTATTTTTTCAATAATAAATTATATTTACATTTGTAATTCAAAATTAAAAAATGAAAACAATTTTAAATACTACTTGGTGGTGGAAAAGCTTACGTCAATCGTCGTGAAGAGTACACTTATAGGTATATTTTAAATCAAATAAATATCAAAAAGGGCTTGTCATCACGACAAGCCCTTTTTTTTATACAAAAAACACAAAAACAAATTATGAAAATTTATAAATTCAAAACCACCTTCAAGAAAATTCTCGCCGACACTATAACACCCGTAAGTGTTTACTTAAAAATACGCGATAAATTTGCCAACAGTCTGCTGCTTGAAAGTAGCGATTATCATGCTAACGACAATAGTTTCTCGTATATATGTTGTAATCCAATTGCGTCTATAAAAATAGTAAATGAAACTATTTTTAAAACATTTCCTGACGGAACTTTAAACGCAATAGCAATTGATAAAAATTCAAATATTCCAAAAATAATCGAAGAATTTGCCTCTCAATTTCAATCCGTAAACAACGATTTTAAATTCATAAACAACGGATTGTTTGGTTATATTTCTTACGATGCCGTTCGTTATTTTGAAAACATTGAAATCAATAAAAAAGATAATGATTTGCAAATCCCTGATATTTATTATGCCGTTTATCAGAATATCATCGCCATCAATCACTTCAAAAATGAAGCATTTATTTTTTGCCATTCCATCAAAGAAAACAATAATATTGAAACAATAGAAAACCTACTTCAAAACAAAAGTTTTGCATCGTATTCATTTTCAAAAACAGGAGAAAAAAATTCTAATTTAACCGATTTTGAATTTATTGATAATGTAAAATTAGCCAAGAAACATTGCTTTCGTGGCGACGTGTTCCAACTCGTTTTGTCACGTAGCTTTTCACAAGGTTTTAAAGGCGATGAATTCAATGTTTATAGAGCTTTACGCAGCATCAATCCATCGCCCTATTTGTTTTATTTTGATTACGGCGATTTCAAAATAATGGGTTCATCACCCGAAGCACAACTTATAGTAAAAGACCGTAAAGCAGAAATTCATCCTATTGCAGGAACTTTTAGAAGAACTGGAAATGACGAAAAAGATGCGACACTTGCCAAAAATCTATCCGAAGATGAAAAAGAAAATGCCGAACATATTATGTTGGTCGATTTAGCTAGAAACGATTTAAGCAGAAACGGACACCAAGTAAATGTAGAAAAATACAGAGAAGTTCAGTTTTTTTCTCACGTAATTCATTTGGTTTCAAAAGTTACAGGTTTATTGCACGAAAAAGCAACAACAATGCAAGTCGTAGCCGATACATTTCCAGCTGGAACTTTATCGGGAGCGCCAAAACACAAGGCGATGCAACTTATCGAAAAATATGAAAAAACAAATCGGAATTTTTATGGTGGTGCCATCGGGTTTATGGATTTTAATGGTAATTTTAATCACGCCATTATGATACGTACTTTTTTGAGTAAAAATCATAAATTGCACTATCAAGCTGGTGCAGGAATTGTATCCGATTCTATTGAAGAAAATGAAATGCAGGAAGTTTATAATAAATTGGCTGCATTAGATAAAGCATTGGAAATAGCGGAAACCATTTAAACCAATTTAATTTTCAAAGATTACAAAGACAACAAAATTTTCAATCTTTTAATTTTTTAATACTATACTATGAAAAAAATAATAATCATCGACAATTACGATAGTTTCACCTACAATTTAGCGCATTATTTAGAAGATTTAAACTGTGAAGTAACCGTTTATAGGAACGACGAATTTGATATTGAAGAACTTCAAAAATTTGATAAAGTCCTACTTTCCCCAGGACCAGGAATTCCAGATGAAGCGGGTTTACTCAAAGATGTAATCAAAGCCTATTCGGCTACAAAAAGTATTCTCGGAGTTTGTTTAGGACAACAAGCAATCGCAGAAGTATTTGGCGGAAGCCTTATCAATCTTGAAAAAGTATATCACGGAGTGGCCACAAATATTAAAATTCAAGTTCTAGACGAACCATTATTTAGAGATTTAGAATCTGAAATTGAAGTCGGGAGATACCATTCTTGGGTGGTAAATCCAACTGATTTTCCTGAAGTTTTAGAAATCACATCATTAGATGAAAACGGGCAAATTATGTCTTTGCGACACCGAACTTTTGATGTTCGTGCCGTTCAATTTCATCCTGAAAGTATTTTGACACCTCACGGAAAAAAGATTTTAGAAAATTGGGTTGAACAATAAGTCAAAGTTTTATAAAGCAAATATTAAAATTTATTAAAATGAAAAACATATTAAACCGACTTATTAATCACGAAGTACTTTCAAAATTGGAAGCCAAAGAAGTTTTGGTAAATATTTCCAACGGAAGCTATAATACAAGCCAAATCGCAAGTTTTCTGACCGTTTATATGATGCGGAATATTACCATTGAGGAGTTGGCTGGATTTCGGGAAGCGCTATTAGAACTCTGTATTTCTGTAGATTTATCAAATTATAATACCGTCGATTTGTGCGGAACTGGAGGCGATGGAAAAGATACTTTTAATATTTCAACATTGGCTTCGTTTGTAACAGCAGGAGCAGGAGTTAAAGTGGCAAAACACGGAAATTACGGCGTTTCGTCTATTTCAGGTTCGAGTAATGTAATGGAAATTCTTGGCATAAAATTCAGTAATGACCACGCTTACTTAGATAAATGCATCGATCAAGCTGGAATTTGTATTCTACACGCACCACTATTTCACCCAGCAATGAAAAATGTAGGTCCTATTCGTAAAGAATTAGCCGTAAAAACGTTCTTCAATATGCTTGGTCCAATGGTAAATCCTTCGTTTCCACAGAATCAATTGGTGGGTGTTTTCAATCTTGAATTGGCAAGGATGTACAGTTATTTATATCAAAATACGACTACCAATTTTACAATTTTGCACAGTTTAGACGGTTATGATGAAATTTCATTGACAGGAAATACCAAAACCATCACAAATACTATGGAAGGAATGTTAAAACCCGAAGATTTTGGAGTCTCAATTTTAACACAAAAGGAAATTCAAGGCGGAAGTACCATCGAAGAATCTGCTAAACTATTTATGAATATAATTCAAGGTAAAGGAACTGAAGCACAGAACAATGTAGTTTGTGCCAATGCTGGATTAGCAATTGCTACAGTTAATTCACTTTCACCAATTCAGGGATTTAAAATTGCAAAAGAAAGTTTATTGTCAGGAAAAGCACTTTTGGCATTAAATAAATTACAACAATTAAGCAAATAAGAATCGATTATGACCATTTTAGATAAAATAATTTCAAGTAAAAAAAGAGAAGTTCTTCTCAAAAAATTAATTATTCCGATAGCTGAATTTGAGAAATCGGTACTTTTTGAACGCAAAACAGTATCATTAGGCTACAATTTAAATCACAGTAATACTGGAATTATTGCGGAACACAAACGACGTTCCCCATCAAAAGGAGAAATAAATTATGCGTTTTCTGTGGAAGAAGTTGTGCAAGGATACGATAATGCGGGCGTTTGTGGAATTTCTGTATTAACAGATTCAACCTATTTTGGAGGTTCTTTGGACGATTTAATTTTTGCAAGAGCAACAACAAATCTTCCGCTTTTGCGAAAAGAATTCATCGTTGACGAATACCAAATCATAGAAGCCAAAGCGTATGGTGCAGATATTATCTTACTAATAGCAGCCGTTTTATCTGCCAATGAAATAAAAATATTATCCGAGTTAGCGCAATCATTAGGTATGGAAGTGTTGCTTGAAGTTCACAATTTAGAGGAATTACAAAAATCAATTATGCCAAGTTTGAATATGATTGGAGTCAACAATCGGAATTTAAAAACGTTTGAGGTGGGATTGAATATTAGCAAAGAATTGGCTTCGGAAATTCCTGCCGATTTTGTAAAAATTTCAGAAAGCGGAATATCTTCAATTGAAGCTATTAATGAACTAAAATCTTATGGTTACAAAGGATTTTTAATTGGTGAAAATTTTATGAAAACCGAAAATGCGGGGAAAGCAGCAAAAGAATTTTTGGCCCCCTAACCCCCAAAGGGG